>OLWA01001733.1_pt1 | contig 21579 bp, 17 predicted proteins | sample 1673251 | NCBI WGS metagenome assembly OLWA01 (sample SAMEA3178937, study PRJEB25190) | human gut metagenome | biome: human gut; feature: human-associated habitat; material: faeces | place: Austria | collected 2013 | reverse complement strand
TACCGGGGAGCATTGAGCATAGAGCCTACTTCCAAATCCACCACTATCGCACAGATCTCTGTAAAGAGCACGCATACGCAGCGCGGCATGGATTTCATCAACAAGCTGGTGGAAGTATACAACCGGGATGCCAATGATGACAAAAACGAAGTGGCTACCAAGACCGCGGAATTTATTGATGAACGTATCAAAATCATCAACGGCGAATTGGGAACCACGGAACAGGAACTGGAAACCTTCAAGCGCGATGCCGGGCTTACCGACTTGAAAAGCGACGCCCAACTGGCATTGAGTGAAAACTCGGAATACGAAAAGAAACGTGCCGAAAACAGCACCCAGCTCCGGCTGGTACAATTCCTGGCCGGCTATGCCAACAATCCGGATCATGCCTACGAAGTACTTCCGGTCAATGTGGGCCTGACAGATACCGGTCTTGCCGAGCTGATCAACCGCTACAACGAGATGCTGCTGGAACGCAAGCGCCTGCTCCGTTCCTCTCAGGAAAACAACCCGGTGGTAGTCAATCTGGATGCCAGCATCCGCGCCATGCGCAGCAATGTGCTGACCACCATCAACAGCGTACAAAGAGGTTTGGCCATCACCCAGGCGGATCTGGAACGTCAGGCAGGCAAATACGCCGGACGCATCACCAATGCTCCGGGACAGGAACGCCAGCTGGTCAGCATCTCGCGCCAGCAGGAAATCAAAGCCGGCCTTTACCTGATGCTGCTGCAAAAGCGTGAAGAAAACGCCATCACTCTAGCATCTACCGCCAACAACGCCCGCATGGTGGACGAAGCACTGGCAGACGCCATCCCCGTATCTCCCAAAGGGAAGATGATTTATCTGGTAGCACTGATTCTGGGAATCGCCCTGCCGGTAGTTGTCATCTATATCATCGAACTCTTAAAATACAAGATAGAGGGCCGCGCCGATGTGGAAAAAATCACCTCCCTTCCCATTGTGGGCGATGTACCCCTGTCGGAAGATAAAGGAAAAGAAGAAAGCATTGTAGTACACGAAAACCAAAACGACCTGATGGCCGAAACCTTCCGTAATGTACGCACCAATGTACTTTATATGATGAGGAGCGACGAGAAAGTCATATTGGTTACCTCCACCACCACAGGAGAAGGCAAAACCTTTATCGCTTCCAATCTGGCTGTCAGTCTGGCTTTATTAGGAAAGAAAATCGTGATCGTGGGGCTTGACATCCGCAAGCCGAGTCTGAACAAAGCTTTCAACTTATCACACAGGGAACAAGGCATCAGCCAGTTCCTCGCCAATCCGGAACATACCGACCTGATGTCGCTGGTACAAGTTTCACGTATCAATGCCAACTTGTCCATTCTGCCCGGAGGTCCTATTCCTCCCAACCCGACCGAACTGGTGGCACGTGAATCTTTGTCTCAGGCTATCGACATACTGAAAAAGCATTTTGACTATATCATTCTGGATACCGCCCCCATCGGCATGGTGACTGATACCCTGCTGATTTCGCGCGTAGCCAACGCCAGCATCTATGTGTGCCGGGCAGACTACACCCACAAGGCAGATTATACTTTAATCAACGAACTGAGCGAACAGAAAAAACTGCCCAACCTATGTACCCTTATCAACGGACTGGACATGAAGAAAAAGAAGTACGGATATTACTATGGATACGGCAAGTATGGCAAGTATTACGGATACGGTAAAAAATATGGTTACGGCTATGGATATGGCACTGAAAATGTAAATAAAAAGTAATTTCAAAAGTAATTACATAATAACATAAGACTAATTCTCTTTCCAATGTGTTAATATTTTAACAAATTCAGAAGAGAATTAGTCTTATTACGTTTTAATATATAAATATTATTTACTATATTTTTCTTTCGAAACATCAAAACAGGGACACTGTTTCACCCATTCCTCAGGCTCTATCTCGCCATTTCCGTTCAAATCCGGACTTAAATCCCGATGACCGCAAACCTTGCAACCGGGATAATCCACCAGCAACGTCCTGACCAGTACACGCAACGAATGTTTCTGCCACACCGTCCGCGTATCCTCCGGCCTGCCCCGCTCGCTGATTCCCCCCTCATAGCATATCCCGATACTCTGCGCATTATACCCACGCGCATGCGCCCCGATTTTCTCTATGGGACGGGTTGTTTTTATATCCCCGTTCTTGCGGATATAAAAATGATATCCGGGTCCGTTCATTCCACGCCTGCGGTGGCACACCTCCAAATCCTGTTCGGTAAAGTCCCTGTCCGCCTTTGTGGCGGAACAGTGGACAACAATCAGATTAATCACTCTCATCCCCCTATGCACGAGCTGATTCCTACTACACCCGCAATAGCCGTAGCTACTGCAATCACCACTTTCAAAATAGTGCTCCAGACAGATTTACCTTTCATTCTACAGTTTTTTTTAATTAAACACTTGTCCGCCACCTACTTAAGCAGGCTTTTGCTCCCCCTTCGTTTTCACCGGCAATTTATCCACTTTCGTATATTTCAGTGCTGCCAGAATACCGCTTAGCGCAATACCCGGACGGAAATTGATACGCGCTTTTCTAATCATCGACACATCATACGTATCCTCCGTTTCCGCACCTCTTCCGCTCAGACCTATCTGGAAAGTGCCCAGATCGGCAAGCCTTACAATCTCGCCCCCTTCCAGAGCCTCCATAATCACATCCTCCAAGGCAACAAGCACAGCCATAACATCCGCACGCGTCACCGTACAGGTTTTCTGAATACGATCCGCCATTTCGCGAATCTCTACATGGCCATTGGCCTGAGCTTGTGCATAAAACTTAGGCACTGCATCCTGATCAAGCGGATTATTACGCTTTACCACCGAATAAGAAACTGTTCTTCCCATACTTTTTCAAATTAAAAATTAAAACTTGCAAATTAAGAAACACACTGGCAATCAACCGTTAACCACTAAGCCGGCTATGATTGACTTTTGATTACACTACAAAGATACGATGAAGCGGAAGCCCCGTGTAGACATTTGTAGAGAAGCGTAGGAGATTGTCGGGAAATGTCGAGAATAACTTACAGAGAGAGTAGGAAAACAAGGACATTTTGCGTATCTTTACCCTATAATCAAAACGATAAAAGAACATGAACCAAGAAGAAAAAGCATTCATTATCAGAGCGTATGACAAAGCGGAACTGGCAGAACTATACAGCCCCGGACGGACCGCCGCGGCAGCCCTGCAAACCCTGTATCGCTGGATGCGGAGAAACATGCTGCTACAGGAAGAATTGAACGAAGCGGGCTACAACAAATTCCGCCACAGCTTTCTGAAGCATGAAGTGGCAATCATAGTGAGGCATCTGGGAGAACCTTAGGACATACGCTTCCCAAAGAACCTGTTGTCTACATTGAAAGACCTTGTTGTTTTTTTAAAATCCCCTGTTGTTTTACCGGAAAGATCCTGTTGTTTTTTGAAAACAACAGGATCTTTTTCACCTGCATTTAAGGCTCACAAGGCTCAGGGCTCACTTAGGCGGTTTTCTGAGCCAAGACTTGCCGGTCTTTCTATACTTACCATCCTCTTTCTCAACGATTTGATAATACACCAAACGCAACAAATAACGTTTCACGGATGCTGTAGGCAACCCGGCTTCATTGGCAGCCGCCATCAGCTCCGAATAGGTGAACTCGCGCGGCATTTTTTTCAAGACGGGACGCAGTTTGAAAAAAGCCTTTACCGGCCTGATTCTTCCGGCAGTATCATCCATGGAAGTGGAAAGCAGCAAACTGTGTTCCAGCAACACATCCACTATCTGCATTGCCGTATGGAAATCCTCATCCGAACACTTCCACTCCGATGTATTCCATTGCGGCTCACACTTACGCAATGCAGTCAGCACCATGGCAATACGAGACATCATCAGTCCGTGGCGCAGCACAATGGCCCCCGGAGAATCATCATCTTCCGCCACTACCTCACGCAGATACGTTCTGAAACGCTCCGTATGCTCTTTCCATTGTTCCTCGGTGAAAACCACCTCGGTAGGCGATCCGGAGAGAAAGATAAACATACGCAGCAGCTCCTCGCCCATCCCTTTGAAATAAGCGCGCATATCCAGCCGGGCCTTGCCGGGGTTTGCCGACTTATACTCCCAGTGGGCCTGTCCCACATAGAAAGCCACACGGCTGTACATTCCATTCTCCAGCGAAGAAATAAATTTATGCAACTGGGCGGGAGTACCCGAAGCGCATAATGCCAGATGAGGGTCACTCACAACAACAAGCCGGTGATCCGTCTTGAAATAAGAAGACACCTCCTCGTGCTGGGAGGCGGCACGCATCACATCATCATGTTTTCCATACTCCTGGTGCATGGCAGAACTTATCATGTCCAGCTCGGAGGCATTCATCACCAAGCCGACCGCTCCACCCGCCTCCAAGGCCAGTATCAACTGGCTTTTCGAAATATTGGGAGCCACCTTCAGGATGCGTTCCACCGGCATCTCCGGGCATTGGTCCAAATCGGGAACCCTCTTTTCCTGAGCGGCAAGCCGTTCCTCCAGATTCCACTTCAGCAGCTTCTGCCGGTACTCACGCTCATCCTTCCTGTTCAATTCATCGTAATACTCCTGAATGGCTGCGGGCAGAATTGCCGCCAGCTGCATCACCCCCTTTCCTCTGCCCGAACCGGCCAAAGCCACCAGGTAGAGATCGGCGGAATAAACCATTCCTCCATAATTCATCCTCACCCCCGGCAGGCAACCGCTGATGTTGGTAATCATGGAGAGCAACAGAATATCCCTCTCGCGCTTGTTGCGGACGTGCGTCAAACCACGCTTCAAAAAGTCGGGCAAACGGTCGAACAGTTCATCCGGAAGACACGGAACTTCACGACGCAACTTGTCAGCCTCAAGTTTCTCTAACTCAGCCTCTTCCTCCCCCTCATTGGGCTCAGAATACCGCATAGGTGAGCCCTGAGCCTTGTGAGCCCTGGAAGCAGGTGTTTCGGGCCCCTTGTTCATGTCGGCATACCGGTATCCGGAGTCTATGCGCGGAGGTATATCCCCGGCGGCACACCCCATACCCGCCAGCCTTTCCACCGCCAGCGTTTTCAGCCGTGCCAACTCTTCCTCGCCCACTCCTTTATAGCGGGCGATACGTCCCAGCTTCAACAAAAACTCATTCTTTTTGCCATCCACAAAGGGATTCTGCTCCAGGAACTCGTTGAAGAATGTGTGCAGCATGCCCGAAGCCGCAACGGGAGGTTTGGACGCACTTGCCGGGGTCTTCACTTTCAGTTCCGCCAGAATCTCCCCCACCCTGTCGGGATGCTCCGTCACAAAGCGCCGCCAGGGAAAAACTTCGGTATCCGGACGAAAAAAAGCCTCCGGATCATACGATGCAAAGCAAGGACGGGTGGGATTCTTGCAACTCATGTCACAGGGAAAGGCAAGAAGCTGCGCCACGTGCCATGCCACCAACGCGTATGCCATACGATATTCGTCCACACTCTCCGCTTCCACACGCACCACCAGTTTCAGCCCGTCGTACGAAACGCTGCGCCATGCCGCCTTCACCCAAGGAGTGTCCTTCAAGACCTGCAAGAACTCAGACACACGGCCGTTACATTTATCCACATCCAGCATGGCGTCCCCGCTCCACTGCTTCAGATTGGTTTCGGCATGGCTCCCATCGCAACGCCCGGCTATCACCAGCGCGGCCAGTTTTCTCTTTAACTTCTTGGCCTCTGTCTCCCTGCCCGAAGCCTTCAGGCGCTGATACTCTTCTACTTGCACCTTCCAGCGTTCGCCACGCAGAAGCTTCACAAACTCTTCCAATGTCATATCCACGGCATGTTCATCGAACACCGAGAAATAGAAAGAGCATAAATCGGTATAAACCATTCATGTATGAATTTAAATTATCAAAAGGAGGGCATTTCCCTCCACCATGAAAGCAAAAGTATATTGCAAACCCATACAATCAAAAGTTAAAATTGTACACTTACCCAACGTAAATCACTGATTTACAACACCCATTTATGATACAAGTGTACAAATAACCGGGAGACTTCCTTTTAATGTCTTTTCACATTTTGCTCCTTATTTCCTTTCTTTCCTCTTTTTCTTCTCTTTCCGTTCTTTCTTCTTCTTTTCCTCCTTTTTCCGCAGAAACTCGTCTATATCAGCCAACATACTTTTGCACATGCGCTTCAGAACTCTCATTTCCTCATCAGTGTAGCCTTCACCGGACAGGCGATATCCGGCCATGATTTTTTCCAACTCTTGAAGGAAGCTCAATCTGCCACTATTTTTCTTATAAATCTTGATTTTTCCACAATGTTAATATCATTTAAAATATAAAAAGCACAAAAGTATAAATAAATACGTCATTCTTGTTAATTTTTTCATTTTTTGCGAACAAATAGCTTGTTATCGTAAAAAAATGTCTATATTTGCATCAGAATTTAACGACAAGCTTACCTGGGAATGACACAGGTAACAGCGTAGCGTGCTCAAGAGGCATCATTTCTTTCATTTTTTAGAACATCTAACATTACTTTTCCTTCCTCCGAATATGAAAAAATGGCTAGTGGCGTATGTCCGCCTTCACCACGAAAAGAAGACGGCCGAACGGCTGACCGCAATGAACATAGAGAACTTCCTGCCTGTACAAGAAGAAATCCGCCAATGGACTTACCGGAAAAAGAAAATAAAACGGGTGGTTATCCCCATGATGATTTTTGTCCATGTAGATGCAGCCGAACGTTCGCAGGTGCTCACGTTGTCGGCCATCAGCCGGTATATGGTGCTGCACGGCGAACATACTCCGGCGGTGATTCCGGACGAACAGATGGAACGGTTCAAATTTATGCTGGATTATTCGGACGAGGCGGTGGAGATGTGTACCGCGCCATTGGCTCCGGGAGAATTGATACGGGTGGTCAAAGGTCCGCTAAAGGGTCTGGAAGGAGAACTGGTGGAAGTGGATGGAAAAGCGAAAGTGGTGGTAAGACTAGATTTGCTGGGATGTGCTGGGGTTGATATGCCGGTGGGGTTTGTGGAGAAGATGAAATAAGGATGGCGGACGCTAGGAAATGTGGAGGGGAATTTGTAGCTTTGCGGTAAGAAAGGAGAATAAAGGCATGCGTTTGCAATCTAAAGAAATACAGACCATCATCCAAATAGCTAAAGATATTTATGGTGAAACAGTGCAGGTATATCTCTTCGGTTCCCGTCTGAATGACGAAAAGCGCGGAGGAGATATTGATTTATTAGTCCGCAGCACGGGAGAAAAGAAGGGTGTATTGGCACGCATCCGCATGACCGCACGCTTGAAACTGCATTTGGGCGACCAAAAGATTGACGTCATCGGTGACCATGAGGATTCACCGGTAGTGCAGGAAGCCTTGAAAAACGGAATACAACTGATATGACAGAAAAGAAAAAAGAGATAACAGAACGCCTGGAACGGGAATTTGATGTATGCGACAAGCATATCCTTCGTATAAATGAAGCTCTTGAAGGGTTAGGGGTCAATATTCCCATGTCTGCGGATTGTTATTCCAACCTGACAACAGAACAAGTCCGCTGCATAGACCAATTCATATTTCGCTTTTCCAAATTGCAGGATTCCATGGGAGCAAAAATATTCCGATATATATTGGAATATCTGGATGAAGACATCACCGCACTTCCTATGCGTGACATTCTGAACCGTCTGGAACGTTATCTTATTATTCCAAGTGCTGATGAATGGACTTATATACGTGAATTGAGAAATGAGATCTCACACGATTATCCCTTGCTTGAAACAGATGTTGCCGCCATTTTGAATGAACTGTTTTCCAAAACAGATATTATATTTAGCATTTACAGTAAATTGAAAAGTGTCTTCAACAATAACAGACACGCTTAAACCGTGATACAGACTATTCTTTTCTTCCCCGATATTTTTTTGGAACACAAACTTCGAAACGAAATTATCGAGAAGAAACAAACGCTCAGGAAATTCATGCTGAATGCTGAATGAGATTTTCTCTGTCGTCTACCAATTTTATAAAGAAAGCAATCTTTTAATCCGTAATAGTGATAAGAGAATAAGACTCATATCCTATCTTTGGTCAAAGTATAGAATTTCATAAGGAAATAGTTAGTGTTAAACAAGATCCATTCGTTGGTAAACGGGAATTTTTCCATGCCGTAAAGAGAAATTTAATTGGAAGAAATTTTCTAAATTCATATTGTTGATTGTTAGTTTATTATTTATGGAAGGCAGTGATTTTTCTTGAGAAATGAAAGAAAAAGAAAAGTGTTTTAGATGAATATTTTTAAAGATTCTAAAATACAAAATAAATATTCTTGAACCACTAAGCGATATGTTCTTTCATATAATTCTTTTGAACATTATATAAATTACACAACGAACATTCAATAATTAGTATTATTTTTTATCCGTATAAAAATGAGCAAAAAATTTAAAATTGCAGTAGCAGGTACTGGTTATGTAGGGCTAAGTATTGCTACACTTTTGAGTCAGCACAATCAAGTAACTGCTGTAGATGTTATACCCGAAAAAGTAAATTCTATAAATCAGCGTAAGTCACCTATACAAGATAGCTACATATCAAAATATCTAGCTGAAAAAGAATTAAATTTAACAGCAACATTAGATGGAGCCAAAGCCTATAGTGATGCAGACTTTGTCATAATTGCAGCCCCTACTAATTATGATCCTGTAAAAAATTACTTTGACACTAAGCACATTGAGGAAGTAATTACTCTTGTAAAAAGTGTAAATCCCAATGCAATCATGGTTATAAAAAGCACTATCCCTGTCGGCTATACGGAATATATTCGTAAAAAGATGAATACAGAAAATATTATCTTTTCACCTGAATTCCTACGAGAAAGCAAGGCCTTGTATGACAATCTTTATCCTAGCCGTATTATTGTAGGTCGTCCTGAAAATGATGAACGATTAGACAAAGCCGCTCACGATTTTGCAGCCCTTTTACAAGAAGGAGCAATAAAAGAAAATATAAAAACTCTATTCTTAGGTTTAACTGAAGCAGAAGCTGTGAAACTTTTTGCAAATACCTACCTAGCTCTACGTGTTTCTTATTTTAATGAACTAGATACATATGCAGAAATAAAGGGATTAAATACACAAGCAATCATAAACGGAGTCTGCCTTGATCCACGTATTGGGACCCATTATAACAACCCTAGTTTTGGATATGGAGGATATTGTCTTCCAAAAGATACGAAACAATTACTCGCTAATTATGCTAACGTTCCTGAAAATTTGATACAAGCTATTGTTGAAAGCAATCGAACCAGAAAAGATTTCATTGCCGACCGTATACTTGCCAAAGCAGGATACTACGACTATTATAATCATAGTGATTTCAATCCAACAGAAGAAAAACATTGCATCATCGGTGTATTCCGCCTTACGATGAAATCAAATAGCGACAATTTTCGGCATAGTAGCATCCAAGGTGTAATGAAGCGCATCAAAGCTAAGGGTGCGGAAATCATTATTTATGAGCCTTCCATTGAAGATGGAAGCACATTCTTCGGCAGCAAAATAATAAACGATTTATCTATTTTTAAGCAACAAAGTCATGCTATTATTGCTAACCGCTACGACTCTTGTTTGGATGACGTAAAAGAAAAAGTTTATACAAGAGATATATTTAGAAAAGACTAATACAACTATTCAAATTACAAAATTAACCTAGTATAGTTTTTCATTATAAATACTACATTGATTATCTGATTTCACATGGAAGAAATATGCGATAAAGATGTCTGTATGGGATGCTGGGCTTGCTGTAACATATGCTCCAAGAATGCAATATCCATGATTGAAGATAAATTCGGCTTTCTTCATCCACAAATTAATCACAATTTGTGTATTGATTGCGGTGCATGCAGAACAGTTTGTCCCAACAATACCCTTCCAATTTTCCATATAGAAATGTCCACTTATGCAGCTGTATCTAAAAACGATGATATATATAAAAAATCAACTTCAGGTGGAGTAGCAACAACCCTTTCTACATTTATTATAGAAAAAGGCGGAGTAGTTTATGGAGCAGCTTTCGACAATGCTTTTAATTTACTACATTCTCGCATTGATTCAGTTAAAGAACTGCATAAAATACAAGGCACGAAGTATGTACAGAGTTCTATAGGATATAGCTATAAACAAATTAAAAATGATTTAAAATCAAAGACTGTACTTTTTATCGGTACACCTTGCCAAGTTGCAGGACTATTAAATTATATACCTAATTCACTACATAAAAATTTATTTACTGTAAGTTTTATATGTGGAGGCGTTCCTTCAAATAAATTTCTAAAGCAAAATCTAAACTCCTATCTTAAAGATGCAAAAAACATCAAATTCAGAAACGGATGTGATTATGGATTTTGGATTGAATACACAAATAATAAAATAATACACTTACAACGATTCTATAATCAATATTTCCGTGCTTTTGATAATAAAATAAGCCTAAGGTCTTCATGTTACGGCTGCAAATTTTCCCGAAGAGAAAGAATCGGCGACATTACTATTGGGGATTTTTGGGGATTATCAAGTGGTAATTTATTGGATAGAGAAAAGAGTGGTTTAGGGGTTTCAATTATCCTTTGTTCCTCTGAAAAAGGTGTATCTCTAATAAAAAATAGTAGTCCCAATTTTATTATAGAGAAACACGATATTTCAGAAACATTCAAATTTAATCCAAGATTATTATCGCCTGTTACTAAAAACGATTACGTTAAAAAATTTCGACAATCATTTGAAAAAAACGAAGATTTCGACAAATCCGTAGGAAAAATTTTAAACATAAAATATAAAATATACGAAATTAAAGGATTCCTTAAAAAAAATAAAATATTGAGTTCTATAAATGACTCTATTAAAAGTGTTAGAAAATGAAATTGTCTAGATCATACTACGAATCATTACTTTATGACCTCCTTAAACCCTTTGTCAACTTATATGATGAAGCAGAGTCATCTATTATAATCCCTAATGAAATAGAAGTATCCTATGACACACGTACTATGAGATTAGAAAGTTTTTCTCGAAGCCTCTTAGGATGGTCTATGTTGCCTGGACATGAGGATATAAAAAGAGTCATTTTCACAATGATTAAAAACGGAATCAACTCTAAATGTAATAAATATTGGGGAGAAATTCATGATAATGACCAAAAAATAGTTGAAATATTTCCAATTCTTCTTTACTGCATTGAAAATAGAAATTTATTCGAATCCTTATTCGACGAACAAAGTCGTAACAATCTTCAAGAATGGTGTCTACAAATAAATAAAGTTCAAGTTCCGATAAATAATTGGCAATTTTTTATAGTATTAGTAAATACATTTCTCAGAATCCTAGGACTAAAATATTCAAAAAATTCAATAGAGCATGCCTTTGAGAATATAGAAAAAATGTACATCGGCGATGGATGGTATAGCGACGGAAATAGTTTGCAACGTGATTATTATATTCCTTTTGCTCTGCATTATTATTCACTACTTTATGCAAAATATTGTCCAGAAGACAAACGCTCAATTACTTTCATAAAAAGAAGCACAATTTTTTCTAAAAGTTTCATGCTATTTTTTTCAAATTCAGGCAATGCTATACCTTTTGGAAGAAGTTTGACATATAAATTTGCACAAGTAGCTTTTTGGTCTATATATAGCAACTTCATTGAAGATAAAGAAGTTCTGTCTGTAATTAAAGGGATAATTGAAAGAAATATAAAATGGTGGATGTCTCAAAAGATATTTGACTCAAATGGATTTCTAAATATAGGTTATTGTTATACCAACCAATTCATGTCTGAATTTTACAATGCAAAAGGCTCTTCCTATTGGTGTCTCAAATCATTCATATTTCTTCTAAATTCTTCTGATTATTTCTTTAAAATAGACTCTTCTAAACTAGAAAACAAGAATAACACCCGCCGTTACATTCCAGCTATTTTCTCAACGATTATGTTTCACCAGGGGCATTCATACATGTTTATGAATGGTCAAAAATGCAATAACGAATTTGGAAATACAGAAGCAAAATACGAAAAATTTCTATATACAACGCATTGTGCTCCATGTGTTTGCCGTTCAGTATCTGGTATTGAAAATTTAGCATGTGACAACAGCTTAATCATAAAAATAGGGCAATCTTTTATTATTCGTAAAAATTCTCATATATTAGAAAATAATGAACATGTTATGGTTTCAGAATGGAAGCCATTCAATGATGTTTCAATTATTACATATATTTTCCCTAATGTACCATATCACTATCGCATCCACGTTGTGAATACAAAAATATCATTTAAATTATATGATTTTGGAACAGCTGTTTGTAAAAACAACTCATTAATTAAATCAACAAAGGACAATAAAGCTTTTTGTTATAACACTAATCAAATTAGTGGAATATATACTTTATTTGATAATGGATTTTCTAGCATTTGCGATTGCTCTCCCAATGTAAATCTACAATACCCTAAAGTTGTCATTCCATATACTTGTACAAATTTTGAAAAAGGAAAGCATTATATTGTGAATTGTTGCTATAATGGTATAGCAGAAATTGAAAATACAACAAAAATACAAGTGAAAACTGATGGAATATTCTATGAAAATGTATTTTATCCTTTTAAAGAAACTTACTTTCCAAATAACTCTTTGTATTCCAAAGCAATACAAATTGCGAGGAAACTAAAAACTATTATTTCTTACTTTAAATAAACTATAAAAGCATTTTCATTTTACTCATTTTAACATTAGTACCTAAATCAAATTAAAAATATGGGAACAACAGATAGAAGTATAGCCCAAAATACTATCCTCCTCTACATAAGATTAATTGTTGTTATATTTGTCGCTTTCTTTACCCAAAGACTTGTTCTTAAAGCCTTAGGCGTTGAAGATTATGGTATATATAACGTTGTGGGCGGATTAATAGTTGTTATCGGCATCATCAATACTGGTATGATACAAGCATCACAACGTTTTTTTGCTTTTGAAATTGGTCGTGGAAAACAATCTGAACTTAAAAACATTTTTGGAGCAGCACTTACAATACATGCTCTTATTTCTATATTTGTATTACTATTTGCTGAAATTTTAGGAGTATGGTTTCTCAATTCTATTATGACAATCCCTCCAGATAGATTATTAGCAGCAAATTTTGTATTTCAAGCAACTATCTGCTCATTACTAATTACGGTATGGACTGTACCATTTGACGCTTTAATCATAGCAAAAGAAGATTTCAACATATATGCATATATAAGTATAGTCGAATATTTTCTCAAATTAGGTATTGCATATTTTATTTCAACATTCGAACTTTACGACAAGTTAATTATATATAGTTGGTTGCTTGTACTTGTTACAATACTATGTAAACTATGGAGCATCATTTACGGAAAAAGAAAGTATAAAGAATGCCTACTTAAATTTAACAAAGACAGAAACTACATAAAGAAAATGCTATCATTTGCAAGTTTTAGTTTCATTGGAAATATAGGTTTTGTCCTTCGAAACCAAGGAGTGAACTTAGTTCTAAATATATTTTTTGGTCCAGCAATAAACGCTGCTAGGGGGGTTGCATATCAGGTTTCCACTCAAGTTTCTTCTTTTGCAGGAAATTTCCAAATGGCAGCGACTCCTCAAATAACAAAAAACTATGCCAATGGTAATATTAGCAGGATGCAATCTCTTATATATAAATCCTCCAAATATTCTTTTTGTCTACTTTTTATTCTAGCTTTACCTGTAGCAGTTAATCCTCATCCACTTCTTGAGTTATGGTTAATACATCCACCAATATACTCAGATATTTTTTTGCAGTTATCTATTGTTGTTTCTTTAATAGACTGTATGGCAATTCCTTTAGGAAAAGGAATAGATGCAACAGGAAAAATTCGCATATTCCAAACAGGCATATGTCTTATTATGTGTTTAGATATTCCCTTGGCAATATTACTATTCTATTTAGGATTGCCATGTTATGATATTATGTTTGTATCAATTGGTACTTCTCTTATTGGAATTATTTTCAGACTAATATTACTCAGCAAATACATTCCTCAAGTTTCAATAATATCATATACAAAAAATGTTGTAATACCATGCATTTTAATAGTAGCAATCAATGTTATTTTGGCATATTATATAAAAAACTATTTTTCAAATACATTTTTTGCGTATGCACTATACTGCTTTATAGTTTGTTTGTTTTCCGCATTTTTTATTTTCATATTCTGTCTTGATAAGACAGAGAAATCCAAAATTATTAAAATAATACAAAACATCATATGCCGTATATTTTAGCGTATCTTTTAATTTTATTGGATATTTCTATCCTACCGTCTATTTTAGAACCATTTGTAGTTTGGAGCCTTGGGTATCTTATAATAATTAGCAACTTGTATAAAAAAGACCCTTTAGATCCTAGAATTTGGCTTTTTTTGGGAGTAGGAATTCTATTGATAAATGGTTTTTCTGGAATCCTTTATGTTCCGTCGAATATAAATGAACAAAGAATCATCATATATGTTATGCTTACTATTTTTTCCTTTCACTTAGGATTCGGAAAGTTAGAGAATGCTAATTATGCCATATTATTAAGACGAAGACTACGCAATGTGTTTAACTCTTATTCATCTTACAGTAACAAGATCCATGTACTTTTAGGATTATTAGGAATTATTGGTTCATTAATGATCTGCTTTGAAATGTTTGTTTTATTAGGAGTTTCTATGGATGATGGTGGAGAACGACGCAGGCAGTTTCAAGAATTATTTCCTCTTATGGTATTAACCCCCATAGGTACTATTTTATTAGGTGGAAGTTTCCCTAGCATATTTTCTGTTTTTTGTGGGGGCTCAAAAATAAATATTTTATTAGGACTAGTTAATATTTTAGCATTAGCCTTATCATCTATGGCTATCGCCGGCAAACAAGGCATATTATTTGTTACACTTATACTGGCATACATATATTTTTTCCACAAATGTTATCGTATAAAAATTAAGATACCCGTTTATGTCAAATATTGCATTTTTGCATTTATATACTTATTTGTTTTGTACATATCATTTTTGACTATCGGACGTCAAAATGTAACACATGAAGGACAATTATTAGAGAATGGAACTTTCTCAAAAGAATTCGCATATATGGCACAAAAGAATTTACCCTCCAGTATTCAAAATAATTTTGCTGAATTTTTTGGATACTACGGTAACCAATTTCCATATGTAGCAGAAAGATGGAGTATTGAGAATTTCGAAGAAAAATATGGATATTTCCGCCTACCTAGAGTTCTAGGAGCATTTACTTTTGTAGAACGACAAGTAATAAAAATATTTCCTTTTTATAATGTCATTTATCCAGATGACCGTGTAGCCACAATAAAAAACCAATCCAAAGGGTACTTTGGAAACGCCAATTGGGGAACTATTGCATTTCTCAATATTAAATATTTTGGAATTTTAGGTGGATTAATAGCATTCTTTTTTGTAGGAAAAATATCTAGAAAATTTTACAATCACTTTTTTAGAAGTCCTAATTATATCACATTTCAGTTAAACTACATCAATTGTGCTGGAATGTTTTATTTTACAATGTTCTATTTTACCCAAGAAACAGGTCCATTCTTTTACCTTGTAATACTTCTTATTTTTGAATTGTACTTTCAAAAGCAAAATATTTCATTTTATAAAAAGAATCCTCATGGAAAATATAGCTATCGTCACAGTCGCATATAATAGAGTAAAATCATTAAGTCGATTATTGAATTCATTATTATGCGCAGATATTGATAATGCACCTCTCATTATCAGTATTGATAAAAGCAATACTAATGAAGTTGAACGATATGCCAATGATTTTATTTGGCCATATGGTGAAAAAAAAGTTATTACTCACAAAGAAAATTTGGGACTACGTAAACATATACTTTCTATTGGACAATTATTAGATTATTATGATGCCGTTATCGTCTTAGAGGACGATATAATTGTTGCACCTGGTTTTTATAAATTTGCAGTTGCTGCTACCAAATTTTATTGTAATGATAATAATATTGCTGGAATATCTCTATATAACTATCCATTTAACTATCAAACTTTTGAACCTTTTGATGCTTTAAAATCAGAATATGATGTATATTTTATGCAAATAGCTATGTCATGGGGACAAGTTTGGATGAGAGATTCCTGGAGAAGATTTTATAATTGGTACGAACAAACTAAGCATAATAAACTAGCCTGTATAAATAATATATATTGCTTTAAAGAGTGGGGGGAAAAATCTTGGCTCAAATATCATATAGCCTATTGCATAGACCAAAATAAATACTTCGTATATCCATATTCTTCATATAGCACTAATTGTGCAGATAAAGGTACACATGTTACTACAAATTTATTTGTATTCCAATCTCCACTAAAATGGAGTAAGCAAGAAAATACATATCGTTTCCCTACTTTCCCTAACGGGGTTAACTACGATTCATATAATGAAAACAGATGCCTATATGAAACTCTTCAAATATCAGAAGCCGATCTTATATTAGATCTTTCTGATAATTTGAAAAAATTCGAGAATAAACGCTACATATTAACTACAAAAAAAATGAATTATCAAATAGTTAAAAAATTTGCATTAGAACTTAGACCAATTGAGCTAAATGTAATTATGAATAATGAAGGTGAAGGAATCTATTTATATGATTCAAGTAATCCCATCAAAAATAATGAACACATATCAAAAATAGATTTACTTTCATATAAGTATAAGATTCATAGTTTACTTGCTATTTTAAACAAAATAGGAATTTACAGTCTGTTTTGTTTATTTATTCGAAGAATAATAAAACGAAAGTAAAAAATTAAACATGAACAATATTCGAATTGATTGGATAGATCTTACTAAAGGCATTGCCATTTTTTTTAATGGTATGTGGGCATACAAGTATTCCACTATCTATAAGCAATTGGATATGGTCTTTCCATATGCCTCTATTTTTTATCATATCAGGAATCTTATTTAATGCAACAAAATATCCCAACTTTAACTTGTTTATAAAGAAAAGAGGGAAAACTCTAATAATACCTTATATTATATTCTCACTTATCACTTTATTAACAATTCACGATCAAACATTAAAAGAATGGTTATATAAAGGTTGGATAAATGGATGTGCATTATGGTTTATCCCTGTATTATTTTTTGCAGAAATTTTTTCTTATTTCATTATTCGTTACATAAATTCAAACTGTTTAATATTATTAACAGCAATTACAATAGGAACAATTGGTTACATGTTATATTTTTTCAATATTCATTTTCCGTATAATATAGATGTATCCTTCTATGCTAGTTTTTTCTATTTAATTGGATATATATCTAAAAATAAAATAATTCACTATCCTCCTAAACATTCTTTAGCTATTTGTCTATTAATAGTAAATATTATTCTATCACAAATACTACCTCGAACAGATATGGCTTGGAATAATTGTGGTTGGTATGGATTGAATGCTATTAATGCTATAGGAGGAACATTTGCTATTATATTAATTACTAAAACTTACTTTGATAATATTTATGCCACACCTATAAAATTATTCTTCAAGTGGGCAGGACATAATACAATAATAATATTAGGACTATCACAGATAATAAGTACATATATAAAAATCGGATTTTCATATTTTTCTGTTCCCGAAATTATGAATCCATTTTTAAGACACATATTTTTATGGATTATACTTTATATATTATCAATCATAATACGAAAATATTTCCCAAGAATAATAGGACAAAAATAAAATATGACTCAAAAAAAACAAATAACAAAAAGAACATTCATTTGTAATATACTCCCTTCCGATTACATAATTAAATCAAAAGCATCACAAGCTGCCATTAATTTTTGTAATCGGCTAGTGGATGGAAAATGTTTTAATGATATTAGATCTATTACACCTATCAGCTATCAACTACCTCCCCAGATAACATACAAAAATATTACATTTTACATAAACAACGGCAAAAACAAAATAAATAAAATAGTCCGATATATTTTATTAAATGTAAAACTAGCTAGGGATACACATACTTCAGATGCTATATGGTTCTACAATTTGACATTTTCTTGCTTATTAGCATATACACTTCTTAAATTTATTTGGCGTAAAAAGATTTATATAATAATGGCAGATTATACTCCATCCTCCAATATATTCTCACTTCAATCCTTTATTGGCTGGTTATTAAGAAAATGTGATGGAATGATATCTTTATCAGCACGTTCATGTTTCAAACACATTAAAAATTTAAAAGTGAAAGCTGGAATAATTGATGAGAACATGTTAAATATAAAATCAGAGAAAAAAGATATAAATGACATTATATTTCTTTTTTCTGGCACTTTATCCCCTGTAACAGGTTACGATATGGCATTAAAAGTTTTCTCAAAAATTCCCAATGCACAACTATATATATCAGGGAATGGAGAATTTCCTACTGAATATAAAAAATATACAAATTTACACTTCTTTGGAAATATGAAATACGAAGATTATCTTTGTTTACTTGATTCTGCAACGATTTGTTTGAACTTAAGAAATCCCAATCTTCCCGAAAATAATAATAATTTTCCATCCAAAGTTTTAGACTATTTTTCAAAAGGTAAGATTGTACTTTCCACAATATCGTATCCTGAGATAAAGGGTGCAAACTACATTTTATCTGAATACAATGAAGCAGCCATAACAAAATCTATTCAAGATATCATCAATATGGATATCAATGAACTATTAAAATATTCTGATAATATTTCCTTTTTACGCATGAACTTTACAGTGCAAGCTTGGAAAGAAACAATACATGCTGTAGATTCATTAAATATATAGTAAAATATACCGTTTATGAGAATTGTATTTTGGCAAAATTGTCTTAGCCCACATCAACTACCATATATTGTACATCTTATGGATGATAAACGTGTAGATGAAGTAGTAGTAGTTACAGAAGAAAGTATCAGTGATGAACGTAAAAAAATGGGTTGGGAACTGGGGTGTTATCCCCAAATAGAAAAATGCTCAATTATAATAAGCCCTAATAATGATAAAATTCGTGCTTTATTTAATATGAGAGAGGCAGATAGTTGGCATTTATTCTCAGGTATACATGGTTTTCCATTTATATTCCACTGCTTTAAAATTAGTTTGGTTTATAATATAAAACGCGGTATAGTAACAGAATGCCCATATACATATGCTTTTGGCAGTAATAATGGAAAGCCTTTATGGTTACATAGTATACGTTTCTTCTTACAAGACTATAAATATGCCAAGTATATAGATAAGGTTTTTGCCATGGGTAACCGAGCTACGAAATATTTCAAATCAGTATATAGCAAATGGAACGTATATCCTTTTATGTATTGTACACAACCCAAAGAAAAGAATAACCTTATTACAAATCAAACAGCCACAACAAAATTTCTTTTTGTTGGTAGTTTATCTTATAGGAAATCTCCTAAAATAATTTCCAGCAGTCTTGTTTCCTGCATAAAAAATAATTCTAAATTTGACTGTCATGTGACTTATGTAGGTGATGGTAACAGACGAATAGATTTAGAAAACTATATAATTAAAAATAATTTAAAAAGCTATGTTACTTTAACTGGCTTTCAACCTCAAACAGAAATACCTACATGGATGTCCAAAAATGATATTCTAATATTACCAAGTATTCATGATGGTTGGGGGGCAGTGGTAAATGAAGCATTACAAACTGGTATGTATGTAATTTGCAGTAATACTTGTGGAGCCGCAGATTTACTAAAGGATGAACGAATTGGAAAAGTCTTTCATGTAAATAATGAACAACAACTTTCTGAAATAATGCAATGGTGTCATGATAATATTGACACAATTCGCCATGACAGATTTTTTCGACAACAATGGGCTGACAAACATATAAGTGGCCGAGTTCTAGCCAAGTATATGATAAACTGTTTGATTGAAAATAAATAATAAGTATGTCACATTTGCAGAAAAATCCTCAAGATAAAAAATTAGCAGCTAAACGTATCTATCAGCAGCTGTTATAGCAAATATATCAACAGCTTGTCATACACTGATATCAACCTATTATATGAACAGGTTGTCAGCATTGAATTATTTAAAATAGTTCTTCTGTAAAGTTATAAACATTCGCAGGGATTATAAATTTCTGTTGTAAACAACAATAGAGACCAGTATTTCAATTCTATTCAAATTTGATATATCCAATAAAAAATATTTTTTCTTTCCAACAAAATGATTATTTATAGTTACCAAGCTTCAAATAATTATACGGATTTAAAAGAAACATCAAAGCAATCATTAACAAAATTTACGCGACAAGAAAAGAAATAAAAAATTGATTTATCTAATAATTTTTACATAAGACAAACTATATAAAGCGAAAAATGAAAAACAAACAGAATGAATACAAAAACAGAATAACAGACACAAATCATATAACGATGACACCATTCTTATCACAAAAAATCAAACTTTTATCATTGATAAGTATTATACTTGTGTTATATATCCCACTCTGGATTCCATGATTACCCTAATGAAATACAGGGAATGCCATTTAATTTCAAGCTACAAGATTTCATTAGTGGAAAAATAGGACGGTGTGCAGTACCCTTATTTTATGCTATAAGTGGATATCTATTCTTCCTTAATTTAAATAACAAAAATATACTTTGGGCCAAAATAAAGAAAAGGATTATGACTTTAGTAGTTCCCTATATTATAGCTGCATTATTTTTCCCCTGTTTTTATATCATAGTAAGTTTAATTCCCAGTACAGCCCGTTTCTTTAATTCAGAAAGTATATCAACCATATTCAACCTACCTGTATGGAATATATTTCAATCTATATTTTATGATCCTTTGGCTTTCCACCTTTGGTTCTTACGAGATTTAATCATCATTGTAGCCTTATCACCTTTTTTATATTATATAAAAAATAGTAGCAAAAAAGGAGAAAAAATCCTACTTATCGCTATATTTTTACTTAACTTATGTAACATAAAATATATTCCTGTATATGCTATGTTTTGGTTTCTAGCTGGAGATATTTTCCTAATAAAACTAGAGAATATAAAAAATATAAGATATTATATTGCATTCCTCTTAATTTCTACCATAGAACTTATATACCCTAGCCCAAGATGGTCGTATTTCCAAATACCAATTATTGCACTCGGTGTAATCAGTATATGGAATATATACAACAGATTAGTAACCAATTCTTTTATATTGAAAAAACATAAATGGTTGTATATTGCCTGCCAATTTACATTCTTCATTTATCTTTTCCATGAACCAACCTTAAATATCATTCGTAAATTATTAATTATAATATTGGGACATTCCTCAATAGGATTTGCTGTAAATTATCTAATATCCCCATGGATATTTACCTTGTTATTCATTATTATAGGATTTTATTTTAAAAAAAACCTACCTAAACTATACAG
>OLWA01001724.1_pt1 | contig 21698 bp, 13 predicted proteins | sample 1673251 | NCBI WGS metagenome assembly OLWA01 (sample SAMEA3178937, study PRJEB25190) | human gut metagenome | biome: human gut; feature: human-associated habitat; material: faeces | place: Austria | collected 2013 | reverse complement strand
AATTTCTGAAATGTGCGACACTTTCGACCGAAGGGGCAAGGACACTAAACTCCATGGGACTTATGACTACGGCAAAAAAGCCATACGAAGAAGATCCGTCCCTGAAAAGCTATAAAAGCCGCTGGTTCGGAAATCAGGATCTTGGCATCTACTATATGGATCACATCATACCAAACATCAAAACGCGTGCACTCACGCCACAGGATGGCATGATACATGATAGCCTGAGCCTGGTTTTAAATGCCCTGAATCAGGATGAAAACCTTTCGGCAGAGGAAGCCGAGGAACTTTTAAGAGAAGAACTGCAAAAAGAGCTGAAAGATATTACCGTATATTAAAAAATGCAGAAAGCTGCGACGCACGGAACAATCCGCAGGCATCATAGTTGGGGACTTTTGCCCCCAACATCCTTTCAGCTTATTATAAAACAAAAGCGGAATGCCTTTCCGAAGCATTCCGCAAATGTTAAAATAAGAGGGAGTTATGAAAAAGAAAAATTGTCTAAAGTGTTTCTTGCTTTGACAGTTATTATAATAAAATGAAAATATGAAATCCATGTGTTGTGATTGTGAAGAAATCGTGAATAGATTTTGAACGTTTATGAAAGAATTGGACGAAATACAGAAAAAACGGTGACCGAATTGGACGGATTGACTGTTTAAGAACGAAAGTGAAAGAAAAATGATGATGAGTTTGAAGTATTATGCATAAAAAAGATAGAAAAAGAATTAAACAAAACAATAAATAGTCATACAAAATTATTAAAAGAAGCAATAGAAATGACAAAAAAACATGATGAAATAATAGGTATGAGAGCAAGAAGTGCATTTTCAGAAAAATTCAAATTTGAGCAAGAATTTGAAAAGGTTATATCAAAAACAAATAATCCAGAAAAATTATTTTATTTTATATCACCATTTTTATTACCAAAGAAATTAAAAAGTTTTAATCCAATGAAATCATTAGAATCACAAAAAATTAATCAAGATAAAAAAGAAGAAGAACAAAAAGAAAAATCACAAACACATCAAATAGATACAATTGATGATATTACTAAAAAAAGAGTAGTACATAATTTTAAATTTTATTTTGAAAATATGTTGTTTTTATTAAAAACGAGAAAAAGCTTTGATTTAAAAGAATATTCAGAATTCATAAGATCAAATTATGGAGAAAAATCATTATATAATGGTGATTTTATATCTTTTGTAATATTTTTAAATGGTAAAAAAGAATTAACTGCAGAATCTGATGAAATGTTTAAAGATTATTCATTTAATCAAATTATAATAATAACACAAAATGATGATATTGACTTTGGAAATGGATTGAAAATAACTAATATTATTATTTCAGCAAATTCATAGAAAGGAGCAAAAATTGGAAGAAATAAAAGATAGTTTAAATATAGCATTAGAAATAATAAATACATTATTACAAAATAAAGAAATAAAAAAATCTGAAAACACAGAATTATATCAACAATATGTTGGAAATGATGAAGTAGAAAGCTTATGTGATATGATTTCTGAAAAGATGGGATTTAATATTTATAGATTAGACAATACATTGAATTTATGTGTAATGCTTGATAATAAAGTATTTGGTTATTCAAATGAAGATTTGAAGAAAAAAATTAAAATATTAAATAAAAATGAAGATATATATTTAATGTATTTTATAATATTAACAATAATAACATGTTTTTATAGAGAATCAGGGCTAAATTCACCAAGAAGCTATTTAGGTCTTGACGAATTAATAGAAACAATAAATATAAAATTTCAAAGTCTTGTAAAAGAAGATATTGAAAAAATAAGTGAAGAAAATGAATATAATTTTAGAGATGTAAAAAAAGTATGGGAAAGGTTGCCAGATGCAAGAGAAGACATCAACTCAGGAAAAAACGATAAAATATCTTTTGTAAAATTAGTATTAAATTTTATGCAAGAAGAAAATCTAATTTTCTTTGATGAGGAAAGAAGAATAATATCAATTACAACAAGATTCAAATCAATAGTTTATTTTTACTTTGAATATAGTAAAGAAAATAAAAATAGATTACTTGAATATGTATATGAATTAGGAGGTAATGAAAATGCCACATATTAATAGAATTCGATTAGTAAATGTAAACTATAATGATGCAAAAAGCATATATGATGATTTTAATATGAGATTAGATGGAAAATCTACGACATATGATTTAATAAATACTGGCGGAAAATCAATGCTAATATTAATGCTTTTACAAACAGTACTTCCAAATACATATTTAAAAAAAGAAAAGCCTATAAAAAATATATTTATAGGTGGAAACACAAAAAGAACATCACATTGTCTTGTAGAATGGGAACTTGATGAAGGATATGAATACAAATATATGCTTACAGGATTTTGTGCAAGAAAAAAACAAGAATCAGATAATGATGAAGAAGATGATAACAAATTAGAAATAGATTATTACAATTATTGTTATTTTTATAATGATTATGCACAAATAGATATAAAAAGCTTGCCACTTGTAACAAGAGACGGAAATGATAAAATTTATATGTCTTATGATAAATTAAGACAATACCTTATTGGAATGAAAAAAGATGGATTACCAGTAGAAATATTTGATAGTAAAAAAGATTATATGAAAAGAATAGAATATTATGGACTTATATCAGCAGAATGGAAGCTTATATCAGAAATAAATGTATCTGAAAATTACATAGAAAAATATTTCAAAGAAAATAAAACATCAAGAAAATTAATAGAAAACTTTTTAATAAAAATAATTGATAATATCAATTTACAAAATAGTGATGAGACAGAAGATACATTAGTAGATACATTGATAGAATTAAAAGATAATTTAATGTTATTTAGAAAGCAAAATGATAACAAAAAAGAATATCAACAAGCAAAAGAAATGTATGAAAATCTTCAAAAAGAAAATGCAAAATTTATTGATGAATTTAACAGAATTGATAAAATAAATAAAAAAGCAAATGAAGCATATCAATATAAGCAACATAAAATGAATAAGTTGAAAGACAAAATTCAACATGAAACTGATGAAATTGTTAGATTGCAAGATGAAAATACAAAATTAAATATCGAAAACGAAAAATATAAAATAGATAAATTACATAATGACAAAGCAGAAATTGAAAATGACAAACAAAATATAGATACTGAAATACAAAAAATACAAGCAAAAAAAGATGATGTGGAAAAGAAATTAGCATTGTCAAAAGCTCAAAATGAATATGTTGAATATTTAGAAAATAAGCAAGAAAGAGATAAAACACAAATACAAATAAATAGTATGCAAATTGCTGATAAAGATTTGGCTAAAAAATATAATATTTATGGATATAATTATAAATTAAAATTACAAGAATTAATAGAGAAGATTAGTAAACAATATTCTGATAGTTTAAAAGAAAAAGATGAAAAAACTAGTGCTAGAAAGATTGTCAAAGATCAAGAAAATTTTGCAAGAACAAATTTTACAAAAAGTTCTTTAAATATAGAAAATTATCAAAAACAAATTAATGAAGAAAATGAAAGCAAGAATATAATTACGAATGAGTTTACAGAAAAAGGAAAACTTGATTTAATTTTAAATATTGATGAAGGAATAGAAAAAGAAGAAAAATTACAAAATGAGTGTAAAGAAAAAGTAGAAAAAAATAATGCAGAAATAGAAAGATTAGATAATGAAAATATAAAAATAAATCAAGAACTTGCTCAAAATAGAGCAAATCAAATACTTCAAAATAAAGTATTTAATGATGCAGAAGCAGATGTTCAAAAATATGAAAAAGACAAAAATAGTATAGAAAAACTAGCTAAATTATTTGATGTGGATTTTATAAATGTAAAGCAAACAATAGAAGCAAGTATAGATGAAAGAGAAAAGCAAAGAAATTCATATCAAATAGAAAAACAAATAAAATCAAGAAAACTTGAACTAATTAATAAATATAATACAATAATTCCAAATGAAGATATATTACATTTGAAAGAAAAGCTTGAAAATAAATGTAATTATGTAATTGCAGGATTTGAAAAGTTAGCAGAATATGATGAAGAAAAACGTAATGAAATAATAAAAAATAATCCATTAATAATGTATTCAGTATTTGTTGATAATAATAGTTTTGAAAAATTAAAGTCAAAGCAAATAGAAACAGAATTACAAAATTTAGTACCAATTGCAAATATTGAAATGTTAAGACAAGAAGCGGTAATAAAAAGCAAAGATTACATATTTCCTATTTCTGTTGACGTATTGCAAAATTCAAATACAAAAAAACTTGAAGAATATAAATCAAAATTAGAGAAAAATATTGAAGGATTAAATTCTAAAATATTAGATGTAAAATCAAGAATTGACAGAGAGCAAGAATATTTGAATGAAGTTAAAATATTTGAACAAACATATTCAAGCAAAAACATAATAGATTCTTTATATGAAAATGTAGATAGTGCAAAATCTCAAATAGAAAAATTAGAAAAAGAGCAAAAAGACTTAAGTAATAATATTCAAAATAATAATGAGAAAAAAGAAGAACTTTCTAAAGAAAATACTTTATTAGAAAAAGACCAGAAAAGCATTTTAGAAGAAATTGAAGTTTTAAATGAATTAAAAAATATAAATAATGAATTACAAAAACTTCAAGATCAAATCAGCAAAGAAAAATCAAATGAACAAATACTAAAAGAAAGTTTAGAAGAAAAGATTGAAAGAGTCCAAGAAATTGAAGATGAAATAAGAGGACTAGAAAAACAAATAAATAATTTTGAAAATCAAAAAAATAGATATTTGATAAAATTATCAGAACTTACAGAATTTGAAGAAACAGAGATTATTGAGGAAAGCTTTGAAGAAATAGAAACAACATATAAAGCATTAACAGAAAAATTTAGTACATCTGAATCAACATATAATCAATTAGTAAAAATATTAAATATGTGTAATCAAAATATGAATAATTGTCAAAATAGAATTGAAGAAAATGGATATTATGTACATGATTTTGAAGAAAAAAATCAAATATTTGAAAGAATTAATGAGAGTGATTTGAAATCATATAAAACAAATATTGATATTTTAGAAAAAAATATTAAATCATTAAAAGACAGGCTAACAGAAAAAGATAAAGCAGAAAGTGAAATAATAGGACAAATAAAATTATCAATTGGTCAATTACAAAAATCAGGATTTGAATATAAAATTGAAGATAAAATTTCAAATAATGAAATAATCAAAACATATATGAATGAAAACAAAAATAAAATTACATCTAATAAAACAAATATAAGAAATATTACTAATAAAATCCAAGATGTTGAAAATGAAGTTGAAGAGTTTAAGAAAGAATGTATAGGTTTAGAAAATTTCATAACAGATAGAAAAATAGAGCAAAAAGAAATTGATATTGAAAATATATTAGAAGCAGAATTATATACATATAATAAAATCAAACAAGAAAGTATTAGTTTAGATAAAGAATTATCAAAACAAAAACAAAACTTTGATAGTTATATAAAACATATTAAAGAATGTGTTGAAAATTATTATATAAAACAAGATGTGTTAGAATCAATAGAAGGAATAAAAATTCCTGTATGTTTAAGTGAAGCGGAAAATAATAATCAAGGAATATTAACTATTATAGAGTTAATTGATGAGAGAATTAGACATATTGATGAGGCAATTGAAAAACTTGAAAAATATCAAGAAAACTTTATTACAAAATGTTTTGAAAAAGCAGAAACAATAGTAAGAGATTTGGAAAAATTGCCAGGATTATCTAAAATTAAATTTGGTGGAAAAGATATAAATATAATAAAACTTGAATTATTTGAATATGAAAAAGATGAAAAAATAAGAAGAATGAAAGAATATATTTATAAAATTGTACAAGACATGGAAGAAAAGCCAGAAGAAATGACTAAAGAAGTTTTAAATGAAAAACTTTCTTCAAAAATGTTAGTGGGACAAATTATAAATATAGATAAAGCTTATGTAAAATTATATAAAATTGAAGATGTGCAAGAACATTCAACATATAAGAGATGGGAAGAAGATTTAGGCTCAGACGGGCAAGTTAATGCAATTTACTTTATGTTTGCTGTTTGTATAATTTCTTATATTAGTATGCTTACAAGAAAAGATGGTTCAAGCAAATGTAAAAAAGTTATAATTGTTGATAATCCTTTTGGTGCAACAAGTGCAGTATTTTTATGGAAAGTTATGTTTGAAATATTAAAAGAAAATAATGTTCAATTAATTGCACCAGGTCATAATATAAGTAAAGAGATCATATCAATGTTTGAGGTAAATTATGTATTAAAACATGAGTTTAAAGATGGTAATAAGAAAACAGTTGTTGTTGAACAAGAGTTTAGAACAGAGGATTCTTTGAAGAATATGAACTTTGATACAATTGATGGAAATCAGCAAAAGTTGTTTTAATGTGAATGATATTCTATTTAGTTATCACAAACTGACATTTATGTATTTCAAATAATATAAATAGTATGCTAAAATAATATGTAGTATTTATATAACAGATACTAATAATATTAGGAGGCAAATTAGATGAAAAAACGGGTAAATACTTATTTGGCAATTGCAATCACAACTTATTGTAATTATCAATGTTTTTATTGTAAGAAAGGTGGAGAAAGCATATCAAAAGAAAAAGAAACTATTTCTTTTGATGATGTAAAAAAGATTATTGCCAATGCTTATGCAAATGGAATAGCAAATTTTAGAATTACAGGAGGAGAGCCAACAAGTGTAAGTTATTTTTGTGAGCTTATTGAATATATTATGAAATTCAAAGATACAAAAGTAAGAATTAATACAAATGGATTTAGAATTTTAGAATATATAGATGTGCTAACAAAATACAAAGAATATATAGATATTGTTTTTAGTGTTGATAATCTTTCAGAATATATATGTGGTGTCCATTTTCCTAAATACCTTTCTCAAAATGTTATAGAAATAACAAGAGCTTTGAGAAAAAATAAGATTTCAGTTAGATATAATATTGTTGTAACAAAACTGAATGAATGTGAGGTAAGAGAACTTGTACAAAAAGCAATAGATGAATTAGATGTAAATGTAAAATTATTAGACTTAAATAGATTTTCTGAATATTTAGGTTATTCTAATGAAGTTACTGGAAAGGAAGCTTATGATTTATGGCAAGAACTTTTTGTGCCAATGAGTAATTTTTATGATTTCTTATGCCAAATATCAACACATTCTCAAGCAGAATGGACAACATCATTAATAGGAAAAAAACATGGTATTCCTATGAGTTGCTACTTTAGAGGCAATAATTGGGTTCAAGTAAAAGACTCAACAAGAGGAGCGAGATATTCGGAATTTTGTAGAAAAAATTGTTTATTATATAAAAAAGGAGAATGTCAAGAAGGAGTATTTAGTTTATTTTTATCATCAAATTTGGTATTACACTTATCTGGGTGTAAAAATGATTCTATCCATTATGATTTAAATGGAAAAGATAATGAGCAAATAGAAAGAGCTTTTAAAAGCTTGTTGAAGTTGCTTAATTGATTTTAGCATAAAAGCATGAGATATATTGAATACTTCATGCTTTTATGTTATAAAAAGTATGTAGTGATATAAATGATAGATTTTGAATTATATAGAATTTTTGTAGAGGTTGCTAAAGAAGGCAATATAACTAAAGCAAGTGAAAAGTTAAATGTTTCTCAACCAGCAATTACAAAAAAAATAAAAAATTTAGAAGAACAATTATCAATGAAATTATTAGAAAGAAAAAGTAAAGGTGTAGAATTAACTTTAGAAGGAAAAAAATTATATGAAAAAATAAAAAAGCCAATTGAGGAATTGAATACAATAGATAGACAAGTTTGTAAAGAGAAAGTCATTAATATAGGTACTCATAATCATATTGGAAGTTGTATTTTTGGTAATGTTCTTAATAAATATTATCTAAAATATCCTAATGTTAATTTGAATTTAATATGTGAAGAAACTTGTGAAATGATGAGAAAATTACAGAATAAAGAATTAGATATAGTTTTTTCTAAAAAAGATAGTAATAAAGTATTAAATGGTATTGAATATACAAAATTAGGTTATTTGCATGATGTGATAATTGCAAGTAAAAATTCGAATTTCGCAAATAAGGAATTAACACTTGATGATATAGAAAGTCAAATTATATATACACCAAGAACATATTCACAAGCAGTAAAAAGATTACAAACATTATCTTTAGAAAGAAAGCTAAATTTGAAAAATAGTAGTTATAATACGATTTTGAAACTTACAAGTTCAGGAAAGGCATTAGGATTAATAACAAGAGAATATGTAGATGAAAATGATTATAAGAAATTTAATTTGGTTGAAATTAAAACAACTCTGGAATTGGGAGAGATTGAGTTTGGAATTTATACTAATTCTAATAAATCTACAGAGTTGAAAGATTTAATAAAGATGATAAAAGAGTATTTTAAAAATTAGTTATAAAGCTTGATTTTTTAGAGTAAAAGATATATTATATATAAAGTAATATTTATTATGTAAGAATGCTTAATATTTAAATAAAAGTACATAATAATATTAGAAATTTAGGAGGTAAAATTATGGAATTAAAAGGATCAAAAACAGAACAAAACTTGATGACTGCATTTGCAGGAGAATCACAAGCAAGAAATAAATATACATTTTTTGCAAGTCAAGCCAAAAAAGATGGATATGAGCAAATAGCTGCTATATTCCAAGAAACAGCAGACAATGAAAAAGAACATGCAAAATTATGGTTTAAATTATTAAATGGTGGAACTATTGGTTCAACAGAAGAAAACTTAAAAGCAGCAGCATCAGGAGAAAACTATGAATGGACAGATATGTATGCTGAATTTGCAAAAACAGCTAAAGAAGAAGGATTTACAAGAATTGCATATTTATTTGAAGAAGTTGGTAAAATAGAAAAAGAACATGAAGAAAGATACTTAAAATTATTAGAAAATGTAAAAGAAGGAAAAGTATTTGAAGCAGGAGAAGTTAAGATTTGGAAATGTAGAAATTGTGGACATATTGTAGTTGGAACATCAGCTCCAGAAGTTTGCCCTGTATGTAATCATCCAAAAGCATTTTTTGAAATAAAAGCTGAAAATTATTAAAAGAAAAAGAATTTTTAAATAGGAAATACCCTAATTAAAAATTCTTTTTTTATATAAAATGTTATAATTATTATTTTTTTTGAGTTTTTCATTATAGTCGAAGGCTCAATTTGGTGAGAATGAATCAAAAATTTTCAATTTTTATTATTTGTTTCTTGAAAAATGATGTAAGGAATGATATTATGAAAGTGTAAAAATGTATATAATACTTAAGAAATGGAAATAAGTAAAATATGAATGAAGAAGAAATAAATCAGACTAAGTATTTAGTAAAGTCTGTAATAAACAGAGGAAATATAACAGAAATAGAAAGTTATTTAACTCCAGAAGCAATAAAAAAATATGGGATAAAGTATGAAATAAAAGATTTAATAATTGCAACAGGAAATATAGATAAATATCTAACAAAGGAAAAAATAAAAGAGTTGAATATTACTAATCTTACATTATATAAATTGATAATTGCAACAGGAAATATAGATAAATATTTAACAAGAGAAAAAATAGATGAACTTAATCTTAAGGTTGGGGCGATAGTATATATAATTACTAAATCAGGAAAAACTATAGATAGTTATCTAACAAAAGAAAAAATAGAAGAATTGAATATCAGCCAATCTATGTTACGAGATTTAATAATTGCAACAAGAAACATAGACAGATATTTAACCAAAGGAAAAATAAGTGAATTAGGGCTTGATAGCTTTTTTGTGTATAAATTAATAGTTGCAACAGGAAATATAGAAAAATATTTAACAAAGGAAAAAATAAAAGAATTAGGCATTACGAATTATTATATATGTGAGTTAATAGCTGCAACAGGAAATATAGATAAATATTTAACAAAAGAAAAAATAGAAGAGTTAGGTATTTATAATATCGATATAACAATGTTAATAAATAAAACAGGGAAAATAGAAGAATATTTGACGGAAGAAAAAATAAAAGAGTTAGGATTAAATGGAAGTAGTATTATATTTTTGATATTTCAAACGGGAAAATTGGAAAAATATATAACTGCTGAAGCTATTAAAAAATATCAATTAGATATACAAGAAATAAAAGAAATATTTAGATCAGAAATAAAATATAAAGAAAAGATGAATAAGTATTTATCAAAAGACCTAATTCATCTATTAGAATTAAGCAAGTATGAAATAGGAGAATTACTTGTTGGAACTGGTAAGCTAGAAGAGTTTTTAACAAAAGAAAAAATTCAAGAATATGGTTTTGATATATCTACAGTAGAATATTTAATTGAAAAAACTAATAATATAGAAAGATATTTAACAAAAGAGAAAATTCATGAATTGGGGTTGGATACAGAGTCTGTAGTAAAATTGATTGCCAAAACTAAAAATGTGAATAAATATTTAACAAGAGAAAAAATTCAAGAATATGGTTTTGAACATGATACAGTAATTAAATTAATAAAAAAAGCATATAAGAATATGGACAAATATCTAACGAAAGAGAAAATTGAAGAGTTAAAACTAAGTTATGAAGATATAGCTGAGATACTAGACTGTTTTTGTTTTTTTACAGACAAAGGTTTTGGTGAAGTTTGTACAGAAGAAAATTTTAAAAAATGGGGATGGAATAATAATGATATAATAGAGGTAGCGATTATTTTTAATACGATAGAATCATATTTGACTAAAGATGCAATAAAAAAATATAATTTTACTACAGAAAATATATCAAAGTTAATGTTGGCATTAGATAGTGGCTTTAAGCAAATAATAGATAGAGAAATGGCCAATGGAACATATAATGAACAAAAAATATTACATATTTTAAATATATACCAAGAATTAAAAAATTCAAATTCAGAAAAATTATCTAGAATTGCAGTAGAAATAACACTTCAAATTCAGCAATTACCACTTTCTGAACAAAAAGTAGCTATAGAAAAAATAAAGAATATATATGAAAATAAAAATCTTCCGGAATGTACCAAAAATTTTCAAGTATTTGAAACCTTGCATCCTAATTTTATGGGAGAAGAAAATGCAAAATTATATTCAGATAGATCATATGGGGAAGTTCCTTCATTAAAAGAAGCTACTCCATTACAAAGAAAACATATTATATTTTCAGATTTATTAAGAATAGCAATAGAATCAAATAGTAGAGATTTAAGAGATTATATTAATATTATAGAAAAAGGTAATAACTTATATAAGACTTTAAAAGAAAATGGGTCAATAGAAAAGATTGATTTAGAAGATAAGCAAGTTTTAAAAAGATATAGCGATATTTTAAATGCATTATATAATCAAACAAGTAAAGCAAAGCGTTCTGGAAAAACAAGAGAAAATTCTGGAGATATATTAAATGATTTAACAGAACTTGAAAAGTTATTAAAAGAAGATGATAAAATAAAAATGGATTTGCCTGACAGGATAGTAAGAATGTTTGGATATTGGGCAGGTATAAGAAATTTTGAGCAGGCCAAAAATATGATTTTAGAAATTCCTCAAATCGCAGATCAAAAGAATAGAAGAGCTGTTATTAATGGTAAACTTACATATGAAAAAGGTGATTTTGTAAAAGGTATTGAAATGACAGAATATTTCCCACGAATGTTACAAAATGGAATAGTAGCCAAGGAGTATTTAGGAAATGATGCCTCAAGTGATTATACTCCACTTGATACTGACGTTGAGATGATAAGTGAAGATAAAAAAATGCGTACAGCATTTGCTTATACGGATAAGGAAACTAGTGGGAGAAAATTAGGAAAAATTATTTTAGTAATAAAAAATGATGGTACATATATTCAAACAAGAGAAGGGGAAAAAACAAATGACGAAGCTGTAAATGATGTATTAAATGGAAATAATAAAAAAGAATATTTTGATAACAATGGAGTTGGTGGAGAAAATGCATATGGCATAAGAACAGGGATTGGTTCAACTAATATTAGTTATATTATTGCAGATAAATATGTAGACAAGTTAGGACTAGAAATAGCTATAAATGGTTTTTATATTCCTATAGTCGATATGGAAGGAAAAGTAATATTTACTCCAGAAATGTATGATAAAATTAGAGAAAGAATGCAAGGGTTAAGCTATTATGGAATTAATGAGTTTAAAGTAGATGAGACGGCTGTAAATAAAGGAACAACTCAGATAGTAGAGTTAATAGATGAAAATAAAAAACAAGTAAGCAATAAAAAGAAACTAATTTTACAAACATTAAAAAGTGCAATAGAACAATCAGGATTGAGATTATCAACTAATAGAGAACAAGACTTAGAAGAAGGAATTGTAGAAGTTTTAGATACTGGTTCAACTGGTAGAGGAACTAATGAACCAGGTGATGGAGATTTTGACTTTATGGTGAGACTTGATAAAAAAATACTAGAAAGTCCAGAAGAATTTAAAGAAAATCTACAAAGAGTATTGCATAGTGTATCAAATCCACAAAAAGTAGATATTACAGGTAACGGAGATTTCAGATATAAAGGAGTATCCATTCAAGGACTTGAAGGAAAGGTAGATCTGGATTTAACATTTGTTCAAAGAACAGATCAAATAGAATACACAACAGAAGAAAGTATAAAAGATAGATTAGAAACAATAAAAAGGATTAGCCCAGATAGATATAAGTATGTTATAGCAAATATTTTACTTGCAAAAAAAGTTTTGAAAACAAAAGGAGTGTATAAAAAAGAAACTTCAGAAGCTCCAACACAAGGTCAAATTGATACAAGAGGAGGATTGGGAGCTGTTGGAATAGAAAACTGGATATTGCAAAATGGAGGCTCATTTGAAAAAGCAGCTAAAGAGTTTTTAAGAGTTTCAAAAGAATGTTCAAGTTTCGAAGAATTTCAACAGAAATACCCAATATGGGATTTTGGCGAAAATTATATGGCTGGTAATATGTATCCACATGACAATTTTGTATATAATATGACTGAAGATGGATATCAAAAAATGCAAAAAGCATTGGAAGAGTATCAAAGAACTGTTGAAGCTGAACGTGAAAGTGAGGCAATGATAGGATTAGGCGATATAGTTCAACAAGATATGGAAGCAATAAATGATACACTTTACATGAGATCTGTTAGTGATTTATTAAAAAAGGCAAGGCAATGCCAAACAACTAGATAAAAATAATCAAATTGGGGAGGAATAATTTTGATAATGATAGATACAGAATTTTATGATGCTTGTTACGAAGTACTAGTAATTTTAAAGCATGTAAAAAAAGAAGATTTATTAAAAATTCCAAAAGAAGAAATACAGATGTTAAAGGATAATGCTAATTTTAGTCATAAATTTGAATACAATCCAATGAAGGATATAAAAGAACAAAAAGTTTTAAAAATGACAAAAGGGATAATAGCTGAATATTTTTTTAAATATTGCGCTTCTGAAAAGCAAAAAGAAAAAATAAAATGTAAGATGGAAAATGACATGAGATTAATAGAAAAAGAAAAAGAACAAAAATATAATTCTAATGTTATTTTTAAAAATGAAGTTAAAAGTAAAGAAATAGCTGAAGAGAGAAATATACAAATAATAGAATATAAAGAGAAATGGTATATGAAATTATTTAAAAAAATATTAAAATGGTTTAAAAATAAATAAAAAAATAGAGTGAGAAATGAGATATCAAATATATATTTAATCTCAAATTCTTACTCTATTTTTTAATATTTCCATTTCATACTAATTTTTGCTTGAGACTTTTTACGTTTTGGAGACAAAAAGCTATCTCTAAACTCTTGTTTCCAAACAGGAGGAATGAAATATCCATTATTATCAGAAGAACTTGGAGTAATAGGAGATGTATATGGAACACCAAAAGATTTTAAACTACATAATAATGTCAAATATATAAATAATCCTATTCCAATTCCAAGAAATCCAGCAGTAAAACCAAGAGCAATAAATATAAATCTAAAAACTCTTAAATGAAATCCAAAAGAAAAATCAGGAATAGCAAATGAAGCAATACCTGTAATAGCAACAACAATTATAAGAATAGGGCTAACAATACCAGCATTAACAGCTGCATCACCCAAAATTAAAGCACCAACAATTCCAATAGTAGAACCAATAGGAGAAGGAACTCTTAAACCAGCTTCTCTTATAAGTTCAAAAGAAAATTCCATAAGTAAAAGTTCGAAAATCATAGGAAAAGGCACATTTTCTCTAGCTGATAATATCGAGAAAAGCAGTTCTGTAGGCAAGATTTCTTGATGAAAACTAGTTACAGCGATATAAAGACCAGGTAATAATAAAGTAATAATAGCAGCTATTAAACGAATAGCCCTTAGAAAATTAGCAAACATTGGCTTTAAATTTGTATCTTCAGGAGAAAATAAGAAATCTTCAATGGTTGCAGGGGCAATTAATGCATATGGATTTCCATTAACTAAAATTATTACTCTACCTTGAAACAAATATTTACAACACTTATCGGGTCTCTCTGTTGAAATGAGTTGAGGAACGCCAAAGGTTTCTTCTTCCTCCAACAATTGTTCCAATTGACCAGTAGAAAGTAAAGAATCAATAGATAAATTGCTAAGTCTGAATTTTACTTCACCAACTAAATCTGAATTTGCAATATTTTTCATGTAACAAACACCACATTTTGTTTTACTAATATTGCCAACAGGTATATTTTCAATTACCAAATTTTCATTATTTACAATTTTTCTTAAAAGAGAGGTATTTGTTCTTATGTTTTCAATAAAACTTTCTTGAGGTCCTTTTATAATTACTTCATTTTCAGGTTTATCAACACCACGAGAATTATGTTTTTTTACATCTATATCAAAAGCAATATTTAAAGTATCAATAAAAAGTAAGCAATTTCCCATATTAATTCCAGAGCATACAGCTTCAAAATCTTCAACTTTATTAACACTATTTTGAGGCAATAATCTATTATCAATATAATTTAATAAATTGGCAGGATTAGGATTTTGAACTCTTTTTGGAAACATTAATGGTTCTAAAACGAAATCATTTATTGAAATAGAATCAACTAGACCATCAATATAAATTATAAAACTTTTATATAATTGATTTTGAGCAAGTGTTTCAAATTTCCTAATTACAATGTCACTATTAATTAAAGTATTATATTTACTTTGTATAAATTCAAGGTTTTTATTTATTTCAGGATAAATTGATGTATGATTATTATTTATTGGTTTTATTTTATCATCTTTATTATTTATAATTGAAAAATTATAATTTTGTTCAAATAAATTATTTATAAAATTCTTAATATTCATATTTCTAATATTGACAATATTTTGAAAAAATATTCTAATTAACTGAAATAAACAATTGAAAAAATATATTTTATAATATATAATAAAAATATACAAAAGAAATTGAAAGGAATGTTTTGATGAAAAAAGAGAATGGATTTATTAAATTTTTATTAGTATTAATAGTTATAGCATTAGCAGGAATAATAATGTTATTTGGATATGTAATGTACAATGAATTTTTTGGAGATGGAAATATTGTGATTGGTAATTTTGTGGAAACATATCCAAGTATAGAAAATCAAGAATCAAATAATAAGGTTAATAGTATACAAACATCAAAAGAAACAAAAATAGATGTTAGTACAGGTTCAACAACTAAAACTGAAGAGAAAGAATATGAGAATAAATATTTATATAGTCAATTAAGTGATTATGGAAAAATTATATATAAAAAGTTATATGAAAATAAAGAAAACTTGAAAACAGGAACATATGAATTAGAGTTTGGAAATGCGTTTTATAATATATTATCACAAGAAAATGGAAGTGATGTCTTACAAGAAGAATATCAAACAGCAATAGAAGCATTTACATATGATAATCCAGATGTGTTTTATTTAGATGTTACAAAAATGTATATAAATATAGAAACTATTCAAAAAGTATTTTCAACAAAATATAATGTATATATAAATAATGCTAAAGATACAACTTATTTATTAGATGGATTTACTTCAAAGGCTCAAATAGATCAATGTGAGAGTCAAATAAAAGATGTAAAAACTCAAATTTTAAAAGAAATTCAAGGAAAAAATGATGTAGAAAAAATGAGATATATACATGATTATTTAATAGATACGATAGAATATGAACAGACTGTTAGTGAGAACAATATATATAATATTTATGGAGCTTTAGTATTAAAAACATGCGTATGTGAAGGATATGCAAAAGCTTTACAATATTTATTAAATGAAGCTGAATTAGAAAATATCATAGTAACGGGAACTGCAAAAAATAGTGATGGAAAAACAGAAAATCATGCATGGAATTATGTGAATATAGATGAAAAATGGTATGCCATAGACACAACGTGGGATGATCCAGTTATAGTTGGTGGTGGGAAATTAACAAATACAATTAGATATAGATACTTTTTAAAGGGAAGTAATACAATGGATAAAAATCATTTTATATCAGCAAAGTTTACAACGCAAGGGCAAAATTTTAGATTCCCAGAATTATCTATAACAGATTATAATATATAAGGAGTTGACAGAGTTGATAGAATTAGAAGAAAACTTAAATAAATTACAACAATTAAAAAACAAAGTAGAAAGTTTAGGTGAGTCTCTTTGACATCGAATCAAAGAAAGAAGAACTAAATAAATTAGAAGAGCAAACACAACAAGAAAGCTTTTGGCAACAAGATACATCAATAAGTAGTAAAGTATTAGTAAAAATAAAGGAATTAAAACATAAGATTGATGAGTTTGAATTAGCACAAAATGAAGCAAGTAATTTAATAGAATTAACAGAACTTGCAAATTTAGAGGTTGATGAAGAAGTTGCAAAAGATATTTTAAAATCTACGAAAAAACTAGAAGATGATGTAGAAAAAATTCAATTAGAAACATTATTATCTGGAAAGTATGACAGAAATAATGCAATATTAACATTACATCCAGGTGCAGGGGGTACAGAATCACAAGATTGGGCAGAAATGCTTTATAGAATGTATACAAGATGGGCAACAAAAAAAGGATATGAAGTAAAAGAGTTAGATTATCTTGAAGGTGATGAAGCTGGTATAAAAAGTGTTGCATTTGAAATAATTGGAGAAAATGCTTATGGATATATGAAAGGTGAAATGGGAGTACATAGATTAGTAAGAATTTCACCTTTTGATGCAGGAGGAAGAAGACATACTTCATTTGCATCATTAGAAGTTTTACCAGAAATAACAGAAGATATTGAAATAGATATAAATCCAGATGATTTAAGAGTAGATACTTATAGAGCATCAGGAGCTGGTGGACAACATATTAATAAAACATCATCTGCTGTAAGAATTACACATATACCAACAAATATTGTTGTTGCATGTCAATCAGAACGTTCACAAATTCAAAATAGAGAAACAGCAATGAAAATGTTAAAATCAAAATTATTTGATTTGAAAGAAAAAGAGCAAAAAGAAACAATAAATGATTTAAAGGGTGAACAAAAGGATATTGCATGGGGAAGTCAAATTCGTTCATATGTATTTTGTCCATATACACTTGTAAAAGATCATAGAACAAATTATGAAGTTGGAAATGTTCAAACAGTTATGGATGGAAATTTAGATGGATTTATAGAAAGTTATTTGAAATATATAAATAGTAACAAGTAGTCATAAAATTAATATAATATAATAGTTATGTTTATAATTAAATATAACTATTATTTTTTTACTATTTAAGGAAGTTTATATATGGATATAATAGTCTTAAAATTTGGAGGAAGTTCACTTGCAAATAATGAAAGATTAGTAATGGTAGCTAACAAAATAATAGAAAAGGCAACGAATTATAAAGTAGTAGTTGTAGTATCAGCACAGGGAAAAACAACAGACAGTTTATTAAAGCAAGCAAAAGAATTAGAAGAAATAACTAAATCTCAAAATATAAATAAAAGAGAATTAGATATGTTACTAAGTACAGGTGAACAAGTAAGTGCATCAAAATTAGCAATATTATTGAATTTAATGGGATATAAATCAGTATCTTTAAATGGATATCAAGCACAAATATATACAAACAATAATTATCAAAATGCATCAATTATAAAAATTGATACTGAAAGAATAAAAAAAGAATTAAAAGAAAACATAGTAATAATCACAGGATTTCAAGGTATAGATGAAAATAATAATATAACAACATTAGGAAGAGGAGGATCTGATACAACAGCAGTAGCATTATCAGCAGAATTAAATGCATCAAGATGCTACATATATTCAGATGTTGATGGTATATATACAGCAGATCCAAGAAAAATACCTAATGCAGATAAACTAACGAAAATATCTTATGAAGAAATGTATTCATTATCAAGTGAAGGAGCAAAAGTACTTCATGATAGATGTGTAGAAATAGGAGAAAAATTTGATGTACCAATAATTACAGAATCAACATTTAATGATAAAAAAGGAACAGAAATAACACATAATCTTGAAAGTTCTGGAGTAAAAAGCATTGTAAAAAAAGAAATATCAAAAATTTCAGTTATAGGATATGGAATAAGTTCAAATGATGATATATTGCAAAAAGTTTTAAAAATTGCAAATGAAAATAAATTAGAAATCTTTAATATAGAAATAACAAGAACAAAAATTTCTATTATTTTTAAAGAAATTGTAGATGACAATATATTAAAACAAATACATGATGTATTAATATAAGCATATTTTTGAATTTTTATATGTTTGATTGCTTAGAAATCCTAATAACTTATATATAATGAGTATGAAAAAAATTAATAAAAGGTCTCTTTTGAGTGCATAATAACTCAAAGGAGATTTTTTTATGTGGTATAAAGAAAAAGAAGAGATATTAAAACAATTAGAAACAAGTTCTAAAGGCATAACAAATTTAGAAGCAAACAAAAGATTAAAAAAAGAAGGATTAAATAGAATTCCAACAGGCAAGAAAAATACTATTTGGAACATAATTATTGAACAACTGAAAAATCCAATAATATTTATATTATTTTTTTCAGCAATATTTTCAATAATAACGCAAAGTAAAGCAGATGCAATATTTATATTTGTTGTAATAGGAATAAATACAATTATAGGAACATATCAGGAATGGAGTTCAGAAAAAAGTGCTGAAAAGCTTCAAAATATGATAAAAATTAGAACTAAAGTATTAAGGGATGGAAAAATAGAAGAAATCGATTCAGAAAATATAGTTGTTGGAGATATTATAGAATTAGAATCTGGAAATAAAGTACCAGCTGATTTAAGATTAATAGATGTAAAGAATCTAAGTATAGATGAATCTGTTTTAACGGGTGAATCAAAACCAAAAAATAAATTAGATATAACATTGCCTAAAGAAACAGAATTAGCAGAAAGAGATAATATTGCATTTGCAGGAAGTATAGTTACAAAAGGAAGAGGAAGAGGTGTTGTAATAGCAACTGGTCAATATACAGAATTTGGAAAAGTTGCAGAAAATGTATTACTTTCAGAAGATTCAAAAACACCATTAGTAATTAAAATAGAAAAATTTTCAAAACAAATAAGTTTTGCATTTTTAATTTTTGCAATAATTGTATCAATATTTTTGTTTTTTAAAGGATATAAATTATCTGAAATATTATCAACAGTAATAGCATTAACAGTTTCTGCAATACCAGAGGGATTAACAATTGCTATGACAATAGTATTATCAGTATCTTCAAACAAAATGGCCAAAAGACATGTAATAGTAAAAAAACTAAATGCAGTTGAAAGCTTAGGAAGTTGTAATGTTATAGCAACAGATAAAACAGGAACATTAACCGCAAATGAACAAACTGCAAAGAAAATAGTTTTTCCAGATGATAGTGTAGCATCAATAAAAGGAATTGGATATAATGATATAGGTGAAATAAGATGTGATGAGAAAGATAAAACACAAATAAAAGAAATAGTGAAAATGGGATATGTAAACAATGAAGCAAGGCTTGAATATGATGGAAAACAATGGAGACATTCAGGTGATGCAATAGATACAGCATTTTTAGCATTAGGAATGAAAATTCCAATAAAACAACAATTTGATATAAAAAGTATGATACATTATGAATCACAATTAAAATATTCAGCAGTAGTATTTGAAGAAAATAATGAATATGTAGTAACTATAAAAGGGGCTCCAGAAAAAGTTTTAGAATTTTGCAAATATATTAATGAGAAAGAAAAGATAAATAAATATAAAATTCTTAATCAAAATATTCAATTAGCAGAAGAAGGATATAGAGTTATAGCAATAGCTCAAAGTAAAATTCATAAGAGAAATTTTGAAACAAAAGAGCTAGAAGAAAAAGATCTTAAAGATATGATATTTCTAGGATTGATAGGATTTGTAGATCCGATTAGAGAAGGAGTAACAGAAGCAGTAGAAAGTTGTAAAAAAGCAGGAATTGAAACAATTATGATTACTGGAGACCAAAAAAATACAGCAGAAGCAATAGCCAAAAGAATAGGTATAACAAAAGTATATTCTAGAGCAACACCTATGGAGAAATTAGAAATAGTTAAAAAATTAAAAGAAGAAGGAAAAATGGTTGCTGTAACAGGTGATGGGGTAAATGATACACCAGCTCTAAAATCAGCTAATATAGGTGTTGCAATAGGAAGTGGAACAGATATTGCAAAAGAAACAGGGAATATGATAATAACAGATGATAATTTTTCATCAATTGTAAATGGTGTAGAAGAAGGAAGAAGAGCATATAATAATATAAGAAAAGTAATATATTTGCTCTTATCAACAGGATTATCTGAAATAATATTATTTGTATTAGCGATGATATTTAATTTTCCAATACCATTAGTCGCAATACAATTATTATGGTTAAATTTAATAAGTAATGGAATTCAAAGTAATGCATTAGCATTTGAAAAAGATGTTGAAGATGTAATGAATAGACCTGCAAATAATCAAAAAATATTTGACAAATTAATGATAAATGAAATTATTATATCATCAACAGTAATGGGGATAATAGAATTTGCACTTTATATTTATTTATATAATATAAAACATCTTGAAATAGAAGTTGTTAGAAGTTATTTACTGACATTGATGGTTTTAATAGAAAATATTCATATCTTTAATTGTAGAAGTGAAAAAATTTCAGCATTTAAAATATCAGGACAAAATAATAAATTTTTGATATTTTCAATATTGATAACATGTTTAATACAAATAATAGTCGTGAGAAGTGATATATTATCAAATATATTACGTTTAAAAACAATACCATTAGAGTTTGCTGGTGGATTAGTAGTATTTTCAATACCTTTAATAATTATCATGGAAATGTATAAAAAATATTTTAAAAAAGTTTATAAAAATTATTGACAATTGAGTGATTGTTCAACTATAATATAGTAAAAGTTGAATGATTACTCAATTATTTTGCTTACAAAAGAGTAAGGAAAGGAGATATGTATGGCAAGGAATGAATTTGCTTGTGATTGTAATGTAATTCATCAAGATTTAGTTGA
>OLWA01001713.1_pt1 | contig 21781 bp, 20 predicted proteins | sample 1673251 | NCBI WGS metagenome assembly OLWA01 (sample SAMEA3178937, study PRJEB25190) | human gut metagenome | biome: human gut; feature: human-associated habitat; material: faeces | place: Austria | collected 2013 | reverse complement strand
ATTGGAGGGCTTGGTGTTGACGTTGATGAGAATCGATGAAATGTTCGCAAATTTTTCCGTGATATACGAAACGAACGCCGCTTCGTCTTTGGCACTGCCGAAGTGTGTATCGGCTAAAACCAGCGTCAACACGATTTCGTCCGACGCGGCCGAACGCATATAAATGCTGCGTAAAACGCCTTTACGCGATGTTTCGTCATACGGCGGAATGCGGTTGTCCTTGGCAAAAAGCAGAACCGCGTCACGGATTTCGGGAAACAGCGGATGAGCGATTTCACACGTTTTGTGCGGTACAATGCGGTGCGAAACCGCCGCATAAAACCCGGAAACCGGCGAACCGTCGGCATCCGCGGCAACCGGATAAATGGCTTTGTTGCGGTATTTTTCAACCTTCGGCGAGGGATGGAACGCATCGAGTTTTAAGGATAATCCGCCGATGTGAGAAAACGCATCCTCGGTGCTCTGCGCCTTGTAGCGGCACTCGGCCTCATAGGTCATATGACCGAACACACAGCCGCCGCATTTGCCCGACACGGCACAGCCGCCGACGGAACGATCCGCCGACGGCTGTAAAATCTCTTCGGGTATGGCGACGGCATAGTGCTTCAAAACCTTGATAATCTTGGCATTTACCACATCGCCCGCACAGGTGTTGCGGATAAAAACCGTCATCAGGTGTTCCTGGAGCCGGAGGGAAGATACACGAATGAGATGTACGTCGGCGGCATGTCGAGTTCACTGCCGGAGGATGTACAGATTGCGATGTATCACACCGTGCCGGGTCTGGAGCATGCGAAAATCGTGCGGAATGCGTATGCGATCGAGTACGACTGCATCAACCCGAGACAGCTTCTGCCGTCTCTGGAGTTCAAGGCGATCAAAAATCTGTTTTCCGGTGGCCAGTTTAACGGCAGTTCAGGATACGAGGAAGCTGCGGCACAGGGCCTGATCGCGGGCATCAATGCGGCGCTCCGCGTGCAGGGAAAAGAGGAGCTGGTGCTCGACCGTTCCGAGTCGTACATCGGTGTTCTGATCGATGACCTCGTAACGAAAGAGAACCATGAGCCGTACCGAATGATGACGAGCCGCGCGGAATACCGTCTGCTGCTCCGTCAGGACAACGCGGATCTGCGTCTGCGCAAATACGGCTACCGCGTGGGTCTGATCAGCGAGGAGCAGTATGAGGCACTGAAAGTAAAAGAACAGCGGATTCAGGAAGAGATTGAGCGCGTGGAGAATACGTATGTGGGAACGAGCTCGAACATCAATGAGCTTCTGGAAGAGTATGGATCAACGCTGCTTTCCGGCGGAAGTTCGCTCGCAGAGCTGATCCGCCGGCCGGAGCTGAATTATAAGATGCTGGCGGAAGTAGATCCGAAAAGACCCAAGCTGCCGGAGGATGTGCAGGAGCAGGTCAACATCAACATCAAGTACGACGGCTACATTAAGCGCCAGATGAAGCAGGTGGAGCAGTTTAAAAAGATGGAAGAGAAGAAGATCCCGGAGAACATCAATTACGACGAGATCCAGAGCCTGCGCATCGAGGCGAAACAGAAGCTGAACCTGTACCGTCCGATCAACATCGGCCAGGCGTCACGTATTTCGGGCGTTTCCCCGGCGGATATTTCGGTTCTGCTGGTGTATCTGGGACATAAATAAAGGACAGATATGCATGCCTGAATTACATTCTTATGCAGCGAAACAGCAAGTGTTTTGATACTGCGTGGACAGGAACAAAAAGTGCAGCGGGCACTTGAAAGAATAGAGTAGAACGGAGAACAACATGAAAGAATACAATCTTGAAGGATTTGAGCGCGGCCTTTTTGAGCTTGGAATCACACTTTCCGAGGAGCAGAAAACGCAGTTTCTGCAGTATTATGAGCTGCTTGTAGAGTGGAATTCGTTTATGAATCTGACGGCGATTACGGAGTTCGATCAGGTGATTACAAAGCATTTTCTCGACAGTCTGTCGCTGGTGAAGGTCTGTGATGTGGCACAGGCGGGACGCATTCTCGACGTGGGAACGGGAGCCGGTTTTCCGGGAATCCCGCTAAAAATTGCGTTTCCGGAGGTGGAAGTTGTATTGCTGGATTCACTGAATAAGAGGGTGAAATTCCTGAATGAGGTGATCGGACAGCTTGGCCTTTCGAAAATCACAGCGGTTCACGGAAGAGCTGAGGATTTCGCACGCCAGAAGGATTACCGGGAGCAGTTTGATCTCGTGGTATCGCGTGCAGTAGCAAATTTAAGCTCCCTTTCGGAATATTGTCTGCCATATGTGAAGGTGGGAGGACGGTTTGTCTCGTATAAATCGGGCAAATTGAATGAGGAGCTTACTGCGGCCCAAAAAGCGATTCATGTGCTTGGCGGCGAGGCAAAAGAGCCGGTTTATTTCCAGCTTACGGGAACGGAGGATGAGAGATCGTTTGTCTGTATCGAGAAGGGGAAGGCAACGCCGAAAAAGTACCCGAGAAAAGCGGGAACACCGGCGAAGGAGCCGATTCAGTAAAGAATAATATATTTTGAAAACTGAGCGTCGCATTCTTGTTATTTCAATGATGAGTTAGACGCGCAAAATTTTGAATAAAAAAGCAAGGCAGCATACCACAGAGAAATTTGTGGCATGCTGCCTTGCTTTTTGGTTGGGAGAATAATGGTCAGATAAGCGAACATAATAGATTATCATACAAAAAATATGTGTTCCCAGAGATGCTTTATTATAATGTGTTTGAAAAGAGAAGTTAATGAAATTTTGTGATCACAAGATTCACGTCGAGCATGTAAAATTTTCTGTGATGCAAAATTTTATAAAGAAGGGAACACGCTATGAATATTTATGGTTACATACGAGTAAGTAGCCGAGATCAAAATGAAGATCGGCAGTTATTATCGTTGAAACGAATTGGTGTTTTGGAAAAGAATATTTATCTGGATAAGCAGTCGGGCAGAGATTTTAACCGTCCGCAATATCGTAAAATGATACGAAAATTAAAGAAAGATGATTTGTTGTATATAAAAAGTATTGATCGACTGGGAAGAAATTATGAGGAAATTTTGGAACAATGGCGTGTGCTGACAAAAGAAAAAGGTGTTGATATTGTTGTCCTTGATATGCCATTGCTCGATACTCGAAGGGGAAAAGATCTGATGGGAACCTTTTTGAGCGATATTGTTTTACAGGTGTTGTCTTTTGTGGCAGAAAGTGAAAGCAAAAATATTCGTCAACGGCAGGCAGAAGGAATTGCAGCTGCAAAAGCAAAAGGAGTGAAATTTGGCAGACCGTCGCGGTCGGTACCGGATAATTTTGATGAAGTTCATAGGGAATGGAGAGAAAAAAAGATAACGTTAAAGGAAGCTGCGAAAGCATGTGACATGCCGGTTGGGACGTTTTATGGGAAGATAAGAAAAATGGAAGATGAAAAGCAAATGACAGGAGAGCAGAATTTGTAAATGTGTACTTTTGCAGATCAGAAAATACATTCTATTTCTTTATATATTTTCACTAAAACACATTGCTTTTTTCTTCCTAATATTGTATAATACAACAAAGCAACTTGAATTTTCAGAATTTGCAAAAGTACACTTTCTGAAAACGGGGGTATTAGGTAGGGGGGATGAAAAAGAAAAAATCGAAGTCCAAAACCAAAGATATAGAAGCAGGAGGAATGTGTTATGACACGAAAAAAACAGATGTATTTGTTTTTAATGGTCTTAAGCATGATGATGCTAATTGGATGTGGTAAGTCAACATCGGGAACCAAAGAAGTTACAGATGGCAGCATTGTGGTTCAAGTTCCAGAGGGCAGTACTGTAGAGAGTTTATTTGATTTTACATCTACAGAGAATATCAGCTTAAGTGGTGCAGCAAGTGGAATAATTCATGTGGGAAATTTGGCAAACGGCAACTCAGTAGTATGGAAATCAGATTTAGTTTTTCTGTATCTGCAAGGAAAAGCCCAAGATGTAAGTGTGATATATTACTCAAACCGGCTTGATGATGATCCGATTCCCTATAGCGAATTTAAAGAATAATTTATGGTTAATGTTTAAAAGAAGGAGAAAAATTAAATGACATATATACGTATCGGTGGCAGCAGTTTTTCTGATGAAGATATTTTTGCGTTTGTTATAGTTGTTTTAGTGATAGGAATCGCTTCCTGGATTGGATACTTTATTTTGAAATCAAAGGACAATTCCAAGCCACTGGAAAAATCGAAAGTAAAAATTCTTGAGAAACCAGTACAAAAAGGAAACATTGAATGGTATGTGGTTGAATTTGAAAATGGAGAGCGTAAAAAGCTTAGAAGTTTTCATGCAGACACCATATTTATTGCAGTAGGAGATGAAGGCATCCTGGAATATCGGGGAATTACAATTCAATCGTTTCGGCTATTAACAGCAAAAAAATAGATAAAAAAATAAATTAAGAGAGAAGGAAGGATATGGGAACAGCTACATATGTAAAAATCTGTTGTCCACGGTGTGGAGAAAAAGACTTAAATATTATAGGAGATCGGGATATAGGAGGTGCTGTAGCAAGCGGAATGGGTGTTTCTGTATTTGCTGGTACGAAAGCTGGAGTATTAGCCGGAGCGAGTGGCTTACAACAGAAGACATATTGGATCTGTAAAAAATGTGGAAGAAAATTTAGAAATCCAGATGAACTTACGGCAGAGATAGAAGCATACCAAAAACGGGCTAAAGGATTTAAAATTGTAGGAATAATAATGTCAGTATTGATGCTGGTAGCGGCGGTAGGAACGCTTATTAATGGAATCGGAATCATGGCATTGTTTTTCTTAATTATGGATGCGCCATTTATTTTATGTATGTGGGTATCTGCATACCAAGTTCAGAGCCGAAAACAAGAGCTGAACGAAATTATGGAAGGGATGCAAAGAATGTGGCAATCCGAATCCAAATAAAATAGTGTTCGTGATAAAAATTTAAAAATGTGGAGGGAAATAAATGCTTTGCAAAAAATGCGGAACAGAAAATCCAGATGGGGCAAAATATTGCAGTAAATGTGGAAAAGCGCTAAATGAAAAGTCACCTGCAAAAAAAAACAGAGAAAAGGGTATTGTATTAGCATTGTGTGTGATTGTAGCAGTCGTACTTCTTGTTTATACACTTGGGGGAAGAAGCTACAAAAAGACAATAGATACATTTGTAACGTCGCAGTTTGCGGTAGATGCACAATCTATTGTAGAATTGCTTCCGGAAAAGGTAGTAGATAAAGCATTAGAGGAGACAGGATATAGCAAAACAGAGTTGGTAGATGAGGCGAATGATTCTCTCAAGAAACAAGTGGATTCCTTGGATCAATCTCTGGGAGATGACTGGAAACTGTCTTATAAAATGACAAATGTTGAAGATGTGACAGATGATGACCTGGATGATTTAAAAAGCAATTATGAAGATATAAACGTAAAAGTATCTGCAGCTAAAACTGTAGAGGTTGAGTTTACTTTGAAAGGAGATGAAACAGAAGTAAGCAATTCTCTGGAAATATCTGTAATAAAAGTAGATCGTTCTTGGTATTTAGATCTGTATACAATGGGAAACCTGTTTTAGAAGAAAAATCAGATGAAAAAAGGACTCTGTATGTTTTATACGGGGTCCTTTTTTGAAAGGAGCACAAATGGAAAAGAAAATGAGAAATATTTTGATCGCGTTGATAATAGGGTTTCAAGTATTTCCGATTACGGTATATGGAAAAGGGAAAGATGCTTTTCTGGCATATCAGGAAGCAATGCAGAAAACAGTCGTGTCAGGAAACTGGAAAGAAGAACTGGATATGGATGCAGATATGACAATTATCCAGGGAAAAGCAAAAACGAAAACGAAAGTTACATTGGATGCAGTTACAGCGGTATCTGGTTATGATGAGAATGACAGTTCTGCAGTTCAAATGACAGGCTCTGCCAGTATGGCTGTACTTGGACAAAAATATATATGGAATATGACGTATCGAGATGGGACGGCTCATTATGAATATAAGGAACCAGTAAGCAAAACGGTAGATGTTGAGATGAATCCAAATTATTTTCAGTTCTCTTCATTAACGCAGAATATGATGAAAAAGAGTAAAATTTCTGGAAATGAGATTACCTTTACAATTCCGGCAGAGAAAGCGAATGAGATAGGAGTAGCCGCTGCTCAGATGGTAGAGGGAGTAGAAAATTTAAAATACAGCGATGTAGAAACAAAAATAACCATAGATAAAACAACAGGAAAGATTGATGAAATTCTTATGGACTTTCAGGCATCTATGCAGTATCAGGGATATGATGCGGATATGCAGTATACAGTAAAATATAAATTTTTAAGTCTCGATCAGGGTGGAGCAGAGGAAACGGAACAGCAGAAGAATGAGGAGGAAAGCACACCAGAAGATGGATTAGCGGTTTATTCAGATTATACCAGTCTGAGTATTTGTAAAGATAATATCATTACGTTAAGTGCTGGAATTTTCAACAATGGAGAACTGATGGATGATGTTTCCGGAATTACATTTTGGGTAGATGATTCATCAGTTCTTGAACTAAAAAAAACAGGTGTGGCAGATAAACGACGTTATACAGAATGGAAAGGAATTCAGACGGGAACGGCACATGTGTTTTTTCAAGACACAAATACAGGGTATATGAGTGAGATTCCAGTTACAGTGTATAAAGACCATGAGTATTCCTATACGGTAAATGCTGTGCCTGTACAATATATTGAAAAAGAATATGCTACCAATATTTATAATATGAATGGTTTATATATTGACAATTATGCATATGAAATAAATAAAGATAATAGGACAGCAAGTGTATCGTTTGATGTATACAACAGCAGTTACATATATGGAAGTGTAGAGACGTATGATGAAAATGGACGTTTAAAAGATGTGATTTTGATTAAAAAGATGAGTTCCAGTAATACGAGTATGAAAGGTGCATTGTGGGATAACACAAGTGGATTGATTTCTGATTTGAAAGATGGAACAATAGGAAGTTATCGACAGAAAAGTGGATTTTCAAAAAAGACGTCAGTCAAGATAGAAATACCAAAAGATGGGTATATTAAAATCAGCAATGATCCACAGGATTCGGCAGTGGTCAATATTATAAATTCAGCGGATCTCCTGATTGGCATTGGCAAACTGGCAAAGACGATCAAAAATTTTGATGTGGACAGTGAAGTATTTAGCGAAGCATTGACTAAAAAACTGCTGGAAAGTAAAACATTTGTGACTTTAATTGAAGATGGAAGCGAACTTCCGCAAAATTTATGTAAAGGTGTTTCAGATAAAGTATTTTTTTCGACAGAATCGTTGGGTTCATTTAGCGAAACCATTATAAAAAATTTAAATGAATTTGATTTGATGGAGGTCATTGAGGATACAGCTAAAGATTTCGGTGTGAGTATTGGCGAAAAAATATTTCATTTTGTATCTGGTCCTGCAGGAAAAGCTTTAGATGCAATATTTGTTATGGGAAAAGTTGAAAATGAATTTTTGCAGCATATGAATTTTATCAGGTCGCAGGGCGTGGGTTCTGTTTATATCCAAAATCAAAAAGGATTTCGGGCATCGCAGCAGATCAGGGTGGAGAGCAAAAATGGATTTTCAGATGAAACATCGTTGAGCGTTTTTAAAGTGGAGTTGGATTCTGAAAAATTGGAGGAACTAAAGAAAACAAATTTAGCGGCTTACAATGCGATTAAAGATCGAACATCTTACACATACAATATTTCACTTATGGAAAGCGGAGAAGAAATACAGCCAGAACAAAATGTGCAGGTATATATTCCAATTCCAGAAAAAATGAAGCTTTTTGCCTATCTTGGAAAAACAAAAATTTACAGGGTGGAAGCGGATGGATCCTTAACAGAAATGGATGTGAAAATAAAAAATGGAGAATTTACATTTGAAACATCACATTTTAGCGTTTATACATTGATAGAGGAGAGTCTAAGAAAAGAGATTATGTTAGTAATATTAAGCATTTTAGTTTTTGCTGGAATATTAATATATTTGAGGAAAAGAAGAAAAAATAAATTGTAGGGCATTGTGTAACAAAAAAGAATGTATTAAATCAAGTATAAAAAAGCAAATAAAGGTCATATCCAGTTATGGTGTAGAATTACGAAAACAAAATATTCCGATCAGCCAGACATTGGAGATTTACTGTTTTGCAGTTGCTGATTCGTCTTATATCGAAACTGACGATGCACAAGGAGGAACCAATATTGTCCTTGATGTTGCAGATCAGCCGGTGAAACATCAAAATAAGATGTTGGTAATTATTTTAGGAATTGGGATTCTGGCAATTGGTGTTATAGCTATTTTAGCAATTAAAAGGAAACAAAGAAAGTGAAAGGAAAGACCGGATGAAACATATCTAAAAACTAAAAGCTTGTAATGAAGAAACAGGTGCTATCTGAGAAAAAGAGATAGCACCTGTTTCTTCGTTATCCACAACAGCCCGGAATCAAAAATCCGATGTAGCTGATGAGAAACAGTACAAGCCAGACTGCTCCCGGCAGGAGTGTCAGATGGCAGGAGGCGCGTTTCCACTCAGCGGGAAGTTTTGCAGTGAGTGAAGAATAGCCGTCATCGATCCAGACCATCAGCGGGACAAGCGCCGGCATCAGGTAGCGGCCCTGCGACTGGTAATCGCTGAAATACGTGTTGTACATGTCCATGAACAGCGTGATCAGGCAGGCGAGGAGCAGCATCACAAAGAGGAGAAGCTGCGGCTTTTTGCGGAGCCAGTGCGGGACCATGGCAAGGAACAGAAACAGCAGGAATCCGAACGCCATCAGCGCACCGTACAGCAGGTAAAGCACCATCGGAAGATGGACGGTCATGTAGGAGAACGAGCCGATGAAGCTGCTGACGGTTGAAAACAGCCAGTTGGAGGTACGGCCCTCCGGGGTCTGTAAATACGTCTGCTTAAAGCTCCAGCCTTCGGATGCCGGTGTCTGCCGGTTTTCCGGTTTGTACTCCTCAGTGGCGTACAGCGATGCGGATTCCTTTGTGGTGCGCATGCCGAGCAGGTCTCCATCGTGGATGACGGCATTGCGGATGAAGAACCAGCCGCCGATCAGGAAGGCAATGGCAAAGACCAGAAGAGCTTTGGCGAAGATCTCCTTTGCCGGTTTCCTGAAATGTATCATCAGCGCGAAGAACAGAAGAATGCTGCAGAGCAGGTACGCGTAGGCGTTGTAGTACGACAGCGCGCAGAGTCCGCAGCCTGCTCCAAGGCCGATGCAGTCTTTCTTGCAGAATGCGCTTTTCATGCCGCGGATCCAGAAGTAGATGATCAGTGCGACCGTGAAGACAGCAAAAGAATCGTTGTTTACATAGCAGGAGAGGAACACGAACTGCGGCAGAAATCCGACGAAAATACCGCCAAGCAGTGCCGATTCGCGGCGTTCAAAGAGCTCTTCTCCGATCAGAAAGACAACGATCAGTGTGCCGGTGCCGGAAAGGACGCTGGTGAGGCGGGCGGCAGTTAAGAGAACCGCTGCACTTTCGTTGAACAGCGATGCAATGCCCATAAATACCGCGCTGATGAGTGCAGTCAGATACGGATACAGCGCATAGGAAAAGCCCCACAGCGGGTGGCGCACCGCTTCCTCCATGCCGTTCGGCAATGCGTGGTGTGAGACGATGTATTCCGGAATCAGCATCCGCATCGCTTCGTCGGGGGCGTGTTCGGTTTTCAGGAAAATGGAAGTGCCAAAAGAGATGCAGAAAAAGCCGAAAATCAGCATATACTTGGCCCAGTAATAGTCTTTTTTATTCATAAAATCTCCAGTCCCGGACAGAAAAAGAAAAGTCCGGCGTAATTTTTCGCGGCGGAGCAAAGCTGACGGGATGCCCGTCTGCGATACCTCATAGTATACATGATTCTCTGTATAAAATAAATAAAATTTTGGCAGCTATGCAGAGTCCCATCTCGATTCGCTACCGTTCACTGGTGCCCGGCGAGCTGTAACATTCGCAGCCCTCATTCGGTTGCCGCAGCGGGCTTAAGCCGCCCCTATTCGGACAAAATCTCCCACAAACCGGGACTCGTAACTTGCGAAAAGCCTTTTTCAGTCACGCTCTTACACAAGGAAACCGCAGGCGTTTCCATGCGAAGAGAACAATAACTGTGTGCCTTCACTGTTTTTTCACAAATTTTCCAGCAAATTATCACATTTCCAGAATAAAATAAAGTGTCTTTAGAAAATGAGAGTATGTCCGGCTCTTTTGCCGCAAAGTGAAAATCGCAGATTGCGGAAATGGTTTTTGAAACACGCTTTATGCCGGAACTGCTTTAAGAAACAAGGAGGAAGGAACATTGATAGAGGTTAAAAACCTGGTGAAACGCTATGGCGACCACGTAGCTGTCAACAACCTGAGTTTTACCGTAGAAGAAGGCCAGATCTATGGTTTCCTTGGCCCAAACGGTGCCGGAAAATCAACGACCATGAACATCATCACCGGCTATCTGGCATCTACGGAGGGCGAAGTGCTGATCAACGGCCACAATATCCTGGAGGAACCGGAGGAGGCAAAGAAATGCATCGGCTATCTGCCGGAGCTGCCGCCGGTCTACACGGATATGACCGTTCTGGAATATTTGAAATTTGTGGCGGAATTAAAGAAAATTCCAAAGGATCAGAGAAAGAAACAGATTCTTGAGGTCATGAATCTGGTGAAGATCACCGATATGCAGAACCGTCTGATCAAGAATCTGTCGAAAGGATACCGACAGAGGGTTGGACTGGCACAGGCAGTGCTCGGTTATCCGCCGATCATCATTCTCGACGAGCCGACCGTAGGTCTGGACCCGAAGCAGATCATTGAGATCCGCGATCTGATTAAATCACTGGGCAAAAAACATACCGTTATCTTAAGTTCCCATATCCTTTCCGAGGTCAGCGCCGTCTGCGATTACGTCATGATTATCGCAAAGGGACAGCTCGTTGCGAGTGATACCCCGGAAAACTTAAGTAAACTGATGCTTGGATCAAACACGGTTACATGTACCGTTCACGGAACGAGAAAGCAGCTGGTTCCGGCGCTTAATGTGCTCGATGCAAAAGAGATCCAATATGAAAATACGCCGAATGAGGAGCAGATTAAGGTAAAAATTACCACGGAAAAGGATAAGGATATCCGCGAGGAGCTGTTCTATGCACTGGCAAAGGCCAACTGCCCGATCCTCGAGCTGACTTCCTCCTCGATGTCTCTGGAAGACGTCTTCCTGGAGCTGACCGATGATTCCGGAAAGGCTGCAAGAAAGCTGAAAAAAGCAGAGAAAGAACAGCTGAAACAAAAAGAATGTGAAAAAGAATGTGAACCAGAAGCAGACAAAACGGCTGTCGGGGAAACGTCTGAAGAAAAAAGCACAGATGCAGCGGAATCAGCCGCTGAAACAAAACAGGAGGAGGGAGACGCACAATGACGGCGATTTATAAAAAAGAGTTAAAAAGCTATCTGACAAGCATGATCGGATATCTGTTTATGGCGTTTACTCTGGCGCTGTTCGGCCTGTATTTTACGGCCATCAACCTGCAGCAGGGTTACCCGGAGATCGGATACGCGCTGCAGAATTCCGCATTTATTCTGCTGATCGCAGTACCGGTTCTGACAATGCGTGTCCTGTCGGAGGAGCAGAAAAATAAGACGGATCAGCTGCTCCTTACCGCACCGGTAAAAATTTCCGATATTATCCTTGGAAAATATCTGGCACTTCTCACCATTTATGTGATTCCAGTGCTGATTATGTGCCTGTATCCGCTGCTTCTTGGAACCCACGGAACGGTTTCCTACGCCGTATCCTACACTTCGATCCTTGGCTATTTCCTGCTGGGAGCAGCCTATATTTCGGTCGGTGTGTTCGTTTCCTCCATCACCGAGAGCCAGGTCATCGCAGCCGTTGTCGGCTTTGTGATCCTGTTCCTGTGCTACGTGGAGAGCGGTATCGCAAACTTCTTCCCGGAAGGAGCCGGAAGCTCTTTCTTTGCTTTCTTTATCATCATTGCACTGGTATGCCTCTGGATCGGCAGTATGATTAAAAACCCGATCATTACAGGTGTGATTGCCGTGATCGGCGAAGGCGCGCTGACGGCAGTTTACTTTACAAAATCCACCCTTCTCGAGGGCAAAATCCAGGATCTGCTCGGTGTATTCAACATGGCAGGCCATATGGATAACTTTGTGAACGGTATTCTGGACATTGGCGGTGTTGTTTACTACCTGTCCGTCATTGCAATCTGCACTTTCCTTGCAATGCAGTCCCTGCAGAAGAAACGCTGGAATTAGGAGGTGGAGACGATGAGCAGCGAAAAGAAAGAAAAGAAACAGCATAAAGTGAATTTTAACATCAAAGAAAAGCTGAAAAAGACGTTCTCCAAAGAACATCTGAAGGAAGTGTTCACCGGCGAGGAGCAGAAAAAGCACCTGAAACAGGGCTCTTATTCTTCAATTATGACGGTGATTGTTCTGGCTGTGATTGTGGTTATTAACCTGATTGTGGCGCAGATTCCGACCAGCAAAACACAGATTGACCTGAGTACGCAGAAAATGTACTCCATTACAGATGAGACGAAAACGGCATTAAAGGATCTCGATCAAGACGTTACCCTGTATTATATTGTGCAGAAGGGCAGTGAGGATGACACCATCGAGAAGCTGCTGGAGCACTACGATGAGCTTTCTGACCATATCAAAGTAGAGACAAAAGACTCGGATCTGTATCCGAAATTTACGAGTCAGTATACCGATCAGACGGTAGCTGCAAACAGTGTAATTGTCGTATGCGGCGATAAGAGCAAGGTGGTCAGCAACAGTGATATGTGGGAGACTTCCACAAACTATCAGACCTATCAGACACAGACGACCGGCTTTGACGGCGAGGGTCAGATTACCAGCGCCATCACGTATGTGACGAGTGAAAACAACCCGAAGGTTTACTGGGTAACCGGCCACGGCGAGGCTTCCGAGAGCGATCTTTCTACGAACTTCAGTGATGCAGTTAATAAAAACAATGTGGAAATCAGTGATCTTGCCCTGATGACAGACGATATCCCGGAGGATGCCGAGGAGCTTGTGATCATGTCCCCGACCACCGATTTCTCCGAGGATGAGGCAAATAAAGTCATTACCTACCTGGAAAACGGCGGAAAACTTCTGATGTTCACCAGCTATACCGGAACGGATATGCCGAATCTGGATTCCATACTGGAGAACTACGGCGTGAAACGCTCCAGTGGAATTGTTGTAGAGACCGATTCCCAGCATTATTATCCGCAGATGCCGTATTATCTGCTGCCGAACATTCAGAGTGATGACATTACAACCGAAGTAAAGAGTAATTACATTCTGATGCCGGTTGCACAGGCAATTCAGAAGCTCGATTCTTATCGTGATACCATTACGATCAAGAGCCTTCTGACGACCACCGAGGACGCTTATATTGAAAATGATCCGGAGAACAGCACCTGGTCGAAGAGCGCGGACAGTGAGACGGGCGCATTTGACCTTGGTGTTTCCATCACAGAGACCGTAGATGATAAAGAGACACAGATTATTTATTTCTCGAGTGCATCGATGCTGAGCAGCCAGATTGACCAGGCAATCAGCGGTGCGAACTCGAAGCTGGCAGCGACTGCACTGACCTCCATGTGTGATGTGGAGCAGACCGTTGTTATTCCAAGCAAGAGCACAAGCTATACAAACCTGGTATTTACACAGGGAGCAGTTAACACCTGGTCTATTATTACCATTGCGGGAATTCCGCTGGTACTTGTTGTGATTGGCGTGATGATCTGGATGAAGAGGAGAAAACAGTGATGAAGAAAAAAGGAAAGATGGCGGCCTGCCTGATCCTTTTGGTACTGCTTCTTGCCGTACTGGTGGTGCTGACGAAGAAAAACAGCACCGCTGATGCGGACAGCAGCAGTTCGGATTCTGGTGCAGACGCCGAAAAAGTGGTTGATTTTTCAAAAGATGATGTAACAGCGCTTTCGTTCCAGATCGATGGAGAGACGGTGTCCTTTACGAAAACAGCAGGAGACGATGATACCGATATCTGGACCTACGACCAGGAGGATGGATTCCCATTGGATGAGGGCAAGATAACGAGCGTTTTAAGCTCTCTTAGCAGCATGACAGCAGAAAGAGTCATTGAAGGCGATGAAATCGATTCTATGGCCGATTTCGGGCTCGAGACGCCGTCTCAGGAGGTTGTAGTGACTGCGGGAGACGAGAAAACGACGATTCATGTCGGAGATAAGAACAGCTCGAGCAGATACTATATTTATCTGAACGATGATACGAGTAAGGTTTATCTGGTAAGCACATCACTTGGAACGATGTTCCCGTCCGATATGATGGAGTGGGCGACAACGGAATCCATGCCATCTGTGACGGCGGAAAACATTACGAAGCTGCAGGTGGAGGGTGAGAACGGATATACGCTGACAAAAGAAGTAAGCGCTGCTGATTCGGCACTCCAGACGGATGAATGGCAGGTTGTGGACGCAGATGGAGCGGCACATGGCGGTGATGCGGATTCGATCGGCACCATGACAAGTGCGGTGGCATCTCTTAGCTTTGGAGATCTTGTTACGTACAACGCATCGGATCTTTCCCAGTACGGACTGGATCAGCCAAAGACGACGATCCGCGTGCATTACACAGAAGAGCAGGAGGTTGAGGCTGACGATACAACAACGGCAGATACTTCTTCGGATTCCACAACAGATTCTGCATCAAGCGACAGCACTGCAACGAGCTCTTCTTCCGAAACGACAACCGTTACGGTGGAGAAAGATCTGGTATTGTATGTCGGCAATGCAAATGAGGACGGCGGTTCTTATTACGTGAAGCTGGACGGCTCGAATGAAGTTCATCTGATGACGGCTTCGAATGTTGAAACCTTCACCGGAAAGAAGGCATCTGATTTCTGGAACATGTATATCGGCATGGAAAATGTATCGGATCTGACGAGCCTTGATATTACGTATAACGGCGAGACGAAGACGTATGTACGCCATGTGGAAGAGAAAAAGGATGACGACAGCGATTCCACAACACAGGAAATCAGTTACATCTGCGGCGATGAAACGATTGATAAATCAACGTTTACCACGTTCTATTCTTCGCTCATTGGCCTGAAGGCGCAGACGAAGGATGAAAGCCTCGTGCAGGCCAAGGATGCCGAGTTTACCGCAGTCTTCCATATGACAGACGGCGACCTGACATTTGCTTACAGCCCGTATGATTCGAGCTTCTATTACACGGTAGATGAGGACGGAGTGCCGTCTCTTGTGAATAAAAATAACGTGAAGACCATGCTGGAAAATTACGGGAAACTGCTTGCGGCAAAGACGGAAGATGACAGTTCTTCAGACAGCACGTCAGAATCAGCGGAATAAAGAGTCATTAAAATCTGGTTAAAATTGAAAACGGAGGATTTACTGAGAGTGAAAAAATCAGTAAATCCTCCGTTTTTTTTGTCTCATTTTTTCGCTCGAGGCCGGGAGCAGAAGGGGGTATTACTGTACCGGTGCGAAGAAGATCTGGATCTGGTCTAAGAGGGCCTGCGGGGCCTCCATCTGCGGCATGTGCTTTGTTTTCGGCAGGATCTGGGTTTCGATGGAGGTGTTGAGCGCTGTGTACAGCGCAAAGGTTTCTGCGATGCCCGGCTCTTCCTCGCCGCCGATGAGGAAGATGCTGTTGTCAATGTGCTTTAAGGCGTGGCCGATGTTGAGGTTCACGTAATTGCCCGCAAGGCTTGCAAAAAGGTACTTTCCGGCGCTGTTCTGGAGGTGTGCGGACTCGTAGAAGGCGTCTACGTCCTCCGGTGAGCGGTGAAATGGGTTGTGATAATAGCTCTCGGTGAATAAAAGCTCGATGTTGGAGCGGCCGGTGAGCGTGTGGTACAGTAGCGTTCCGACGAGCGGGAGCTCGATCATGCGTTTCAGGAAGCGGCTGCGTTTATCCGGGATTTTGTTGAGCTTGGCAAGGTCGGTCGGGTTGATCATCATGATTCGGCCGAAGCATTTCGGGGCTGTATTGCAGGCGGTTACGACGAAAGAACCGGATAAACCGGATGCAATTACGTCGGTTGGACATCCGATGACCTGCTTGATGAAGGTGACGATGAGCTGTACGTATAAAAAGTTCGTGTACGTGATCGCCGGCTTGTCGGAACGGCCGCAGCCGAGGAGATCGAGTGTGTAGACGGTGTGATCCTGGGCGAGAGTATCCTCAATATACTGCCATTCGCGGCCGCTGGAGGCACAATGTAAGTCATGAAGTAAGAGCATCGGGGTTCCGGTGCCTTTTTTTGTGTAAAAAATATCGCCGAACTGCCAGGAAAAGCTCTCTTTTTCAGCCGATGCGAGCAGGTTTTTCCGTACGGCGGCGGTATCGAGCGTTTTATTCAGAAAGTAAATCGCTGCGCCGGACATCGTGGTGAGGACACTCAAGGTGACCAGTTTTTTGCTGTGTTTCATATGATAAAACTCCTTTCAGGGGTCTCCCGGAGGGGAGGAATCGGTTCGAAACGTTGTGTTGAGCTTATTATAAGCGAAAAAAGGGAAAGATACAATGCAAAAATTAAGGGAAAAATGAGAAAAAGAGACGAAAATAAGACGCAATTCGGCGAAAAGCGCAGACAATTCCAGGAGAACTGCGTTATGTCAACTACTGACGAAGGGCATATTTAAATGGTTTACATAACTGTAAAAAACAGAGAAAAAATGATACAATAATACACATAAAAGCATGAAAACTGCACTATGGGATAAAATCCTTCCAGATTGGCAAAAATCCCTGAAAAAATGGTCCCAAAATGCGTTTAGTAAATGGTTTGGAAAATCCGAAAAAACGAATGTAAAAGTTCAATTAATACGAAAATATAAAAATATAATTAAATAATTTAATAAAAGAGAGAAAACAGAGACGAAAAACCGCGTGAAACGCGCGAAAATACAAGAAAAATGTAGAAAAGACGGAGAAAATCAAAAATAAAATAGAAAATACGATTGTTTTAAAAATAAGAGAGGTGAAAAATGAGAGTGATTTTCGGAAAGCCGGGAAGCAAATCGCTTCTCACTGATCGCCGAAGACCGAAAATCGTAAAAAACGATGTTTCACGTGAAACATTTGGAGAGACGTGAAACGTGAAAAATGAGACGGGGAAAGTGACATAAGTAGAAACGAAAAAATGAAGGACGATCTAAAAAATGGCAAAAAGAGGGTATAAAACGATGGAAGAGGCGGAAAAAGCAAAAAAAGATAAAAATGAGTTGAGAAAAGGCAAAAAACGACTGAAAAGGGGAAAATGTAGTATAGACATGGGCGAAAAGAATAAAAACGGGAGGGAGAGGCAGTGAAAGGCAAGAAAATGGTGTGAAATGGCGATGAGGGATAAAAAACGGAGAGAAGGAATAAAAAATGTTGATAAAAGAGAAAAAGTGAGATTGTTTACAAAAAAAAGAGAAAGGTAAGCCAGAAAGATGGAAAAGAGGATAAAAGACGTGGCAGCGAGAGAAAAATATTAAAACCATAAAAACAGAAAAATTATAGTGAAATCAAATAAATCGATAAAAAACAGAAAATGTGCAGCTTGGCCTGTAAAATAAAAAAAAATCAAAGAAAAACCGCCCGAAAAGAGAAAAACTGGAGAAAAAATGAAAAAGAGGATGTCTCACGGATTATGCCTCTTACTGATGAAAATAAAGAGAAAAATGCTGAAAATTTGAAAAAAGCGAGGAAGAACGATGAAAAAACAGAGCCTGGTGAATAAAAATACATTTTATATACAAAAGAGACATTTACGATCACCGAACAACCATAAACAGTTTTGATTCCTGATCTATGTATCAATAATATCCTGATAAGTTGATTTTTTCTTCCTAATCACCTGAGATTTCCTTGAAAAAGAGCATCACACGATTAAAATAACGTTTCCAGTATATTTATACCTCAAAAACGTCAAAAATTAGAATGTTTCACGTGAAACATTTTATAAAAACTGTGTGAAACAGAAAAAAATGTTTTGACATTGCAGAATTACTTGGAAACCATCAAAAAATGCAAAATCATCGCTGAAAAAATTCCAAAAAACATTTAAACAGCGTAAAAATCGAGAAAAATTATTGTAAAACAGTGCTTTTCAAAATGTTTCACGTGAAACATCGCCAAAAATCTCCAATTTTCTTATGTTTCAAACCGCCTAATCATGAAAAAATGCAGAAAATGTTTCACGTGAAACATTTCCAGTAGTAAAATCCGGCGTAGTATGATAAAATATCTTTGTCCCAAATTGGGGCAATTTTGAGATAGAATCTGAAGAATTCCTCAGATAGACTGGCATAGAAAAGGAGATTTTTCCTATATATATGCCAAAACACCTGCCGCATGAATCATTTTTTTGAAAGAAGTGCCGGCAGGTCATTTCCTGTAAAAAGGAAAAACTGCAAATGGAAAACAAAAAGATGAAAGGAGGCAATACATATTTTGGGAAGAACAATTGCAATTGCAAACCAGAAAGGCGGCGTAGGTAAATCTACCACCGCAATTAACCTTTCTTCCTGTTTAGGAGAAATGGGACAAAAAGTTCTGACCATTGATATGGACCCGCAGGGAAATACCACCAGCGGAATGGGAGTAGAGAAAAATGAAGTGGAAAATACCATCTATGAGCTGCTTCTTGGAGAGTCAAAACTGGAGGACTGCATCATTCCTCTGAATTTTGACAATCTTTCCCTTATCCCTTCCAATGTCAATCTGGCCGGAGCGGAGATCGAGCTGATCGGGGTGGAAGACAAAGAATTCATCCTGAAAAACGCAATTGATCAGGTTCGCGATCAGTACGACTTCATTATTATTGACTGTCCGCCATCCTTAAATATGCTGACAATCAACGCGATGACCACCGCGGACACCGTTCTGGTGCCGATTCAGTGTGAATATTACGCACTGGAGGGCTTATCCCAGCTTATGCACACGATTGAGCTGGTGCAGGAGCGTCTGAATCCGGAACTGGAGATGGAAGGCGTTGTCTTTACCATGTACGATGCGAGAACGAATCTTTCTCTGCAGGTAGTAGAAAACGTAAAAGACAGCCTGGATCAGAATATCTACAAAACCATTATTCCGAGAAATGTCCGCCTTGCGGAGGCACCGAGCTACGGTATGCCGATCAACTATTACGACAAGCGGTCCACCGGTGCAGAGAGCTACCGTCTCCTGGCAGACGAAGTGATTCACAGGGGGGATGAAGAGTAATGGCAGCGAGAAGAGGAGGATTAGGCAAGGGCCTGGATTCCCTGATTTCACCGGGACATTCGGCCAAAGCAGAAGCAAAAGAAAAACCGGCAAAACCGGAGGTCAAAGTAGTCGAGAAGGTTGTTGAAAAAGTTGTCGAAAAACCAGTTGAGATGAAACTGAAAATCTCCGAAATTGAACCGAACCGCGAACAGCCGCGAAAATCCTTTGACGAGGACGGCCTGATCGAACTTTCGGAATCCATCAAACAGTTCGGAGTTCTACAGCCGATTCTGGTGCAGAAAAAAGATGATTATTATGAGATCATCGCAGGGGAACGGAGATGGAGGGCTGCAAAGCTTGCCGGAATCAAAGAAGTACCGGTCATCATCAAAGATTTTACCGAGCAGGAAGTTGTCGAGATTTCCCTGATTGAAAATATTCAGAGAGAATCCCTGAACCCGATTGAGGAGGCACACGCATACAAACGCCTGATGGAAGAGTTCCATCTCCGCCAGGATGAAATCGCAGAGCGCGTTTCCAAGAGCAGAACGGCGGTTACAAACTCGATGCGTCTCCTGAAACTGGACGACAGGGTACAGCAGATGGTTGTCGATGAAATGCTGACAACCGGTCATGTGCGTACGCTGCTGGCGCTGGAGAATAAAGAGCTCCAGTACAATACGGCAATGAAAATCTTCGATGAAAAGCTCAGTGTCCGTGAGACCGAGCGCCTGGTCAAAGAGATCCTGAATCCGAAGGTGAAGAAAGAAAAGAAAGTCAATCTGGAAGAGGAAGCCATCTACGAAGGTCTGGAAGAGAAAATTAAGAGCATCATTGGTACGAAGGTTTCCATTCACCGCGGGGCAAAGCACAAAGGAAAGATCGAGATCGAGTATTATTCCCAGGAAGAGCTCGAGAGAATCATGGATCTGTTTGAATCAATACAGTAAGAGGTAGAATAATGAGCGATTTATTTAGTAAGGTAGGAATTGACCTTGGCGTTGTTGTACTTCTTCTGATTGTACTGATTATCGTGATGATGATTATGACGGTCAGCATGTCGCTGCGTCTGAGCAGACTGAACCAGAAGTACAGAAGCTTTATGAAGGGAAAAGACGCCCAGTCACTCGAAAAGCTGTTTCATCAGCGGTTCAAGGAAATTGACAAACTGAACAAGCAGAATGAGCTGACGAAAAAGAATCTTGCGGATCTGAAAAAGATCCAGGGCATGACGCTGAACAAATACGGAATCGTAAAATATGATGCGTTTGACGATGTGGGCGGAAAGATGAGTTTTGCGCTGGCAATGCTCGACAAAGAAAACACAGGTTTTATCCTGAATGCAATCCACAGCCGTGACAACTGTTTTTTATATCTGAAAGAGATCGTAAAAGGCGAGTCCTATATCATGCTGAGCGCCGAGGAAATCGACGCGCTGCGCCAGGCAATTACGATGAATTCGATCGATCTGATGTAAAAGCGGACCGCAGAAAAACAGCATGAAAGAACGCTTGAAAAAATGCATATACTGTTATATGATGGTACTGGAACGCGCCAAACCCGCATAAATGCTGGAAAAACGGCAGTGGTTCCGGGCTGGAAAGAACAAAAAGAATCCCGCCAAAATGAGGGGATAAGATCTACTAGGAGGAAATTATGTTAGACATTAAGTTTTTAAGAGAAAACCCGGAAGTTGTAAAACAGAATATCCGAAATAAATTCCAGGATCAGAAACTGGAGCTGGTTGATAAAGTCATCGAGCTGGATAAAGAAAACCGTGACATCAAACAGGAAGTAGAAGCACTTCGTGCAAAAAGAAACAAAATCTCCAAACAGATCGGCGCACTGATGGGCCAGGGCAAGAGAGAAGAGGCTGAGGAAGTAAAGAAACAGGTAGCTGTTGACGGTTCCCGCATCGAGGCTCTTTCTGCAAGAGAAAAAGAAGTAGAAGAAGAAATCAAGAAGATCATGATGGTGATCCCGAACATCATCGATCCTTCCGTACCGATCGGAAAAGATGACAGCGAGAACGTAGAAGCAGAGCGCTTCGGCGAGCCGGTTGTACCGGATTTTGAAATCCCGTATCACACCGACATTATGGAGTCCTTCGACGGAATCGATCTGGACGCAGCAAGAGAAGTTGCAGGAAACGGATTCTATTATCTGATGGGCGACATTGCACGCCTCCACTCTGCCATCCTTTCTTATGCAAGAGATTTCATGATCGACCGCGGATTTACCTACTGCGTACCGCCTTTCATGATCCACGGCAACGTCGTAAACGGTGTTATGAGCTTCGCTGAGATGGAGTCCATGATGTACAAAATCGAGGGCGAGGATCTGTACCTGATCGGTACCAGCGAGCACTCCATGATCGGTAAATTCATCGACAGCATCATCCCGGAGGAGAAACTGCCTCTGACCCTGACCAGCTACTCTCCGTGCTTCCGTAAAGAAAAAGGAGCACACGGCATCGAGGAGCGTGGTGTTTATCGTATCCACCAGTTCGAG
>OLWA01001709.1_pt1 | contig 21825 bp, 19 predicted proteins | sample 1673251 | NCBI WGS metagenome assembly OLWA01 (sample SAMEA3178937, study PRJEB25190) | human gut metagenome | biome: human gut; feature: human-associated habitat; material: faeces | place: Austria | collected 2013 | reverse complement strand
GCTTGGGCGAATTAAGCAAACGTGTAGATAGCGGTGAAATGAAAGCAGCCCTTGCTCTTTATCCTGTTTCAATGAAACAGCTTATGGATATTGCTGATACAGGCAACATCATGCCGCCAAAGACTACTTGGTTTGAACCGAAACTTCGATCGGGACTGGTGATTCATAAATTAGACTGATTCCGTACGTTGTAAATGATAAAAGATTAGGCGGTACAGTATGTTGATACATGGATTGTACTGCCTATTTTTAGTTTTTAATTCTCGGTTTTTAATTTTATATCTATCTTTGCACACATGGAAGATACATATAAGACTATTACCGAACCATCCGAAGGTATCTATACCGAGAAACGTAGCAAGTTCATTGCTATCGCCCTGCCTGTGCGCACTCATGAAGAAATAAAAGCGCATCTTGAAGTTTATCAGAAAAAGTATTACGATGCACGTCACGTTTGTTATGCCTATATGTTGGGTCATGAACGCAAAGATTTTCGTGCAAATGATAATGGAGAACCTTCCGGTACAGCCGGCAAACCGATTTTAGGGCAAATTAATTCTAATGAATTGACAGATATACTAATTGTAGTAGTACGCTATTTTGGTGGAATTAAATTAGGGACAAGTGGTCTTATCGTTGCTTATAAGGCTGCTGCTGCCGAAGCCATCGCCTCCGCCACGATTGTTGAAAAAACGGTGGATGACGAGGTTACTGTATTATTCGAGTATCCGTTCATGAATGACATTATGCGTATTGTGAAAGAAGAAGAACCGGAAATAATACAACAATCCTATGACATGGATTGTAGCATGACACTCCGCATCCGTCGATCGATGATGCCCCGTTTGATGGCACGGTTGGAAAAGGTAGAAACAGCGCGTATTATTGACGACAAGGAGAAATAAGCAAGTTTTTTATACTATTGGTTTACTTACTCAATGTGCGTTTCTTCAAAATAGATATCCGGAATGAACGCACATTGAGTTTCTGTATACAAAATGTGAGACTCTTTTATTCATCTCCCTTTTCGAAGTTTATTTTGCGGTGTGTACCGTCACAGAACGGCTTGTTTTTTGAATGACCGCAGCGGCATAAGGCATTTGTTCCTGTTAGAATATTTTCTTTTCCGTCTTTGGTGATTATTTTAAATTCACCTTTAACAATATACGGCCCTGCGGGTACTTCTGTAATGCTAATCAGATTTTCAATTTTATCCATAACTTTGTCATTTAAGTAATTAAGTATGTATATATAACATTCCGGATTGGAAATAGTTTTTCCTATTCTTCATTTGTTTTTATCAGTTTTCCTTATCTTTGCACCGAATGACGTACAATGTGAAAATGAAAGTTTTCTTTATATATATCGGTTTGTTTTTGTTGGGAAGCACTTTCTCTTCTGTTAAGGCACAGTCTGTTAAAGCACAGAAAGTGGCTCTTAACGACATACCTCTACCTTGGTATTCACAGAAAATTAGCGGATATCCCTATGCACATTGTTCGCTGGCCTCTTCTTTGATGGTGTATGACTATTTTAAAGGGATGACTTCAGACAGTTGCCGTTCGGCAAGTGAAGCCGAAGCAAAATTGGTGGAATATCAGAAAAACTATTTTTTGAAGAAACGTGCTCCTTTCAAGCGACGGACATCAGTGGGACAGGGAGGATATTACTCTTTTGAAATAGATTCCCTGACGCGTTATTATGAGCATATGGTGAGCGCAGAACATTTTATGAATAAGGATTATCGGATATTGAAGTCTTATATCGATCAGGGAATTCCCGTTCTGATAAATGTTCGTCATCGTGGCTCTACCCGTGGGTTGTTGCAACCGGGTAGTCACCGCCATTGGATGGTGCTTCGTGGTATAAACGATACTCATGTGTGGATCAATGATCCCGGACGTTCGGCCACGATGCGTAATAAAGGAGAAAATCAGTGTTTTCCAATAAAAAAAGAACGAGGTAATCCTGCCTGGTTTGATGGATGCTGGACGGGAAGATATATCGTGATAACTCCCCGTATCCCATTGGCCATGGCCCGGATCGGTTAATTACCTCCTGTGGAGGAAGCAATAGCGATAAAACCTCCGTTTATTCCTTGGAAAGAACTTCCGGAAGTAATTGATCTGTAAATCTGTAAAATAAACAAATAAAAATATATGGCATTTGAAGCAACAAAAAGAGAATGGAGCGAACTTTATGCTTTTTTCCACTTGCTGGCGGACGGGCAAGTCGCATTGGGCACGCCGCAAGTGAAAGCAGATGAAGAGAGGTGTTGGCCCATCGCTATGATACAAAGGGAAGAGCATGACGGAACGCGCCGTTATTATATAGAAAAAGAAGATATTCATATTGTAGGCGAAAACATAGATAAACGGATCGCTCGTGAAGATTTTGATATAGTATCCGGATTAATTCTCACCGCCATGAAATCCTCGTCCGAAGATGATGTAACCTCTCCGGACGGAGTGGAAGAGTTTCTGGACGAAGTTGCAATTCTCGATCTGGAGGCAAAAACGGACGATCGTACAGACTTCTCGGTCGCATTCTGGCATCCGGAGGCACCGCTCACGGGGTTGAATGTCCGTTCACGTCTTAGTGCAATGAATCCGTTATTGGATGGTGGGCGAAGCGCCAATCTTAAATTGGAGCAGACCGGTGTGAAATTTGCTGTACCTACAGTGAATAAAATTAATGCTTTGCCCGAGTCGCCTACGGAAGTGGCGGAACGCATGATGATGATAGAACGTCTGGGCGGGATATTGAAATATTCGGATGTAGCCGATCGTGTATTTCGCTGTAACCTTTCGATGATTGATCTGCATTTTCCTCGTGTATTGGCTGAAATGGTACGTATAATGCATCTTGATGGTATTACTCGTATCAGTGAGCTGACAGAGGAAATAAAAGCAATCAATCCTCTAAAGATAAAGGATGAACTGATCAATAAGCATGGGTTTTATGAATTTAAAATGAAGCAATTCCTGCTTGCACTGGCATTGGGTATGCGTCCGGCAAAAATATACAACGGGACAGATTCGGCCGTAGAAGGCATCTTATTGGTGGATGGAAGCGGGCAGGTGCTTTGTTATCACAAATCGGAGAAAAAAATATTTGAAGATTTTCTGTATTTGAATACCCGTTTGGAGAAGGGTTCTTTGGACAAAGATAAGTATGGCTTCCTGGAACGTGAGAACGGGGTTTATTACTTTAAGTTGAATGTGAAAATCGGATTAGTGAAAAGATAAATAATGTACCAATATAACACAATGTGCCAATGTGCCAATTACCATGCGGTATCCTTGATTGGAACAAGGCATATTGGCAATGCATTTAAATAAGATTCATCATGAAAACAAATGAAGTTTTAGAGACTATCAAAACGCGGCGTAGCGTGCGTGCTTATACTGCACAAGCACCGGAGACAGATGACCTGGCGACTATACTTGAAGCTGCCAAGTATGCTCCTAACGGTATGCATCTGGAAAGTTGGCATTTTACAGCTATCCAAAACGCTGAAAAGTTGGAAGAACTGAATTCACGCATTAAAGGCGCGTTTGCAAAGAGTGATGACAAGCACTTACAGGAACGTGGACACAATAAAGCGTATTGTTGCTATTATCATAGATCGGCCGGTATTGGTGATCGTCTCCAACAAACCTACCCAATGGTGGGCGGGCATGGACTGTGCATGTGCCATTGAAAATATGTTTTTGGCGGCTCATTCGTTAGGTATCGGGTCATGTTGGATCAATCAGTTGGGAACAACCTGCAATGATCCTGAAGTTCGTGAATTTATAACTTCTCTCGGTGTACCGGCCGATCATCAGGTTTATGGCTGTGTGGCATTGGGTTATGCTGATCCTAAAGCACCGCTGAAAGAAAAGGTAATAAAGGAGGGAACTGTGACAATTGTAGAATAATACCCGCTATTACCTGCTCGAATGATCAAAGGAGTGCTATTCTCCGATTGTTTTTTATGCTGATCCTTATGAAGTCATAAAACAAAATCTCCCGGATAGAAAGAACTATTTTCATATCCGGGAGATTTTATTTTACACCTATTACTTTTAGTTTATTCGAAAGTACCATACCGGGTAGACAATAACTTCCGGTCTCCCAAAGTATTGTCTACACGTGCCACATTTATCCAGAATTTGTTTTCCCGCACGCTTTCTATCGGATAAGCCGCTTTTTCACGGGTATAGCAGTGTTCCCAATTATCGCCTACCACTTCGTATTCGGGATGTGGGGCATTCACTAATACATTGTCGTCTTTGTCTGCTTCACCGTTTTTCACTTCCTGTATTTCCTTCCAGATAGTTTGCATTACTGTAATGAAATTATCCAGTTCCCACAGGCTTTCACTTTCAGTAGGTTCAATCATCAGCGTACCGTGAACAGGGAAAGAGAGGGTAGGAGCATGATAACCGTAATCCATGAGACGCTTGGCTATATCATTCTCACTGATGCCCGTTTCTTCATGTATTTTGCGGCATTCCAATATCATTTCATGGCCTACAAATCCGTTAGCTCCTCTGTATACAATACCATAAGTGTCTTTCAGACAAGCTGCTAAATAGTTTGCATTAAGAATAGCTGCTTTTGTAGCCATTGTCAAACCTTCCGTGCTCATCATACAAATGTATCCGTAAGTAATCGGCAATATTCCCGCACTTCCGTAAGGAGCAGAGGATACTTCGTTCATCGGATTACCAAACAATCCATGTCCCGGCAAAAAAGGAACCAGATGTTCGGCTACGCATATCGGGCCTACACCCGGACCTCCGCCGCCATGAGGAGAAGCAAACGTCTTATGCAGATTCAAATGACAAACATCGGCACCGATAAAGCCCGGATTGGTCAATCCTACCTGAGCATTCATATTAGCACCATCCATATATACCTGTGCGCCACATGCATGAATGATGTTACAGATTTCTACAATCTCTGTTTCAAAGATACCGTGCGTGGAAGGGTAGGTGATCATCAGTGCAGCCAGATCCTCCTTGTTTTCTTCAGCTTTGGCGCGAAGATCCTCCATGTCTACATTCCCTTGCCCGTCGCAGGCACAGGTGACGGTCACGAATCCTGCCTGAATAGCCGATGCCGGATTTGTGCCGTGAGCTGATGCGGGAATCAGTATCTTGTTGCGGTGTCCCTGCCCGATACTTTCGAGATAGCTGCGGATAACCCGGAGCCCTGTATATTCTCCTGCCGCACCGGAATTCGGCTGGAGGCTGACACCGGCAAATCCGGTTATGGTTTTCAATTCTTCACTAAGGTTTTCTATTAACATGCGATATCCTTCAGCCTGATCCTCAGGCACCAACGGATGCATGCACATAAACTCCGGACGGCTTAGCGGTAGCATCTCGGCAGCCGCGTTAAGCTTCATTGTACACGACCCTAATGGGATCATTGAATGTGCCAATGAAATATCCTTGCGATCCAGCCGCTTTATATAACGCATCATCTCTGTTTCGGTGTGATATTTGTTGAATACCTCATGAGTCAGAAATGCGCTTTGCCGTTTCAGCTCTTTCGGAAAGGCGGCAGATTCCGGTATCACAGTCATCTTCTGATAATCTTTTTCTGCTGCAATGGCAAAGATAGACAACAATATGCCGGCAGCAGCCGTATCAGTGGTTTCATCAATGCTGAAGCCAACGTCACCATTATCGAAATAACGCAGATTCACCTCTTTGCTGAGAGCAATGGTACGTATCTGCTGAGCAGAAACATTATCAGGCAGGATAAAACGGAGAGTATCGAAATAATACTTGTTCACCTGCTTATATCCTAACTTATTTATCTCTTTTTCCAGAAAAGCACTAATATTATGGATGCGTGAAGCGATTCCGGTAATGCCCTCTTGTCCGTGATAGACTGCATAGAATCCTGCCATGGTAGCCAGTAATGCTTGGGCGGTACATATGTTTGAAGTCGCTTTTTCGCGTTTAATATGCTGCTCGCGGGTTTGAAGAGCCATGCGATAACATAACTTTCCATATTTATCTTTTGACCATCCTATGATACGTCCCGGCATATTGCGCTTATACTCGTCACGGGTAGCAAAATAAGCAGCCGAAGGCCCGCCATAGAATAAAGGCGTTCCAAATCGCTGGGTAGTGCCGAATACGATATCCGCTCCCCATTCACCGGGAGGAACTATCATTGCAAGGCTTAACAAATCGGCGGCTACAGCTACTTTGCAACCGGCTTCATGTGCTTTCTCCGTGAATATCCGATAATCCTCAATACTTCCGTCGGCATTGGGATATTGAACGATACAGGCAAATACTTCCGGAGCAGGTGTAAATTCAGCGTATTTTCCCATACGCAATTCGATACCTTGAGGGATGGCACGTGTGGTCATTACAGCCAATGTCTGTGGGAAAATGTTTTCATCAACAAACACGACGTTAGCTCCTGTTTTCTGTTTATCACGCGGACGGAGAGCATACATCATCGTCACGGCTTCTGCTGCTGCCGTAGCTTCGTCCAACAGGGAACAGTTGGCCAATGGCATGGCGGTAAGGTCACAAACGGCTGTCTGAAAGTTCATAAGGGCTTCAAGACGCCCTTGTGAAACTTCGGTTTGATAAGGAGTGTAAGAAGTATACCACACCGGGTTTTCAAACACGTTTCTTTGAATAACGGCAGGGGTAATGGTATTGTACCATCCCATTCCGATGTATGATGTAAACAGTTTGTTTTTGCTTGCCAGTTGGGCTATGTGGTTGCTGAACTCATATTCCGTCATGGCAGGCGGTAATGCCAACGGTTCCTTCAGGCGGATATTGGCGGGTATTGTTTTATCTATCAGTTCATCAAGAGTGGCTACACCAATCTTGCGAAGCATCACTTGTATGTCTTCCTCACTGATGCCTATATGACGGCTGGCAAATGAATCGGTTTTCATATTAATTAGTTTTTAAGTAGTCCAAATGCATTTATAATCATCCGGTGCGCTCCCTTGACAGGCAGAGAAAGCACTTAGCGGAAGAAAGGATTTTCCGCTTTCTCCATTCCAATAGTGGTAGGGGCACCATGTCCCGGATAGACCACTGTTTCATTGGGAAGCGTGAACAGGCGGCTGCAAATATGCTCTATCAACTCATCGAAATTCCCTCCGGTCAAATCGGCCCGGCCGATACTTCCTTGAAACAGGACATCGCCCGAAAACATGCAATGATCCGCCTTGCAATAATATACCAGGCTACCCGGTGAATGTCCGGGCACATGAATCGCTTCCAGCGAGGTGTTGCCAAACGTAATGGTGTCTCCGTCGTAGAGGTATTTTCCCAACGGGACAGGAGGTTCCTGTAACTGGAATCCGAACATGCGGCTCTGTTTGGGCGCTTCTTCTATCCAATACTCATCTGCCTGATTGGCTTCGGCAGAAAGGCCGAATTCCTTTAGCATAAACGGATTTCCAAAAATATGATCCAGATGCAGGTGTGTGTTTAGTAAATGTTTTACAGTCAGTCCGTTGGCAATGATAAAGTTTTTCAATGCCTGTTTTTCTTCATCATAAAAACATCCCGGATCAATCACTACCGCTTCTTTTGTTTCATCCCACAGCACGTAGCAGTTTACGGGAAACATATTAAATTCAAATCTTTTTATTTTCATGGCTTTTTGATATTACGCATCTTTTTATACGGTTACATATACCACTTTTTTAGTTTGGAAGAATTCCTCTTCAAAATCCTCACTCAAGCTGTGTAGAGTCGTCTTATTCTTGAAAGGCATTGCTTCATGCTCGAGCTCTCCACCTTTGAGACAGATTAAACCATTGGGCAATGCATTTTGTTGCCGGGGAGAGATGTTTTTCTTGATGATTTTAATCAGATCGCCCAATGGCATGACAGCACGGCTTACTACGAAATCGAATAACTGCTTTTCTTCTTCGGCGCGCGCATGGCGGAAAGTGACATTTTTTAATCCGATAGCATTGGCTACTTCAGTGGCTACACGCACCTTCTTGCCGATACTGTCTACAAGATGGAATTTTACTTCCGGGAAAAGTATGGCTAACGGGATACCCGGAAAACCTCCTCCCGTACCCAAATCCATGATACTGGTTCCGGGACGGAAATTGATTATTTTGGCAATACCGAGTGAATGTAACACATGATGTTCGTACAGATTCTCGATGTCTTTGCGGGAAATGACGTTTATCTTGGCATTCCAATCGATGTATAAGTCGTATAGGGCAACGAATTGCCTGCGCTGTTCTTCCGTGAGATCGGGAAAATATTTGAGTATGATTTCCACTTCTTAAAAATATATGAGTTATAGGTTATGATTTTAATTTTTCAATTCTCCGACAACCGGGTTACTGCCTAACATATGTTCCAACATCTGAAACGGTATGGATACTGTAACCGGTCCCATTGCATACGGAGTAATATCATATACATTATAATAGAATGTAACACCGTCTTTGTCGAGATAGAAATTCTCTGTCGGCGCGATTTCTCCTGTCGAACCATATCCCATATCCTCCAGTTCAGCACGTGTCTTGGCTTCATTGTCTGCCATAAGCTGGTTCCAGATAAGGTCGGTAAGGGCCTCTTGGTATTCTCCCACAAAAACATCGTCCAAACGTAAGGGACGCATCAGCCCGAGATCCATGTTGAGAAATGTGGTCATATAGATCCCGTGTGCCCCTCCGGTATATTCATTATAATCTATGCGGTATACAAGCAGATTTTTTTCATACAACTGTACATGGCTTTCTATACCTTTATAATAAGAGTACCATGCACCTATAGACGATTCATCTTCTTTATCCTTTTCATCTTCCAGATACATCGGTTCCAAGTCACGACGATATTCCCGAATATAGGCTTCCGTATACTGTTTCACTACTTCTTTCGGGTTTTCTCCTATGTATTTTTCACCGAAGCAGGCAGATATAAAATATTTATTCAGGGTATCTTTCAGCAATTCATCCGATGCTTTGACCGGATAGGTAAAATCGATCACGAGATTGCAGGCCGGCCTGGCTGTATCACTAAAGAGATGCGCAGTTTCATTCACTTGTATGCTATCGAACTCTAACGAACCGGTATTCTTGTTCATCTTGTCACCACAAGAAAATAAAAAGCCACTTACAGCTACCATTATTGCAAGTAGGCTGACATATTGTTTTTTCATAAGGGTTTCTTCTTTAAATTCAACATTTGTATCGTTATTCCCTATCGACAAATATAGAACATATTAACGAATACAACGAATAAAAAAGAAAAAAATAACGCCCTCTGAAAGTAAAATCTCTCATTCACAGCAGAGAGATGATGGAACTTGCGGAGGGCGTTGGAAAGTTCATAACAATGGTTTGAATAAAGAATATATAGATTCGATTATCACAATTCCGAGAAAGCACTTTCGAGCCATGCCAAACGTTTACTCAACCATTGCTTCAGATACTGCACTTCATTATTATAAGATCCCCAAACCGCATAGTTAGGCCACGTCTGTTCGTATAGCGTATTCCATTTCGCATTGTTTTCAATAACAGAAAACTTCAAATAAGTTGCATTTTCGTTAATATTAGTCAGCATATCATTTTCTTTGGATTTGAAGTATGCAAACCGTTCTTTTACCAATGCCACAAAAGAAGGATCTTCGAACATTCGGGAAAACCAAGTTACTTTCTTCTTTATCCAAAACCCTTCGTAGCTTTGATTGTCATTATAGTTAACATTGCCTAATGCAATATCATAATCCCATAATGGTCCCATTTTTAGCTTTCCTCCCGGAGTAATGTTTAAATAACAACTACTGAAGAAACATGCATCATTATTCTTCGTTATTTCATTAATCAAATACCAATCGACAAAGCTCACTTTATCAAAGTAATTGGCATACCCTTCAGTTTCATCTAAAAAATTACTTCCCAATAATGCTTCTTCCGCTTTATTTACATAATCAGATATCCATTTATGACGCTCTCCATTTTTTTCTATATCGGGATCTTTGACACAAAACGTCAAATTCTTCGTTTTGAATGATATGTCTTCCGGGCCGATCCTGTCAGGTTGATCTATTTCCATTAAGTATCCATCGTCTGTAATGTTGACTCTCGAATCTGCTATTTTTATTTTCTCACACAATTGGTAAGTACCACAATATACTTCATTCATGAATAATTCTACAAAGTGAGTCCTTGGTGTCCATTCCAAATTACTGATTCTTCCCATAAAGAAACTTGCTTCATTTCGCAGATTGGTTTTATCCGTGTAATTGGCCAATAACACCCATGATTTATCTTTTGGTTCACCCAACAGCGAAGTCTTTTTATCAAATTTCAACGCATATGGTTTCTTAGGCAGCGACCAGGTAGAATTTCCTCTTCCTTTAATTGTTACATCGCTCTCGAATATTTCTCCCGAGCGGGTATAGATATCCTCTACAATTCGTAGATGTGCGTTGACATATTCTTCTTTGGAAGTAATTTCTGTATCATTTTCCGTATTGATATACATCACAGGCAATCCCGTGAAAGCGTATACTAAAACTTTGTATTCTTTCGTTTTTCCTTCAGTGTTTTCTATTGTGATGTTCAAAGGCGAAGAAAAGTTAAGTCCTTCCATGTTTTCCGGTACTTTTACCCATGTCTTTTCATTGTCCAATTTTATGGTAGGAATTAATTGTTTGTGAGGTAACACATATGGAACATGTGCGGAGATAGTTCCGTCTTTATTAATTGTTGCAACAATATCAGAAATTAATAACTGAGGATTTTTATCCGCTTCGAAAACAAATGACGTGATACAGGGCTCACTACTTACAGATGCCTTTTGGGTGATTAAAATAGTCTGTATAATTTCTGACCCCGGTATGGTAAAGATTATTTTGGAAGTTCTTTCTTGGGATAGAGGATTTGGGTCGCATATAAAACTTTTTATATTAAACTGTTCCGATCTTGTATTTACAGAATGCAACCATTCTTTTTTTTCAATATCAATGCTTGGTTCCATGCTGGATTGCAGAATGATATCGACAATCCCGCCTGTACTTTCTACTGTATATTCCTTCTTAGGTATATTGATTATAATATCCGGATCGTCCTCGTTTTGACATGAAAATAAAATTCCAATAAAAAGAAATAGAAGATGTAATTTTTTCATAAGTATTATTTTAATAGTTCTTGATTGACAATGTGAGAATATAAATTTACGATGTTTGTTTGCAAAGCTACAAAAACTATTAATATTAGAAAATAATAATGAAACATATTATTACCAAAAGAGAATAATGCAATTTATATGGGTATGTACCGTGTTTCTGTAAACATAGTTGGTGTTATATGATTATAGAGAATATGACCAACCTGCCTTTATCGTATTTCACCGATCAAGTAATTTAGAGAATACTGTAAAAAAGGTCAGGACTATGCTACAATTTTTCATACTGTTATGGTAGTTTTGTAAAATAAGAAAAGAGTAGTAGTATTAATGGTATAACAGAATTGAAAATATGATGAAGTACAACGAATATCCCATAAAGAAGCTCGAAGATACTATTCTTCTTAGTTATAACGGCCCATTTAAAAAGCATCATAACTATACAGATGAAGCATGTCTACTTGAGTTGCGCAAGGTTATTCTCAACCATTATGCCTTGCGATGCCAAGCAGAATTGTTACCAACAATCGTTGAATTCAATGATACCCTAAGAAGTGCTTTGCAAGAGATGTACGAACGTGCTCACCACATTTGGAATGACATAAAAGACAGAAATGATTACGGTGAATTTGTTAGATTGACTGCAGAATGCTATTTGAGTGATGACTATCCCCAATCACATCCCGTGCAGGGTGAAGACCGCCAAAGGTTGTGGGAAGCTATTTGTGATTCCGGATGGAATTCATTATATAAATCCGGAGTGACTCAAGCTTTGGTTTTACCATTTGATTTGGAGGAGTCTTTTGAATCTTTCATCGGTATGAATTGTACACCACCCAACTGGAATGAAGGACTTGATCGTGAACTAACAAAGGACTTGCAGCTAATCAATGCATTTCATAATCTCTTTGATCATACAAACTTTGCCCTTACCGATTTTATTTATGTCAGGAAATTTAATACTGAAATTAAAATAGAGATTAATAAATAGAAGCAATGTTACTGCCGGAAAAATAATCGGCAAACAGTCAAAGAAAAAATAAATCAAAGGAGAAGACAATGCTTATAAATGCAATGCTTCTCCTCTTATTTTATACGAATCGGATTAATATTGTTTTTCAACGTTGTATTACTATAATATTACTGCATAATATCCGTAACATAACTACATAATGGCTACCACGTTACGGCATAGTGCTTTGTTATAATATCACAAATAGAGACTATATCTGTTTACCATTCCCTTAACCAAAATTCATTGAATATGTCGCTTTCGGAATCTTTCCCCCGATCATTAGGAAACAAGTCCAGTATAGGAAAGCAAATAAATCCATTTTCGCTACAATCGTGCCGTAACTGTTCGGAAGGAGATTCATGACAGGTTATTAATACATAATGTAGACAAAAATTTCCGTCTTTATAGGCTTCATCAAATATTTGGCGATAACGTTTCAATTGATCATCGTGAGTTGGGGTGTATATTTTGTTTTCTATCAAAATAGCATGCCATTCTGGTTTTCCATTAATACTCAGTTTAATGTTAGTATGCAAATCAATATGCTCCCATTGTTTCCAAGTTTCAACGCTGCAAACTTCAATGTTATCATACTCTTTTATGTCTAACAGGCGAAATAAAATTTCCCGGCAATAATTGTATAAGATTGTTTTCTCATTAGCATACGCAGAAGACGCGCGTCGCAAAGTCCATGAAAGAATAAAATCCAGCATTGTTTCTTTCTGGCAATCTCCGTAAGAAGAGTCTTTCATTAATAAAGATACATTCATGTTTGTTTATATTTAGAACCTGCCTATTCTTACGGGGTTAGGCTTTCCGGCTGCTAATATAAAAGAAAAAGATGCAGCATTTTCCTTTTCCTCCTTCCCTTTAAAAGCAAAGGAAATAATTTAATGTGCTAAAATATCACATAAGCTATAAAATTATTATTTTATTTCTCATTTTTTTCAAATCCGGAAGCCACAACGGTTACTTTAACCGCATTCTCTGATATGTTGTTCGAACCACGTTCAAATCCGAAAGTTGTCTCCACGAAAGACATCGTTTCTATGAAATGTTTTATCGTATCCATATCTTTTAACAAAGAAACATTTTCCTCCTTGCCATAAGTGAAGTTGAGTAATAAACGCTTTGCTTCCGATATATCAAGACCATCGCACAGGGGCAATTTTAATGCATCTTGAATGGCATTTTCTATCCGTTTTCTCCCTTTACCTATCCCTGAACTTACAAAGCCTAATCCTCCTCCTTTCAAAGCCCAGTTTATATCTGCAAAATCCATAGCAACCATGTTGTTTCTTGTGATGATATTCATTATATCACCTATGATTGTCAATACGTGTTGGTTAATTATGTTCTGAATATTAAAATCGGCTCCTAAAGAAGATACGATAGATTTGCCATGAATTATTTGTAGAGAATCGGTATACTGCATTACGTTTTTTATGGATTTATTCTGTTCTAAGATTTTCCCGTCTGTGGTATCATACGAAGGAGGAATAATTAAAATTCCGACTGTTGTAACATTAAGTTCCTTTGCAACACGTGCTATAACCGGAATCGTCTCCATTCCAATTACTTCATCCATATATGCTATGATGAATAAGATTTTTGAAAATTGTATCTCTATAGAAATATCCTCATACTTGTCCAAAGCAATAACATTTGCATCGTATGTGGCAAACGAAATATTTTCCAGTCTTACCTGCCGTATGAAACGCACGATGCCACAACCGCCGCTTCCGATACCTATGACTTTGATTAAGTTCTCCTGAACCGAAGAATTTATCGGAGAAGAAAAAGCATTGCTATCCATTAGCCTCTGTTTTGAATTTTATATATTTCCATTTCTTTTTGCAAATAAACAGATAGGATATGCCAAAACATTTCATAATAATCATATAATTTTTATTAACCTCATGAGAGCTGCATAACCTTTTATCTTCATTTTGATTCGAATTTCATCTTTTATTTCTATCTTTGCAACCGATATGAAGAGATTCCGTTACATATTTGCTGTAATACTTTCCCTGACAATCATATATGTCGGGGCAGGAGTTTCTGTTATTGATTATTGCTGCGCTGCATGCGAAACCGCACAAAACTGTTGCAGTAATGGTTGTCCCAAATGCCGTAAGTCTCATCAACAGTCAGATAAATCATGTAAAGAAGAGGGATGCACAGCCACGATCTATAAGGTAGATCTGATGAAGCATTCATGTGAAGCTTCCGTCAGCGTTCCTGTCATGCAATTATTCTGTGAGTTATTACCTCAATTTCGCAGTATATTGTTTATGGGAGAGTGGCAGGAGACATCCTACAACGTTCCTCCACATCCTGTCAGTTCGCGACATTATCTGGCTTTATATTCTGTCCTGCTTATTTAGACTCCAAGTGTGCTAAGAAAGGAATGCATGAGAATAGTATTCAATGATACTGTTTTCATTATTTCTAATACCTATTTCTTTATATCTTAAGATTCAAAACATCCCCATGTTTTCATTAAGAACATCCCCATGTTGTGTACAAGAACATCCGGATGTTGTACATGAGAACATCCCCATGTTTTCTGATTATATCTTATACTTTGAAGAGTCGGGATATTTATATCTGAGATATGAAGAGTAATATTAATCCATAGATAAGTAATATACCATTGTGCAACCCTGTTGCACTGGTTATCGTGTAATTTTGCATCATGAAACAATTTATGTATATAAAATATATATTCTTATTTCTTGCTTTCTTTACTTTCTATACTGCGCAGGCACAAGTAAAAGGAATTGTAAAAGACAATACCGGAGAACCTATCCCCGGTGCCAATGTGTTTTGGATGAATACCACGAATGGCGTAACAACTGCTGAAGACGGCCGGTTCTCGATATCCAAACCGGCAAAGAGCCATATACTTGTGGTCAGCTTTATCGGTTTCGAAAATGATACGATCCACGTCAGTGATAAAAATCAGGAACTTGATATTGTGCTCCGCGAGGGGGTGGAGTTGAATGAAGTCAATATCGTAAGCAGAAAACTCGGAACGATGAAATTGCGGAACAGTGTTATGAACGAAGATATCATCAGTAGCGCCGAACTCACCCGTGCGGCTTGCTGTAATCTTGGCGAGAGCTTCGTTACCAACCCCTCGGTAGACGTCAGTTATTCCGATGCGGCAACGGGAGCCAAGCAGATTAAGTTATTGGGGCTTTCGGGTACGTATGTACAGATGATGACGGAAAACATCCCTAATTACAGAGGAGCTGCGGCACCGTATGGTCTCGGATATGTACCAGGACCCTGGATGCAAAGTATTCAGGTTAGCAAAGGCAGCTCATCGGTTAAGAACGGGTACGAATCGATCACAGGGCAGATAAACGTAGAGTTCAAAAAACCTCAACTTCCGGATGCCGACTGGGTATCAGCCAATCTTTTTGCCAGCAGTACCGCCCGTTATGAAGCGAATGCCGACGCTACGGTAAAACTTTCCAGACGATGGAGCACCTTATTGCTTGCACATTATGAGAATGAAACCAAAACACATGACAGCAATGACGATGGCTTTGTCGATATTCCCCGTGTGGAGCAGTATAATTTGTGGAATCGTTGGGCATATATGGGCGACCGTTATGTGTTTCAGGCAGGTATCAAGGGTATGTCGGAACAGCGTAACAGCGGACAGGCCGGACATAATGACCAACCGGCACACGATCTCTATGAGATAGGTATCAAAACCAACCGTTACGAAGCCTTCACTAAGAACGCTTACATCTTTGATAAGGAGAAGAATACCAATCTCGCCCTTATCCTGCAAGGGACGATTCATAATCAGGATGCCGTATACGGGCATAAACTTTACGATGTGGATCAGAGCAATGTGTACGCATCTTTATTGTTTGAGACCGAATTCAGTAAGCAGCACAGCCTTTCTACCGGATTGAGTTTCAATTACGATGGATACGACCAGCATTATCGCCTGACCAACAATACGGAGTCGGGATTAACAAACGCATTCGTAAAAGAATCTGTTCCGGGGGCATACATTCAGTATACTTTCAATTTGAACGATAAACTGATGCTGATGGGAGGAATACGCGGCGACCACAGCAGCGAGCACGGGTTCTTTATCACTCCCCGTGCACATATCAAGTACAATCCGAATGAGTATCTGCACATGCGTCTCTCGGCCGGAAAAGGCTACCGGACCAATCATGTACTTGCAGAAAATAATTATCTGCTTGCCAGTAGCCGTAAAGTGAAAATAGCCGGTCATCTCGATCAGGAAGAAGCCTGGAATTATGGAGCAAGTGTTTCAACTTACATTCCCCTTTTTGGCAAGACGCTGAATATCAACGCAGAATATTATTATACTGATTTTCAGAAACAAGTGGTAGTGGATATGGATACGAATCCTCATGAAGTGTCGTTTTACAACCTGAATGGGCGTTCTTATTCACAAGTATTGCAGGTAGAGGCGAATTATCCGCTCTTCAAAGGTTTTACTCTGACTGCGGCTTACCGCCTGACGGATGCGAAGACCACTTATAACGGAGAATTGCTGGAGAAACCTTTGACCGGAAAATATAAAGGGCTTCTGACAGCTTCTTATCAGACGCCGTTGGGATTATGGCAGTTTGATGCAACACTCCAACTGAACGGCAGCGGAAGAATGCCGAATCCGTATACCCTGACAGATGGCGGACTGTCATGGGAAAAACGGTATGGCAGCTTTGAACAATTGAGTGCGCAGGTGACCCGTTATTTCCGCCGTTGGTCCATCTACGTAGGAGGGGAGAACCTGACCAACTTCAAACAGAAGAACCCGATCATTGATGCTGCGAATCCGTGGGGAAGTAACTTTGATTCTACTATGATATGGGGGCCGATGCATGGTGCAAAAGCCTATATCGGCATCAGATTTAATCTGGCAAGAAACAGTGAATGAAATTAAAAAGTAATATTATTAATTATAAATTGGAGGAAAAAATATGAAAACAAAAAGAATGTTGACAGCCTTGGTGATAACATTATTGAGCGTAACAGCCGTTATGGCCAAAGACATCCGTACAGCAGTATTCAAAGTATCACAGATGCATTGTGAAAATTGTGAACGGAAAGTGAAGAATAATATCAAGTTTGAGAAAGGAGTAAAGGAGTTCTCTACGGACTTGAAAACAAGGACGGTGTCCATTACCTACGATGCTGACAAAACAAATGTAGAGAAACTCAAGGCCGGTTTCAAGAAATTCAATTACGAAGCGGAATTTGTAGAAGAAACAAAGCAGGCGGAAAAGAAGTAATTTGAACAAACGGCCCGTAAATGTTGTTTATTTAGTAATGAGTGAATAGCAGCCAATGCTTATCACTCATCACTAACCACTAATCACTAAATAAATTATGGGTACTATTACAAAGAAGGCATTTCCCGTACTGAACATGCACTGTGCGGGATGTGCCAATAATGTTGAAAAAACAGTTCGCAAGCTGCCGGGCATTGTAGATGCTTCAGTAAATCTTGCCACCAATACACTCTCCGTTTCGTATGAAGCCGACAAACTGGCTCCCGGAGAGATCCGGGCGGCTGTGCTTTCCGGAGGGTACGACCTTATCATAGAAGAAGAAAACCTGAAAGAGGAACGGCGCGAGGAAGCACAACACCAGCACTATCGCAAGCTGAAAATGCAGGTCGTCGGTGCTTGGGTATTCGCTGTTCCGATGTTGCTTTTGTCTATGGTCTTCATGCATGTGCCATATTCAAGCGAGATACAGTTGTTACTGACCCTTGCGGTGATGATTCTTTTCGGCGGTTCGTTTTACACGGGCGCATGGAAGCAGGCGAAGTTAGGACGTAGTAACATGGATACGTTAGTAGCCCTTAGCACGTCCATCGCATTTCTGTTCAGTGCATTCAATACTTTCTTTCCGGAGTTCTGGTATAGTCGCGGTTTGGAGCCGCATGTCTATTACGAGGCTTCCGTAGTTATTATTGCTTTCGTGCTGACCGGCAAATTAATGGAAGAGCGTGCAAAAGGCAACACAACTGCTGCGATTAAAAAGCTCATGGGGTTGCAGCCGAAAGTTGCACGCGTATTACGTAATGGAATTGAGGAAGAAATCTTAATCGACCAGTTACAGGTTGACGATCTGGTAGTTGTCCGCCCCGGAGAACAGATTCCGGTAGATGGGGTTCTTGCCGAAGGAGATTCTTTTGTGGATGAAAGCATGATTAGCGGTGAACCGATTCCGGTAGATAAGAAGAAGGGAGATAAAGTGCTTGCCGGCACCATCAATCAACGTGGCTCATTTATCATCAAGGCATCACAGGTAGGCAGTGAAACGGTTCTTGCCCGCATCATCCGCATGGTGCAGGAAGCACAGGGAAGTAAAGCCCCCGTACAGCGTATTGTCGACCGTGTGACGGGTATCTTCGTTCCGGTGGTGCTTGGCATCGCCGTACTGACTTTCGTACTTTGGATGGTAATAGGCGGAACGGAATATTTCTCATATGCCATGCTATCTGCCGTTTCCGTATTGGTGATTGCTTGTCCGTGCGCTTTGGGACTGGCCACGCCTACTGCCCTGATGGTAGGTATCGGCAAAGCGGCCAGCCAGCATATCTTGATAAAAGATGCCGTCGCTCTGGAACAGATGCGGAAAGTAAATGTCGTGGTACTCGATAAAACCGGAACATTGACCGAAGGCCATCCTACTGTCAGTGGTTGGCTATGGGCGCAGACTCAGGAAGAGTGTTTCAAGAATGTACTTCTCGCTGCCGAGCTGAAGTCGGAACATCCTCTTGCCGGAGCAATCGTTGCATCTTTGAAAGACGAAGAGAAGGTAGTGCCGGCACCGCTCGAAAGCTTTGAAAGCATCACCGGAAAAGGAATTAAGGTTGTCTATGAAGGTGATCTGTTCTGGGTAGGCAGTCATAAGCTGTTGAAGGATTTCGATGCTGTCGTAACGGATGTTATGGCCGATATGTTGGTGCAATATGAATCCGAAGGAAACGGCATCATTTATTTTGGCCGCCGGAATCAACTATTAGCCATCATCGCTGTCACCGATCCTGTCAAGTCCACCTCTGCCGAAGCTGTGAAAGAACTGAGACGGCAAGGAATCGACATTTGCATGCTGACCGGCGACGGGCAACGTACAGCCTTGGCTGTGGCAGGGAAATTGGGTATCGACCGTTTTGTAGCCGATGCGCTGCCGGATGACAAAGAAGACTTTATCCGCGAATTGCAGTTGCAGGGAAAGACTGTGGCAATGGTGGGAGATGGCATCAATGATTCGCAGGCATTGGCACTGGCCGATGTCAGCATCGCTATGGGGAAAGGTACCGATATTGCCATGGATGTAGCTATGGTTACGCTGATGACTTCCGATCTTCTATTGTTACCGAAAGCATTCGATCTGTCCAAACAGACCGTAAAGCTCATTCATCAGAACCTGTTTTGGGCGTTTATCTATAATCTCATAGGAATTCCCATTGCAGCAGGCGTACTTTTTCCTCTGAACGGGCTACTCTTGAATCCAATGCTGGCAAGTGCGGCTATGGCATTTTCAAGTGTGAGTGTCGTTCTGAATTCACTTAGCTTAGGAAGAAGGAAATGACTTATGAATGATGATTTATGAATTATTTTCCCGGCATGCTGCTTTTTTGCAGTATAATTTGTAAATTGCAGGGCATAAATTATAATTCATAAATCATCATTCAAATGTTATTTTCCGATTGGGGACTTATTCCGTATGCCGAAGCCTGGCAACGACAGACTGAATGGTTTGATTCTCTGATTCAAGCCAAGCAGAATAACGACGTATATGAAAACCATATTGTCTTTTGTGAACATCCGCATGTGTATACGTTAGGACGTAGCGGAAAGGAGAATAATATGTTATTGAGCGAAGCGCAATTGGAAAAAATAGGGGCGACGCTTTATCATATCGATCGGGGAGGAGATATTACCTATCACGGTCCGGGACAATTGGTCTGTTATCCCATTCTTAATCTTGAAGAGTTCGGTCTCGGCCTGAAAGAGTACGTGCATCTGCTGGAAGAGGCGGTTATCCGCGTGTGTGCCTCTTATGGAATCAAGGCGGGAAGGCTGGCAAAAGCCACCGGTGTGTGGTTGGAAGGAGATACTGCCCGGGCACGCAAGATTTGTGCGATCGGAGTAAGGAGCAGCCATTATGTCACGATGCATGGCCTTGCCTTGAATGTGAATACCGACTTACGTTATTTCAGTTACATCCATCCCTGCGGATTTATAGACAAAGGCGTCACTTCACTGCGTCAGGAACTGGGAGGAGAACTCCCGATGTCCGAAGTGAAGCAACGCCTTGAACTTGAATTAAGCAGGTTGCTTACGCGAAAATAAGCTGACTATTTCAGTGCTTTTGCAATCGCTTTCTCAACCATCGGTTGCATGATTTCGTATCCTTTTTTATTGGGGTGCACCCCGTCTTTTGACAGATCGGAGGGAAGTCCGTTCCTGTCGTCAGCCATTGCGGAGAAATAATCCACATAAATGAACTTGTTCTTTTCGGCATAGGCCTTGATCCATTTGTTCAGTTCCGGAATCTTGACGTTGGGTTCCATACCCGGCCGCCATGGATAATCGAAGGCAGGCAACACAGAACAGAGGATTACTTTGATACCGTTTGCCTTTGCCAACTGGGCCATAGATGCCAGATTGTCTTCTATCATTTCGAGCGTAGAGGGGCCTGTATTTCCGGCGATATCATTGGTACCGGCAAGAATCACTACTGCTTTGGGTTGCAGATCGATCACATCCTGACGGAAACGCAGCAACATCTGTGGAGTTGTCTGCCCGCTGATGCCCCGGTTGATATAGGGACGATCCTTGAAGAATTCCGGACAATTGTTCAACCACCCGATGGTGATGGAATTACCCATAAATACTACGCGCTTTTCTCCTTTGGCAGGAGCGCCCAATGCTGCGTTGTCATTTTGAAATTGTTTTAAATTGGCCCAATCCTGCGCAGGCAGATTGCCGGCCAGTAAGAACAGGCTGATAAATAAAAGATAAATAGTCCTCATCACTTTTGTCGTTTCCATTGTTTTTGTTGCTTCCATTTTTTTTGTCGTTTTCATTTTTCCATTCACTCTTTAATTCATTCTTTCTTTCATTTTTTCATTCATTACTCCGTTTATAATTTGCTGATAGTCTTCGTAAAACAATACTTCCAATCTTGCTGACAGCATTATATAATCCATAACTTTTATTACTATAGGGCACATAATTAGTAAACCTATAAATGCTAGTATTCCCCCAATTATAACAGCTAAAATATTTTCCTCTGTACAAGCTGATTTTAAAAATTTAATTACACCCTCTGAAAAAAATACTGTAATAACAGCAGTAACCATTATTGAAAGCATTTTAACCACATGATCTGAGACTCTCTTTTTGTGGTTTATAAATTTTTGGAATTCTCTCAGTTGATCTAACTTAAATTTCCTACATTTTTTCTTAACATAACTTTCCCATTCTCGATATGTATGAAATAATTCATCTTCTTTTAATTGCCAAAACAAAATTCTATATCCACACAAATATTGATATATTCTACGTTCTTTTTTAGGATAAAATTCTTTAGAAAACTCATTTTCTCTTTTTTTCCACAAAAACTTCATCTTTCTCATCCTCTCTT
>OLWA01001705.1_pt1 | contig 21843 bp, 16 predicted proteins | sample 1673251 | NCBI WGS metagenome assembly OLWA01 (sample SAMEA3178937, study PRJEB25190) | human gut metagenome | biome: human gut; feature: human-associated habitat; material: faeces | place: Austria | collected 2013 | reverse complement strand
TTCTTAACTCGTGCCATAGGGATTCCTTTCTCATTTTTTCTACTGCAAATATACGGATAAGTATCGAGTTTGAGAAACAAATGAGAAACAAAATTGCACCAAATAAGAACCAATCTACTGAAAGTTCTGAAAACAACCGAAAATAAAAAGACGTTTATAAAATACTGATTTACAACATATATATTATCACTTTATTGGATGTTATTTTCATTCTGTGCATATGATGTGTAAATCTGGTAAATTTCAAAACAGAGGGATAGGCTTACAAATGCTCTTCACCTTGTGTAGATTATATCCATCCGATATATCTGCCCAAGTGTGGGGTGTTGCTTATTTCTGTTTGGGCTTACCAGAGCCTCCTATCGAATAAGTGAACAACTCCACACTTTCTTTTTGCACATAACCCACCGCAGCAGGAGTTGATACGGTAAGATTTGAAACACTTGTTTAACTTAAATAAATCTTACTATGAAAAAATTATTTTTATTTGTGCTTACTGCAATGATGATTTGCGGATGCTCCAAGAACGAAAACGAAAACCCTGCACCTCCTGAAGAGGATATATTTTCCGTCAAAGAAACATCGCTGGAATTTAGTGGGCGGGGAGGCACACAATACATTTACTTTGAAAGCACCCAAGATTGGACACTTTCGGGTGGCGCTTCTTGGTGTGAACCGTCTCAGAAAAACGGAAGCGGAAGCGGAACAAACCGCTATTTCACTATCGATTTTTCTGTAACAAGCAATACGACAACCGATAACCGTTCGGTTACATTTACGCTCAAAAGTGGAGGACAATCGGTATAAATACAAATAACACAGAGATTTGTTCCAACCGTCACTGTGTCCGAAGCGGGAACATTGCAACAAATATTAACATCCCAAAACCTATTGGAAACGACGGAATTGAAAATTAACGGCAAACCCGATGAAACGGATTTCAAATTTCTCAAATCCGTGCTGACATTGAACTATTTGGATATTTCGGACGTAAATTTGGAAGAGTTGCCTGAAAGAGCCTTTGCAAATTCCCTTATTTCCCATGTTATATTACCGCGTTCTTTGAAAGTAATCGGCAATGAAATGTTCTATATGGCAGAAACGAGAACCGTACAAATGTTTGACGAAGTAGTTGCCATAGGCGACAAGGCATTTTATATGAGCTAAATTCATTCGGATTTTCATTTTTCATCCAAATTACAAACTATCGGTAAAGAGGCGTTTTATCATTGTTCGGGCTTATATTCTCTAAAATTTCCTGCATCACTTGAAACTATTGGGAAAAGAGCATTTGCGAATTTGACATATTCCGTCACGAGTTACCCATCTCTTGATTACATATTTTTTGAAAAAGGGTCGAAATTGAAAACGGTCGGAGATGAAGCTTTTTATCGCGCTTTAGACCGTGATGGGATTATTTATATGCAACATTGTACTCAAGTTGAAACGCTTGGATACAATACATTCAAAGAAGATATTGCTTCTGCATTCTATTTTGGGACAAAAACACCGCCCCAAGGAGGATTCCCCTTTGCAAAAGGCGACTACGTCAATGCTTGGACTGTTAACATATATGTCCCGAAATTATATGTAGGTGCATATCAGAAACTTTGGGACAGGGATTGGGACGTGCAAGGTAGCTTTATGGCGTTAGAAGATAATATGCCCGAAGACAAATGATACTGCTATGAAGCAAAATAGGATAAATAAAGCCCAATGGCGAGAATTGATTGCAAATTACATTTCTTACTGCAACAACAGAGGAAATTTAGGATTGTTGGTCAAGACGGATAATCTGCGGCATATTTCAAATGCAATTTGGAATGAGTGGAGCCGCATTATATCAACAAATTGCAATCGACTTTCCCAATCGGCAGATTTTAACGAATTGTACGAACGCATAGAGGATTTGAAAATTCGGGGAATAGGGGCGCAATCCATGATTGAAACAGCTCGACAGATTGCTTATAAATACGATATTCCATTGGATGATTCTTGTTGGAGAGTGGTAGTGCGAAAATCCCCTATAATCAAATTACTTGGCGCTCCCGCAAGAGATATTAAAAGTTACTTTGCCCGATTATCTCCTGATTTTGGACAATTAACCTCACAGCAGAAAATAGATTTTATTATTACCTACCAAGATAAAATTAGGCGTCTGCTAACGAAATAAGATGCACCTGCTATTAAAAGACAGACTTCGTAAGAGACAAATAAGTCCTTTTTGCGGGTCTGTCTCTTTTTATCTATCAAACAATCAAGCAATTCACTATTGTTTAACCGCAAACAACACAGGCCGTCGTGTTACACATAATGTTACACATTACGCCCGAATTTTCCTTTTTCCATGCCGTAACAAGCTAATTTTCAGTTGAAAGCCGAATTAGCTCAGCGGTAGAGCACTTCACTCGTAATGAAGGGGTCCCGAGTTCAAATCTCGGATTCGGCTCAGAAGGGAGGCAAAGATTGCCTCCCTTTTTTCGTATCGGCAGCTTGACCGCAATGTCCGACGGGACTTGCTTTTCTCAATCCAAAACCCTACTTTTGTTGAGATCCCGGCCCCGCAACCCGGATTCACCCCTCATCCACCGTCTCGCCCCGCCATGAAATCCATCCTGAAAAAAGAAAAGATCGTCAGACCGATAAAGCGCGCCGCCGAAGCTATAAGGCCCGCGGCCCCCTATCTCTACGGCGCGATCGCGATCGGAATGCTGCTTTTCATCCTCCTCGACCTGTCGATCCGTGATCGGGAACCGGACTGGTCGACCTGGATTCTCCTCGAAACGGTCATCGCCATGACCGCCGGCGGCATGGCATATCTCTCCGTCCGGACACGGAAAAACAAACCTTCGCTCGATGCCATCAGCCGCCTCTTGCGCGCAAACAACCTCAAACCCATCGATGAGGACAAGGACGAAAACACGATCCTCGTGCAGACCCCCGACGCCCAAACCACCTACGCCTTCCTCTTCGATGATCCCCAATTCTTTCTCCGCTATCCGTTCTACTGCTCCGGAGATCTCCAAAAGGCACGGGCTGCCGCCGCCGAGGTCATGGACCAACGCTTCATGGTCAAGATCTGCATCGAGCAGACCGACGACCCGCAAAACAATCTGTTCGTGAACATTGCGATCGAAACCACCCTCCAACGGATGGATCTGCTGCAGGAGATTTTACCCTTCTACCTCCGAATCGTCAACTCCGCCGCCCAACTGTTCCTCGAAAAATTCGAGACCCCGGACGAACCGGCCGCATGCCGCCGAACAGGAATCTACGACCCCGAATACCGCTGGTTCCCGATGCTCGTCGAAACCATCAGCAACGGCAAAATCGCCCTCGAAGCCCTCGCCGACGAGGATTGGCTGCGCACGAACATCCAGCAGATCTGCGGCGAAGCCTTCGTGCAGGAGTGGAACGCCTTCCGCATCAAATCAATCAACACCTACGGCAACTACAAACTCTTCGTCTACGAATTCCCCGAACCGCGCGAGATCCCCGAAGCCCGCTACGGCGCCGTGTGGATCGAAACCCTCTCCAGGCAGGCCGAATACTACACGCTGGAATACTCGCTCGACAACCGGTGGGTGCTGGGCAGCATGACTCGCGAGCAACATGCCAACTACGGAAGCATCGACGCCCCCGATCTGAAACGATTCATCCTCTGGATCCTCGAATCCAACAAGGAGCCCGAATGCTGCCTCAAGCGTCGCAGCGAAGGCGTCGAACCAGTCAACTGACACCCGGCAATCCCGCGCTCACCCCCACGGACAGAGGTCCGATATACCTACTTCTGGCGATTGACTCCCCCGGACGGAGCCCCTACCTTTGCCCCGCAAAAGAGATCCTCGCCATGCCTGCATGCACCCTCCACTCCGAAGTTCACGTCGATCGTCCGGATTATCCCCCGCCGATACGACATACAGTCAAGGACTTACCGCAAAACGGCCGCCCGGATCATTCCTCCGAGGCGTACGAAGCCTCCATCCCGATCGCAAATAATAATTAAAAAACTTTCAAACGTCGAAACAATTCCTGAATTTATCATTATATTTGCAACATAACGACCGATTATTAACAATGTCGGTTAGTTATAATAAAATATTAGATGTGTCGCTTTTGCTTACAATGAAATATAAATTAAACAAAAACGATTTCATAAAATATCTTATCCGGCAGGATTGATTACAAATCATAACCATTCCGCCCGAATGGAACGACAGATTAGTGGAGAACCGATTAGATGACCCGATGATGACACGACTTTTCCGACTTCTGACCCTGATACTGCTTTTGACTGCATCGGCCGTCCAGGCCCAAAAAAGCACCGTGCCCCTCTTCTCCATCTCGGGACAGGTCGTCAACGCCGAGACCGGTGCCCCCGTGCCTCTGGCTTCGTTCGTGGTCAACAACACGCTCGGCGTCGTCACCGACGAAGAGGGAAAGTTCAAACTCGACCGGCTGAAGGGCGGCGAAATCACCTATCATGTCTCCTTCCTCGGATTCAGCCCCGTCGAGCGAAAGATCACCCTCTCGGCCGACATCAAGGATCTCCGGATCGCGCTCGAACCCCTCAGCCTCGGCCTCGAAGAGGTCGTCGTCACGGCCCAGCCCACCGACGCCGGATCAACCTCCAAAATCGGCGAGGAGGCCATCCGCCATATCCAGCCCATGAGCATCAGCGACATGTTCCAGCTCCTGCCCGGCAACCTCTCGGTAAACCCCGGACTGAACGTCGCCAGCCAGGCCTCGATCCGCGAAATCGGCTCCGATTCGAACAACGCAATGGGCGCCGCCGTGGTCGTCGACGGAGCCCCGCTCTCGAACGACAGCAACCTCCAGGCCCTCTCGCCCTCGATGGCCGGAAGCGCCTCCAACCAGTCGCTGAACGGCATGAGCGATCAGACCACCGCCGGAAAGGGCGTCGATCTGCGTTCGGTATCCCCCGACAACGTCGAATCGATGGAGGTCATCCGCGGAATCCCCTCCGTCGAGTACGGAAACCTCACCTCCGGCGTGGTCATCGTCAAGACCAAAACCGGCGCAACCCCCTGGGAGGCCAAATTCAAGGCCGACCCCTATTCGAAGATGATCTACGCCGGAAAGGGATTCGCCCTCGAAAACGGAGGCGCCATCAATGCCGGCGTCGACTGGACCCAGTCGTTCGGCGATACCCGCAAACGCTATCTGGGATACGACCGAATCACGGCCACGCTCGGATACTCGAACAACGTCGACGTCGCCGGACGCCCGATGCTCCTGCGGATCAACGGAACCTTCTACTCGAACGTCAACAACAGCAAGACCGACCCCCAGATGCAGGTCACCAGCAGCACCTACGAAAACCGGAACATCGGCGCCCGCCTCAACCTCGAGGGCAGCTGGAAACTCAACGGAGCCCTGCTCTCGGCCCTGGACTATAACCTGATGGTCTCGCAATCCTACCAGAGCGACCGTCTGCACGAGTATGTCTCGGCTCCGAGCGGCGTGATCACCAACACCACCACGCCCGGCATGAACGAGGGTATCTTCCTCCCGTCGTCCTACTACTCGGACTACGAAATCGAAGGCAAACCGCTGAATATCTATCTGCAAATCAAGGCCAACAAGATTATCCAGTTCGGGGGGGGGAATTTTACGAACCTGCGCATCGGTGCCGACTGGCGGTATGACGCCAACTACGGCCGCGGCCTGATCTTCGACGTTCAGCAACCGCCGCAGAGCACCTCGAGCCAGACGCTGCGTCCGCGCTCGTTCCGCGACATCCCGGCGCTGAACAACCTCGCCCTCTTCGCCGAGGACCGCCTCAACCTCAAACTCGGCTCCACGGCACTGGCCCTGCAGGCCGGCGTGCGTCTGACGAACATGTTCCTCGACCCGCAGGCCCGTCAGAACGACATCTTCACCGTCGAGCCGCGTGTCAACCTCACCTACACGCTCTTCGACGGCCCGAAAGGCATGCTCGCCCTCACCGGCGGCTGGGGCCTCTCGTACAAATCCCCGACGCTGCTCTATCTCTATCCCGACAACGTCTACTTCGACCGCGTCAGCCTGGCCAAGGTCTCAAACTCGGATCCCAACGGCTCGCTGGCCGTCCTGTCGACCGACATCCTCACCGATCTGGCCAATCCGGAACTCAAACCCGCCCGCAGCCGCAAGTTCGAGGCCGGTCTGACCTTCCGCCTCGGAACGGTGCGCGGCGCCGTGACCTACTTCCGCGAAAAACACACCAACGAGTTCGGTTTCGCATCGCGCCCCCACTACATGCACTATCAGACCTTCGACGTCCCCTCCTCGGCCACCGACCTGCGGCTCGAAGAGGGACAGGTCACCTATACCGACGAATCCGGACAGAAGGTAACGGCCGCAACCAGCCAGGAAGACTACATCGGCACCTACCTCACCCCGACCAACAATTCGCGCAGCGAAAAACAGGGCGTCGAATACAGCCTCGATCTGGGTACGTGGCGCGCCCTGCGCACCTCGCTCATCATCGACGGCGCCTGGTTCCACATCCGACGCACCGACGAGCAGAACTACTACTCGAAAGTCACCGAAAACGACGACTACATCCGACTGATGCCCGCCGGAAGCGGTACGATCCAGGACCGCGTAAACACCAACTTCCGCTTCATTACCCACATCCCGCAGCTGAAGCTCGTCTTCTCGACCACGATGCAGGTCGTCTGGTACGAGAGCGAACAGAACATCTGGCAGGACGAGGCCGGAAACAACCGCTTCCAACCCACCGACGACGGCCGATTCTTGCAGGTCTGCCCCCTGGGATTCTGCGACAAACAGGGCAACTACACCCCCTGGCAGGCGGAGTTCGCCTCCGATTCGCGATACTCGCAGATGGTCTACAAGGCCCTCTCGACGGCCTTCGACCGCGAAACGTTCCGCCCGTGGGTGATGTTCAACTTCCGCCTCACGAAGGAGATCGGCCGGATCGTCGAACTCTCCTTCACGGCCAACAACTTCACCCGAACCTCCCGCTGGCACTACTACGACACCCGCACCGGATACAAACAGATCTATCCCGACATGTATTTCGGCGCCGAACTCAAACTCCACATCGGCGGAAAACATTGACGACAGCCAATCCCGATTCAGCAACCCAGATGTAATATAAAAAAGTAGAAACGTATGAAAACGATGAATCCGTGGGCTAAAGCCCTCCTGCTCCTGGCCTCGGGAGCCCTCTTCACGACCGGCTGCAGCAGCAGCGACAACGACGACGCCTCAGGCGGAAACGGCGGTTCGAACAAGTTCAAACTGACGGTCACGCTGACCGCTCCGTCGGGCTACGAGACATCCGACCTGCCCGCCATGAGCGTGACGGCCGTCAACGCCGACAAGGAGCTCACCTATACCGAAGAGCTCGCCGCCGGGGAAAGCTCGGTCATCTTCGAAGTATCCTCGGGCCAGTACCGCATCACCGCTACGGGCCAGTATTCAAATACGATCTCCTTCACGGGCTCCGCACAGGCCGACGTCTTCGCCGATCAGAGCGCGACGATCGCACTGGCCGAAGTCAACGAATCTCCTCTGGTATTCAAGGAGATCTACTCGACGTCGAGCCCCGCATACTCGATTACGGACACCTATTTCGAGATTGTCAACAACTCGGACAAGGTGCAGTATCTCGACGGTCTGATCGTCGCCTCGGTCACCCCGCTGACCACCGCCACCAACCCCTGGGAGACCGTCTTCCCGCTCTATCCCGTCTATGGCGTGGCTGCGGCTTTCCCCGGCTCGGGAACCGAACATCCGCTGCAGCCCGGTGAGAGCATCGTCGTGGCCAACGACGCCACCGACTGGACCGCCAAACAGGGCGCCGATCTCTCGGGCGCCGACTGGGAAGTCTATATTCCGAACGTCTCCATCCCCAGCGCCGACGTCGACTACGATGCAGCCAACCTGACCATCATCTTCAACGAAAACACCCAGCGTCAGCTCAATCCCGGATTCATGAAGGGCGCCTTCCTGCTGGCCAAACTGCCCGACGGCATCACCCCCGAAGCCTATGCCAGCGACAGCGAAAACTACATGGTCGAACCCAATACGACCAAAACCCAGCGCAACCTGATGATTCCGAGCAGCTATCTGCTCGACGCCGTCGAGATCTGGGACGCCACCGAACCCGAACAGGCCCAGCTCCTCATGTCGCAGGACGACTCGGGCAAGGCCTATGTCAACGGATTCTCCGGCAAGTGCATCCGCCGCAAGGTGACCAAGATCGAAAACGGCCGGGCCTACTATCAGGATACCAACAACTCGTCGAACGACTTCCTGACGGATCAGCCCCTGACCCCCAGCCAGCAGCCGACTCAGGTCGACTGACAGCCCCCCGCCGCCGTCGACCGACGACGACACTCAACCGAAACGGCTCCCTCGTCAAGGGCAGAGCCGTTTCGGTTCAAAACAAACTTCATCTAACGGATCAACTGCCATGAAAAGATTCCCGACCAGTGTTTTGTGTCTGGTGTGCGTGCTTGCGGGCGGGACCCCGCTCCGGGCCCAGGAGAAGGTCCAGCTCCCCGTCTACAAGGAGCTGGAACGCTCGGCAAACCTCTATGCCGAAAGCCACAACCCCACGTCGCTGTGGTTCTCGCCCCTGAGCGATCTGATCGACTTCCAGGCCGACTACAAACTGGAACGAGGCGATTTCCACGATCTGGACGAATCGTCCAAAACCGGACATTTCGGCGTCGGAATGGCCGGCCAGCGGCGTTTCAACAAGGTCGTCTGCGCCGGAAGCATCCGATACGACGACGGAAAGGAGTTTGCCCGCCGCTGGAACTCGACCCTCCAGATTGCGGACGACAATCCGTTCATCCTCGGCGATTCGATCCCGTCGGATTTCAACATCCAGCGCTTCGTCCTCTCGGGAAACGTGGCCTACCATCCGCTCGACAGACTCACCCTCGCCCTCAGGCTCGACTACGACACCGGCAGCTCGGCCAATCAGACCGACCCCCGGCCCAAAACCGACGGCATGCACTTCGTCATCACGCCCGGAATCCACTACGGACTGGGCGCCGGATTCTCACTGGGCCTCTCCGGGTCGTTCAACCTCATGAGCGAATCGATCTCCCACACGGTCATCGACCCCCGCGAATCGTACGTCTACTTCCGGTTCAATGGTCTGGGCGACTACAGCACCATCTCGACCGGGACATCCCAAAGCTATCCGCGCGACTACAACGGCACGGAGTATACCGGCGCCCTGCAGCTGGCCTGGGATTCGGGACGGAGCATCGCCAACCTGCTCGAAGTGCGCTACGCCTCGAACCGCGAAGAGGCCCGCGACGGCGGTGCCACGTTCACCTTCCTCGGCGGCGACTACTCGCGGAAGGCCTTCTCGGTGAGCGACCGCATCCGCTTCGGAAACGAACGGCGCGTCCACAACCTCATCATCGGCTGGCAGCACAAGACCGTCGAGGGCATCTGGTACGAACAGACTGCCTACAACGACCCCGACAAGAACAACCAGCTCGCATTCAAGATCCAGAGCTCGGGGCTCAAGAACCGCGAAACCGTCTCCGCCCTGCAGGGCGAATACCGTTTCGACCTGCTGCGCGAAGGAACCCCCTGCTTCTCGCTCGATGCTGTCGGACGGCTCGAACAGTCGGAAACCACCCACTACGAAGGCGACGGGAACAGCCGCAAATACACCCGCGTGACGGGCGGCGTCACCGCCTCGAAATACTTCTTCTTCGGCCGCAACCAGCTCACGGCAACCCTCGGCGTGGCCGGCGGCGGAGCTCCCGATGCCTCGCAGACCGTGCAGGAACGGCTGCGCAAAGTCTACACCGATCCGCAGTTCGAATACATGACCGGAACCTGGATGGGCGGAAACGTCGAAATCCGATACCGGCGGCTCTTCGGAAACCTCTGGGGCGGACTGTTCGCCCGCGCGGCCCTCAAATACTACCTGGGAGCCAACACCTTTACCGATCGGTACGACGCCACCGACCGCCGCTGCTTCACCGTCGGCGCCGAAATCCTCTTCTGAAACACAACACCTCAAACACGCCACACACATGCATTGTCTGAAAAAAGCGCTCCTCGCAGCGCTTCTTCTGTTGCAGGCTCCGCTCATCGCAGCCTCACACAGCGGTTTCGCCGTCGTCATCGACGAAAAAAGCTACGCCGAAGCGCGTCCCCAGGTCGACGCCTACATCGCACAGATCGAAACAAGCGGTCTGAAGGTCCATCTGGTCATCGACCGGACCTCGCAACCCGATTCGCTGCGGAACCTGCTCCGCGATCTGCACGCCCAAAAGGAGGCCCCGATCGAAGGAACGGTCCTGATCGGCGACATCCCCGTGGTCATGGTGCGCGACGCCCAGCATCTGACCAGCGCCTTCAAGATGGACCAGGAGGCCTTCGACCGCTGGGAATCCTCCGTGCCGTCGGATCGCTTCTACGATGATTTCAGCCTCCGGTTCGAGCCCATCGGCCCCGACTCGATCCACCCCGGATGCTACTACTATTCGCTGACGGCCGAATCGGCCCAGCAGACCCGTCCCGACATCTACTCGGGCCGAATCCGACCCTCGGACTGCAACGGCACAAGCCGCTACGAAAAGCTCCGCCGCTATCTGGAAAAGGTCGTCCAGGCCAAGCAGCATCCCGAACCGATCGACCAGATCCTCTTCTTCAGCGGCAACGGCTTCATCTCCGAATCGATGGTCGCCCGCATCGACGAAAAGGCCACCCTGCTCGAACACTTCCCCTGGCTCGAACGTCAGCGCAACGGAATCAGCTACATCGACCACAAGCGCGACGTACACATCAAACCGCGCCTGAAGAACGAAATGCGCCGCCACGATCTCGACTACGCCGTCCTCCACCACCACGGCGACTGGAATACGGAGTACCTGAACGACCTGCCCAAAACCAACAACACCCGCGAGCAGATCGAACAGATCAAACTCTACCTGCGCGAATCGATGCGCCACGCCGCCGCGCACGACATCCCGGCCGACAGCGCCCGCGCACGCATCGCCCGCCGCTACGGAGAATTCCCCGATGCGTGGTTCGACGGCGTGGACGACGCCGCGCTGCGCGCCCGGGATTCGATCTACGTGAGCGATCTGGACCTCTATCTCGAGGATTTCGACGACTATGAACCCGGCTGCCGCGTCGTGTCGCTCGACGCCTGCTTCAACGGCTCGTTCCACCGCGACAACAGCATCGCCAACGCCTACATCTTCGGCCCCGGAGAGACCGTCGCCGTGCTGGCCAACTCGGTCAACGTCCTGCAGGACAAGTGGGTCGACCGGTACGTCGGACTGCTCGGCCTGGGCATGAACGTCGGCAATCTGGTCAAATACGCCCCCTATCTCGAACAGCACCTCATCGGCGACCCGACCTTCACCTTCGCTTCGGCCGACCCGAAGATCGACGTCAACCGTCTGCTGCGCGACGACAAGACCTCCACGTGGCGCCGCATGCTCCGCGAGGAGCGTTACCCGGCCCTGCAGGCCCTGGCCGTCGAAAAACTCTTCCGCCGCGGCGAACTCTCCTCGCAGGAGCTGCTGCGCATCTTCCGCGAAAGCCCCAGCCATCAGCTGCGCATGCAGAGCTTCATCAACCTCTCGGAGTGCCGCGACGACGCCTTCATCGAGGCCGTCTCGCTCGGAATGACCGACAGCTACGAAATGGTCGAGCGTTTCGCCGTCAACATCCTCGCCCGCAGCGGCGACGACCGCCTCATCCCCGCCATGATCGCCGCCTCGATCCGCAACAACACCTCCGAACGCGTCGAATTCGCCCTCAAACAGGCCATGCCCATGTTCGAGGAGAAGAAACTCATCGACGAGTTCGAACGCCAGTTCCCCCAGACGAACTACCTCGACGCCCAACTCGTCCACGACCAGATCCGCCACGCCATCGAGGTCAACTCCAACCGCTGGATCGCCCCCATGCAGAAGATCATGAGCCCCGACTGCTCGAAAAAGAGCCGCCTGCAGGAGATCCGCTCGATGCGGAACTACCACATCCACTTCCTCGTGCCGCAGCTGCTCGAGTACATGCGCTCGTGTGACGATCCCGATATACAACGGGCCATGCTCGAAGCCTTCGGATGGTTCACCCTCTCGGTCAACCGGCAGATGATCGCCGACACGGCCCTCGAAATGAGCCGCGACGAAAAACTCTCGCCCGAAGTCCGCAACGAGGCTCTGAAAACCTTCAACCGACTGAAATGATGAAACGTCTGTTGCTCGCCGGGCTGCTCGCCGCAGTGATCCTCCCCGCCTCGGGCCAGCCCTATCGCAAAAGCTACGCCGTACCGACCCCCACGGACGAGGTGTTGCGGATCCGTCGCGCCAGCGCCTGGAGCCCCTCGACACCCGCCCCGGAACAACTCCCCTCGAGCGTCGACAACTCGACACTCAAGTTCTTCCCCGAGGTGTTCTCCCAGCAGGGCGGCTCGTGTGCCCAGTCGTCGGGCATCCGCTACCTGTTCACCTACGAGATGAACCGTCTGCGCGATCTCGACGCCCGGGCCTCGGACGAAAATACCTACAGCTACTTCTTCACCTGGAACTTCCTCAACGAAGGAATCGACCAGGGAGGGTTCGCCGAGCAGGGCCTCAACATCGCCAAACAACAGGGTGCCATGTCCCTGGCCGACTTCCCCGATCCGACGTTCATCTCCGGGTATCGCTGGGCTTCGGGCTATGACAGGTACATCCGCGCCATGCACAACCGCGTGAAGGAGATCATCACGATCGATGCCACCACCCAGGAGGGCATCGATCTGGCCCGCCGCTATCTCTACGACGCCGGAAACGGCAGCTCACACGGCGGGATCCTCTCCTATTCGGCCCTGGCAAACGGCTGGACCTTCGACACCGACTATGCCGGACCCTCGCAGACCGGATACAAATACCTGCTCACCCGTCTGGCCACGGACGGCGCCCACGCCATGACGATCGTCGGGTATGACGACACGGTCGAATTCAATGACGGCGAACAGACCCATCGCGGCGCTTTCATCGTCGTGAACTCCTACGGCGAATGGTGGGGCGACCGCGGACGGTACTACCTGCCCTACTGTTTCTTCCTGACCGATCGGACCCCCTCGGTGCTGAGCCACGAATTCACCGGCTGCTCCTGCACGGAGTACACCCCGAAGGTCATCTTCCGCGTCAAGGTCTCCTACTCGTCGCGCAACGACCTCGCCTTCACGATGGGCGTCGCCGACAAACCCTATGCCGTCACCCCGACCATAACCGTACAGCCCCCCATCGCCGTCAACCAGGGCGGCGACCACCCCATGCAGGGCGAATATGTCGACAACCAGAATACGATCGAGATGGCCTTCGACTTCTCGGAGGCCGCCGACCGCTATGCCGGATATGCCGAACCGAAATACTTCCTGACGGTCACCCGCTCGGAGGTCGGCAAACTCGGGAGCGGCACCCTCGACGCCTTCTCGGTCATCGACGCCCGCGATGCCGACCATCCGCAAACCTATACGTGCGAACTGGAGACCCCCGCCCCGCTCGAAATGGGTGCCAACCTCTTCTCGATCGCCACCACGGCCCTGCAGACCACCTCGGCGTCCGCCGTGCCGTGGCTCGACAACCTCGGCGTGCCGTTCACCTCTCCCTACGTGCTGCGGACCGCCAGCGGCCGGTATGCCAAGTTCTCCGTCACGGACTACGACGCGGGCAGCGGCCGCCTGACAATCCGATACCTCTATCAGCACGACGGATCGCGAAATCTAAACAGTCTTACGGATTAACCACAATGCGCATGAAAACACGACATAAGATCATCGGACAGGTCGTCCTGGCCTGCTGCCTGGGGCTGGGCGCCTGCTCGCAGGAGAGCAGCAAATCGCCGGAAACTCCCGCCGAACCCGCCCGGGTCGAAAGCCTCACCATCGAGGGACTCAACGACCAGACGTGGGTCTACGTCTCGCTCGAACAGGGAAAGGTCGTGGGCTCGAGCCCGCTGGGCGACGAGGAGCAGGATGCCGCCTGGAAAGCCCGCACCGATTGGGATTTCGCCCTCTGCGGCGAACTGATCCGAACCAACAGCGGAACCTCCGGCTCGGGCAACGGCGGAATCCAGTCGGTCACCAACAAAAGCTTCAATGCCCTGGACGAGGCCCCCGTCGACGGATATACGGTCGATACCGACGACCGCATCGTACGGCGCTGACCCCGCATCGGCCTCACCCCGAAAAAAGGGACGTTTGCCCGCCGGCAGACGTCCCTTTCCACATCCCGTCCCGCCGGCCGGAAAAGACCGGAGCGACATCGGTCACCGGCTGCTCCCGCAAACAACCGACCGCCCCGCGTCCCGGCACCCGTCTGCCGCGTCGGCTCCCCATGGCCAAATCTCGAAAATATTTTGAAATATGACGGCATTTGACTACTTTTGCCGTCGTAAAATCACCCTTTCATGTTGCGCAGATTTGCAGCGGTACTCCTTTCGGCCATCCTCCTCGCTCCTGGCTGGCTCGGTGCGTCGGGCTTCACACTCTTCGCCGGATTCGTACCCCTGCTGTGGATCAGCGATTCGTATGGCGCATCGCACCGCGACTGGTGGCGCATGTTCGGTTGGGCTACGCTCACGTTCGTCCTCTGGAACGCCCTGACCGTCTGGTGGATCTGGTATGCAACACCCGTCGGCCCCATAGCCGCCACCGTCGTCTCGACGATCCTCAACCTGATCGCCTTCATGCTCTTCCATACCGTCTCGAAACGGGCCCCAAAGGCTCTGGCCTACGTCACGCTCGTCACCGCATGGATCACCACCGAATACTGGTACACCGTCGGCGACATCTCCTGGCCCTGGCTCATCCTCGGCAACGGCTTCTCACACGAAGTCTGGGCCGTACAATGGTATGAATACACCGGCGTCTTCGGCGGTTCGCTCTGGGTACTGGTGGTCAATATCCTCCTCTTCGAAGCCTGGAAAGAGCGCCGCAACCTCCGCAAATGGATCTCGGCAGCCGCTGCCATCCTCCTGCCCATGGCTCTCTCGGCCGGGATCCTCACGATGTGGAAACAACCCGACGAGGGCTCGGTGCGCGTCAGCATCATCCAGCCCAACGTCGACTGTTACGACAAGTTCCACGGCGATGCGGAGCGTCAGGAGCAGAATATTCTTGATCTGCTCGGGCAGGTGCCCGGCGATGCCCGTTTCATTCTGCTCCCCGAAACCGCCGTCCCCGGATACTACACCGAACCCGATCTGAGCGACAATGCCTGGATCGGAACCGGCCCAGGCAGCTTCTGGCTGCAACTCACCGATTCGCTGCGCCGCAACCATCCCGACGTCCTGCTCATCACCGGCGCCAACACCATCCGCCGCTATGCAGCCGGCACCCAGACCGAAACGGCCCGCCGCGACCGACTCGGATATTACGACGTCTTCAATTCGGCCGTCGGGTTGGATTCGGCAGGGCGCATCCAGCTCCACCACAAGGGCCGGCTGGTCATCGGCGTCGAAAATACCCCCACGTGGATCTTCGACGTACTGCGCTTCCTGGTCATCGACCTGGGTGGCGTCGTCGGCCAGATCGGAAAGGGGCTGCACGGATCGGCCTTCGAGCATGACGGCGTCACGGTCGGCCCGGCCATCTGCTACGAAGGACTCTACGGCGACTTCTACGGCGACTTCGTCCGCCGCGGCGCCCAATTCATGGCCATCGTCTCAAACGACGGCTGGTGGGGCGACACCCCCGGGTACAGGCACCTGTTCTCGATCTCGCGCCTGCGCGCCATCGAACACCGCCGTGCCATCGCCCGATCGGCCAATACCGGCATGTCGGGCTTCATCGCCCCGACGGGCAAGGTGGGCCAGACCCTCGGCTGGGAGGAGCGCGGTATCCTTACGGCAGAGGTTCCTCTCAACTCCGAAACAACCGTCTATACGCGCTACGGCGACTACCTGGCCCGCATGGCCCAGTACGTGCTGCTGCTCTCCGTACTCTACTTCATCGCCTACCGCGTCAAACGCCGGAACCATCTCGTGAATTAACACCCTTTTGTCGTCATGAACTATAATCAGACTCTCGAATTCCTCTTCCAGTCGCTGCCCGCCTTCGAAACCCAGGGCGCAACGGGTTACAAACCGGGATTGGAGCGGATCTCCGCATTCTGCCGCCACATCGGAAACCCCCAGCGCAACTTCTTCACCATCCATGTGGCCGGGACCAATGGCAAAGGATCCGTCGCACACATCATCGCCTCCGTCCTCCAGCAGGCCGGCTATCGGACCGGACTCTTCACGTCGCCCCATCTGGTCGACTTCCGCGAACGGATCCGCGTCGACGGCGAGATGATCCCCAAACAGAAGGTCGTCAACTTCGTCGACAAACACCACGACAAGATGGTCGAACTCGAACTCTCGTTCTTCGAAATGACCGCCGCCATGGCCTTCGACTACTTCGCGCAGAGCGACGTCGAGGTCGCCGTCATCGAAACCGGCCTCGGCGGACGTCTCGATGCCACGAACATCATCGTCCCGATCCTCAGCGTCATTACCAACATCGGCCTCGAACACACCGCCCTGTTGGGCGACACCCTCCAGAAAATCGCCCGCGAAAAGGCCGGTATCATCAAGAAGAGCATCCCGGTCATCATCGGCGAAGCCGATCCCCGCTACAACGAGGTCTTCGAACAGGTCGCCGCCGCCAACAAATCCCGCGTGATCTATGCCGAAAAGGAGTTCTCGTGCGATGAACACCACTCGGAGGGCGATCGGCAGCTCTTCCGCCTGCACCGGACCCGCGACAACCAGGAGTTCGACGCCGAACTCGATCTGAACGGCGACTACCAGGTCCGCAACATCGTGACGGCTTCGGCCGCCGTGGATTTCCTCCACGAGGAGACCCCCCTGACCATCTCCCGCCGCGCCTACCTCGAAGGCCTGCGCAACGCCGCGGCCAACACCTCGCTCATGGGCCGCTGGCAGAAACTCGCCGATGCTCCGCTCACGATCTGCGACACGGGACACAACGCCCACGGCATCGCATGGGTCGCTGAACAACTCAAGTCGACTCCTCACAGAAATCTCTACTGTGTGCTGGGTTTCGTCCGCGACAAGGATCTGGCCCACATCCTGCCCCTGCTGCCCCGAGAGGCTCACTACATCTTCACCCAGGCCCGCTCCGAACGCGCGCTCCCGGCAGCCGAACTTACCGCCAAAGCCGCTATCTACGGACTGCAGGGTGAAGCTGTCGAGCAGGTGCCCGCGGCCCTCGAACGGGCCCGTCAGCAGGCGGCACCCGAGGACATGATCTTCGTCGGAGGAAGCACCTACGTCGTAGCCGAAGTGCTCTGAGTGACGCCCCGGCCCGGACAGAAACGCCGCGACCCGAATAGAAACGCCCGACCCGGACAGAGATACCCACTACCCCCCCCGAGGAGACGAAAAGAGCGGAACCTTTTTTGGTTCCGCTCTTTTGCATCAGGCCTGACCCATCTTCGACCCCGTATCGGGAATCGGACTCGGCGTCGGAATCTCGATCTTGCCCACGTTGCTCTCGTATCGAACGATGTTGTCCTGCAACGACCGCAACAGCCGCTTGGCATGCTCGGGCGTCAGAATGATCCGGCTCTTGACATGCGCCTTCGCTACGCCCGGGAGCAACGTCGCAAAGTCGATGATGAACTCCGTCGCCGTGTGCGATATGATCGCCAGGTTCGAGTAGTGACCCTGTGCCACCGATTCATCCAAGGCAACGTCGATACCGAATTGTTTCATCTCTGCCATACCATTCGGGAAATTTGGTTTTTGCAAATTTAACCGCTTTCACCATTCGATATGCAACCTCGGGGCCAAAGTTTTCGATTTTTTATCAACAGTTCCAACCTGCGGATGAATTCCTCAAACCCTTTTTTTGATTTTCATGCCGCGGATATGACGCCTTTTTCGTATCTTTGTCGTCTGAACCTTGCTGTCTGGCGTTATGGCTTTCGAGATCGTTGAGACCCTCTTCCGGGGAATTTGTGTGGGCGTCGCGGCCTCCATCACCGTCGGCCCCGTAGCGGTGCTGTGCATCCAGAGAACCCTCTCAAAAAGCAGAAGATCCGGTATCGTATCCGGAATCGGCGTCGCCTGCGCCGACACCTTCATGGCCATGGCCGCCCTGTTCTTCTACTCGATGCTCCAAAACCAGATCGAGCAGTACAACACCCTGCTGAGGGTCATCGGCGGAATCTTCGTCGTCATCGTCGGCGTCTTCATCTTCGCCCAGAACCCCGTCCCCCAGATCCGCCGCAACCGTGCCGGAAAAACCTCCCTCTGGCAGGATTTCGCCTCGATTTTCGGCCTGACGATCGCCAACTTCATCATGGTCGTACCCTACATCCTCGCCTTCTTCGCCGTCTTCAAGATCTCGAGCGGCGAGATGACCGACCACACCGTCGGCGGATTCTTCCGCGCCGTCTTCGTCATCGCCGGGTTCTTCTGCGGAGCCGCCTCGTGGTGGACCCTCCTGGCCTGCGTCATCAACCTCTTCCGCCGCCGCTTCAGACCCCGCCACATGCTGACCATCAACCACGTGGCCGGCATCATCATCGGTATCCTGGGCATTTACACCATATTATCCACCTTCTTTGACATCTTCCCAAATGTCGGACACTAAAAACAACAAGATCATAATCGCAGTCGACGGCTACTCGTCCTGCGGAAAAAGCACCTTCGCCAAAGCCATCGCCGCCCAATTGGGCTACATCTTCATCGACACCGGCGCCATGTATCGCGCCGTCACGCTCTATGCCCTCGAACACGGTGCCATCCGCTCGGGCATGGTCGACGAAGAAGCCGTCGTCAAACTTCTCGGCGATATCGCGATCACCTTCCGGTTCAACCCCCAGCGCGGAGCCAGCGACATCTATGTCAACGGCGATCTGGTCGAGGGCAAGATCCGTACGATCGAGGTCTCGAACTGCGTCAGCCAGGTCAGCGCCATCCCCGAAGTGCGCCACAAGCTGGTCGCCATGCAGCAGGAGATGGGACGCCGCCGGGGCGTGGTCATGGACGGCCGCGACATCGGCACGGTCGTATTCCCCGATGCCGAACTGAAGCTCTTCATGACGGCCGACCCCCGGGTCCGCGCCGAACGCCGATACAGGGAGCTCCGCGATAAGGGCATGCAGGTCTCGCTCGAAGAGATCGAACGGAATGTCCGCGAACGCGACAAGGCAGACATGAGCCGCGCCGTTTCGCCGCTCCGTCAGGCCAAGGATGCCATCGTGCTGGACAACAGCCACATGACCGTCGACGAACAGATGACCTGGTTCCTCGACCGTTTTGCCGAGGTGATGGCCCGGCAGTCCCGATAGTCCGGGGCCCCAGTGGGGGGGGCTCCGAAACCAAGGAGAGGACTGAAACCACGGGGAGAGACGAAACCACGGGGAGAGACGAAACCCGCTGCAACCCAACAAGAAAAACAAACCGCCATGCGTATCGAAATAGATGATAAATCGGGATTCTGCTTCGGCGTGGTCCGCGCCATCACCCAGGCCGAAGAGGCGCTGGGCGAGGGTGGTACGGTCTATTCGCTCGGAGACATCGTCCACAACCGCATCGAAGTCCAGCGGCTCGAACAACTCGGCCTAAAGACCGTCACCCATGCCGAAATGGCCGATATCGCGGGCGGACGCCTCCTGATCCGCGCCCACGGTGAGCCCCCCACGACCTATGCCCGCGCCCGGAAACTGGGCATTCGCGTGATCGACGCCACATGCCCGGTCGTAGCCCGCCTCCAGCGCCGCGTCATGCAGGCCCACGAAGCCATGAAACCCATCGGCGGACAAGTCGTCATCCTCGGAAAACGCGGCCACGCCGAGGTCGTCGGCCTCACCGGACAGGTCGAAGAGCCCACTATCGTGATCGAAGGCCCGGACGATCTGCGGCTGATCGATTTCGAGCGGCCGATCCACTTCCTCTCGCAGACCACGCAGAGCATCGCCCTCTTCGAGGAGCTCGGCGCCGAAATGAAACGCCGCGCCAAAAACCCCGACACCGTCCGCATCGACGACACGATCTGCCGCCAGGTGGCCAACCGCGAAGAGCATCTTACGGATTTCGCCCGGCGTTTCGATGTGGTGATCTTCGTCTGCGGCCGCAAGTCCTCGAACGGAAAGGTCCTCTCCGAAGTCTGCCGCAGCGCCAACGCGCGTACCCACGTCGTCGAAGAACCCGCCGAAATCGACCCGTCGTGGTTCGACGGCCGACAGAGCGTCGGCATCTGCGGCGCCACGTCAACCCCCAAGTGGCTGATGCAGCAGGTCGCTCGAAAAGTCGCCGAAATCACCGGAAACGATCTTTAATCCCAAAAATTCATACTCGATGAAATACTTCTTCCGCTCGCTAAAATATTTCTGCGCCCTGTGCGTTCTCTGTGTGGCGATCATGTATCTGAACCGTCTGGCCGGTACCGCCCGACTGACCATCGGCGAAACCTTCCAGGTGATGTTCCATACCCCGCGCGGCATGATGCTCCCCGCGGTGATCGTGCTGCTGGCGGCGTTCTATCCCAAATTCGGATTCGTCACCCGTCAGGTCGAGGGCGATATCGCCGAAAATCGCGATCAGATCCTCAACGCTTTCCGCTCCGAGGGCTTCTCGCTCCGAAACGAAGAGCAGGAGGTGATGACCTTCCGCGCCGACAACTGGATCCGAAAAATCCTCATGCTCGGCGAGGATGAACTGAAAGTTTCTCAATACGGACAATGGATCCGAATCGAGGGAAACCGCCGCGGAGTGGCCCGCGTCCAGTATCGCCTCGATTCCTATCTGGAAAGAATTCGACACGATGAAAAAAAATAGATCCTTCCGACTGGTGACCGCTGCTGCCGTCGTGGCCGCCGCTGCCGTCACGATCTTCGCCGCCCGGAACGACTTCGGGCTCGGCCGAAACATGGAGATCACCGTCAACATGATGCGTGAACTCTCGCTCAACTATGTCGATCCGGTCGACCCCGACCGTCTGATGGAGGGCGCCGCCGCCGGCATGGTCAGCGACCTGGACCCCTACACGGAGTTCATCCCCGAAAAAAACATGAAGGATTTCGAGCTGCTCACCACCGGCAAATACGGCGGAATCGGCGCCCTGATCCGTCAGAAGGAGGATTACGTCCGCATCGCCCAGCCCTACGAAGGCTCGCCGGCCGACCGCGCCGGCCTCAGGATCGGCGACAAGATCCTCGCCATCGACGGCAAGGAGGCTCGCGGTTTCACCACCGAACAGGTCTCCAACCGTCTCAAGGGTGAACCCGGCAGCAAGGTCCGCGTCACGGTCGAGCATCTCGACGGCTCGCAGGCCACCTGCACCATCCGCCGCGAGAGGATCGCCATCCCCGGTGTCCCCTATGCCGGATGGATCGCCGACGGTATCGGATACATCCGCCACAGCGACTTCACCGAAGGGTGTTACGAGGAGATGCGCGCCGCCATCGAACGCCTCCGCGCCGAGGGCGATCTGAAGGGGCTCGTGCTCGACTACCGCTCGAACGGCGGCGGAATCATGCAGGAGGCCGTCAAGATCCTCGGCATGTTCGTCCCCAAGGGGACCGAAGTCGTCAGCACAAAGGGCCGCTCGGAGGATTCGAAACAGGTGTTCCGGACCGAAACGGAACCTATCCTGCCGGATCTGCCCCTCGCCGTGCTCATCAACGCAAACACCGCCTCGGCCGCCGAAATCGTCTCCGGCTCCCTGCAGGACCTCGATCGCGCCGTGCTGATCGGACAGCGCAGCTTCGGAAAGGGGCTCGTACAGTCGACCCGCCCGCTCGGTTACAACACCATGCTCAAACTCACGACCGCCAAATACTACATCCCCTCGGGCCGCTGCATCCAGGCCAT
>OLWA01001702.1_pt1 | contig 21874 bp, 10 predicted proteins | sample 1673251 | NCBI WGS metagenome assembly OLWA01 (sample SAMEA3178937, study PRJEB25190) | human gut metagenome | biome: human gut; feature: human-associated habitat; material: faeces | place: Austria | collected 2013 | reverse complement strand
TCCTCCTTGGTGAAGGAGCGGTTGCCGATGATGATCGACCGGTAGCGCTTGAGCAGTTCGAAATGGAAGTAGGCCCGCAGGGCGCGGATCTCGTAGGGATAGTTGTGCAACTGTTCGAGGTCCTCCTCGTAGCTGTCCTGATAGCGGGCTTCGGGGAAATCCTCGGGGCAGTTTTCCAGGAAGTAGTTGGCCGCCGCGATGGCTTCGTAGAGATAGTCCCAGCGGTCGTCGATGAGGTTGATCGGCGACCAGCTGCCGTCGTAGAAGCGTTTGATGGCGCCGGTCTCCCAGGCGTAGACGGCATCATCCGTGGCGGCGTCGAGCATCGTCTGTTCGACGTCGGACAGCCCGTCGAGGATGTATCCGTAGACGTTCGTGGCGCTCTGCTTCACACGGCTGAAGGTCGAGAACTGGTACTTCACCGTATGGTATTCGGATTCGTCGAGCTCCAGAAAGTCGCTGCATGAGGCAGCGCCCAGAAGCGAGGCGGCGAAGAGAAGGTGGAAGAGAGTTGTTTTCATCGTTCGCATGGCGTTAGAAGATAAGGTTCAGACCGATCTGGCAGGAGCGTGCCGACGGATATCCCGTGCTGATGTATTCGGGGTCGAGGATGTCGACGCGATCCGCCGAGAAGAGGTTCATCCCTCGGAGGTAGAGGCTGCATTCGCGCATCCGCATCCGGGAGGCGATCCCCGACGGCAGCCGGTAGGAGAGCGTCAGCGTCCGCAGTTTGAGAAAGTCGCCGCGTTCGGTCCACAGCGAACTGGCGGCATAGTTGTTGGCGTTGGACTGTGTGGTCAGGCGCGGGTAGCGGCCCGAGGTGTCGTAGGGCGACCAGCGGTTGCGCATGTAGTACTGCGAGACGTTGCGGTCGTTGCCATAGAGAGGCTGGTAGATGCTTGCCAGGGTTGTCGTGAGTGTCGAACGGCCCGTGCCCTGGAAGTAGGCGTCGAGCTTCAGACCCCGCCACCGGAATTCGACGTTGAAACCGTAGTAGATCTGCGGCAGGGCGGCATAGAGCTGGTAGGCGCAGTCGTTGGCGTCGATCTTGCCGTCGCCGTTCAGGTCGACGTACTTCACGTCGCCGGGCTGCACCTTGCTCTGGTAGGTTGTCACGGGCAGCCCTTTGCGGAGCGAACCGTCGGCCTCGAAATCTCCGGCCTGGTAGAGCCCGTCGGCCATCAGTCCGTAGAAGCGGTCGATGGCGTTGCCCCGGGCGTACATGTACCAGTAGGGCTTGTAACCCTCCTCCTTCTGGAGGATTTCGTTCTTGGCGTAGGAGATCTGTCCGCGCAGCCCCCAGGCGAAGTCGCCGATGCGTTTGCGCCACCCCAGGGCCAGCTCCCAACCGTAGTTGCGGACTTCGCCCGTGAAGATGTCCGGAGCGCCGATACCCAGGACGCCCGAAAGAGTCTCCTCCGAGCTGACGCGGATGTGACGGCGGACGTTGTAGAAAAGATCGGCGTCGAAGGTCAGTTGGTCGAACACTCCCAACTCGAGGCCCACGTTGCTGCGGTATTCACGCTCGGGCTCGATCCCGGTCGAGGGCAGAGCTCCCTGTGCCGTACCGTACTGGGAGACGTTGCCGACGAAGATGTAGGAGTTGCCCGAGCCGTTGAACTGCTTGTCCATGTCGTAGGAGAGACGGGTGCTTATGCCCGTGACGCCGAACGAGGCGCGCAGCTTGAGCAGGTCGATGGCCCGGCTTTCACGCAGAAACGACTCGTTGGAGGCGATCCAGGCGGCCGATACGGCCGGGTAGATCCGGTATTTGTCCCCCGAAGGCATCTGGCTTGCTCCGGCATAGCTCAATACGGCATTGACCACGTAGCGCGAATCATAGTTGTAGCCGACCGAGGCGATGGCGTCGCGGTACATGTAGGAGTTGTTGGCGCCGCGGTAGTCCGAACGGTTCTCGTTGAAGATCAGCCGCGCCGAGATGCCGTGGGCTCCGAACTGACGGTCGTAGAGCACCTTGGCCCATACCGACGTACGGTTCATCGAGGCGGTGAGGCTGCTGTTGAAGGTCATGTTGCTGTTGTTGCCGTAGGGGGTGTAGAGCAGCTGCTCGACGTTGCCCACCGCGTCGTTCACCGGTGTGACCTCCATGTAGGCATAGTTGCACGTGCGTGCATCGGTGATGTCGGCCGAGTTGTCGTAGGCCACGCGCACCTGCAGCGAGAGGCCCGGAGTGAGTGAGGAGAGATCCTGGTCGATGGTCAGATCGGCAAAGAGCGTCCGCTGCAGAACGGTGCTGTAGCCCCGTGAGACCATTTCGGCCAGAGGATTCTCGAAGAGCCGGCTGCGGGCCCATCCGCCTCCGTCGGCTGCCGGTGCCAGCGGATAGAAGGCTGCCGAAGGGGTGTCGTACATCCCGGCCAGATCGGTCCCGGCCGTAGGCTGCTGATACTGCATCAGCCGTCCCATCACGTTGACCCGGGCCACGGTGCTTTTCGTCAGCCGGGCCTCGATGTTCGAACGAACCTTCAGGGCATCCATCCCCACCTGGGTCGAATAGCCGTCGTTCATCTCCGTATTGTTCAGCAGACCGCGGTAGGAGTTGTAGTTCGCGTAGACGAAATAGCGGATGAGCTTGCCGTTGCCGTCGAAGCTAAGGTTCAGATCGTGGGTGAAGGCCGCCTGGCGCAGCATGAGCGCCTGCCAGTCGATGTCGGGGAAGAGCTGCGGCCGCTGGCCGTTGGCGATGAGCCGCATGTCGTGCATGGTGTAGCGCGGGGTCAGGCCGTCGTTCGTCAGGGCTTCGTTCACGGCGCTGGCGTAGGTGTAGCCGTCGGCCATGCGCGGGATGCGGAAGGGCGTCTGCACGCCGAAGTCGTAGCTGATGCGGCTCCGCAGACCGTGGTTGCCGCCGCGTTTGGTGGTGATGACCACCACGCCGTCGGCTCCCCGGTTTCCGTAGAGGGCCAGTGTGGCGGCATCCTTGAGCACCGTGATGCTCTCGACCTCTTCGGGGTTCACCTGAGCCATGTCGCGTTCGATGCCGTCGACGAGCACCAGTACCTGATTGCCGCCGAACGACCCCTGGCCGCGGACGTAGAGTTTCGGATTGTTGTCCCACGGGAGGTTCGAACCCTGGTAGACGCCCAGTCCGGGAATCAGACCGTAGAGGTTGTTCATGACGTTGGTGTTGCCCGCGGCCTCGATATCCCCGGCTGCGGCCTGCGACAGCGAAGCCGAGCTTTCCGACTTGCGGATACGCTCGTCGTAGCCGATGTCGAAGAGCCGGTCGTTGTCCGTGAGGCGGACTTCGAGCTGCGGACCCTCGACGCGTACGGTGCGGCTCTGGCGGTTGAAGAGCGTGAGGGTGATTTCAGACCCCTCCGGGGCCTCGACTTCCGCGATGCCGCGCTCGTCGGTCAGGGCCCGGACCGTCTGTTCGTCGCCCACGCGGACGGCCACTTCGCTCAGCGGTCGGTTCCAGGAGTCCGTGACGCGTACCTCGACCTTCTGGGCCTTGGCCCCGCAGAGTGCGGCGAGCGTGAGCAGGATTGCAAGATATGCTTTTTTCATGTTTGGAATTTTGACGGTTTGACAATCGGCTACCAGCCGGGATTCTGGACCAGACCGTACCCCTTGTTGATTTCGTCCGAAGGAAAGGCGCTCAGATACCATTTCGGATCGAACTGCCCGGTCCACGCCCGCGTCGGTTCGGGTTCGGGGTCGGAGAACTCCAGGGACTGGGCATTTCCCGTGATGGTGATGCCGTAGAGGGGCTCCGAGAGAATGTCGGCACGCTTCCAGCGGATCAGGTCGTACCAGCGAACCTCCTCGAAGCAGAATTCCCGGGCCCGTTCGTCGAGAATCTCCTCGCGCAGGCGTTTGTTGCCGCTCGTCTCGGGGTAGTCCGGAGCCAGGGCCAGCTCCTCGTCGGGGTGAAGCCGTGCCAGCTGTGCGTCGGTGATGTCGGGCAGTCCGGCCCGGTTGCGCGTCTTGTTGAGCCAGATCTTCGCCTCGTCGATATTGCCCGTCTCGTTGAGCGCCTCGGCGTAGGTCAGGCAGATCTCAGCCAGTCGCAGATAGGGCGAGCAGACCGGCTTGTAGTGGTAGGTTTCGGGGTTGAAGTCCCAGAAGAACTTGCGGATGCAGAAGCCCGAAATGGCCCGTCCGGCGTTCTTTTCGCCGCGCTCCGTGCCGCCGATCCACATCTCGGGCTGGCGACCCCGGAAACTCTTGCCTCCGATGACCATCACCGACTCCGAAAGCCGCGGATCACGGTCGACAAACGGGGTGTGGGTTACCGATCCGCCGTGGCCGTTGCGCGTGATCCAGTCGCGGTAGCGGGCGGGTTCGCCGGTGCTCGTCGGGAAGAGGTCCACGTAGTTGAGCGTCACGCAGCTGCCGCCCCAGCCCCAGTTCTTGTTGCCCGTGACGGGATCGACCGAGGGCCCGAAGCAGTAGGTGTGATAGAGGTCGTAGAACTTTTCGACCTGCCGGCCCGTCGAAATCAGGATCTCGCCGTTGTTACGGTCGGCGTAGCACTTCGAGAAGTCTTCCGCCGGGTTGTCCGTGTCGACCAGGGCGTAGACGTTGCCGTTGCGGGCATTCTCTTCGAAGAATTCCCGGCAGGCGGTGACGACCTGCTGCCAGCGGTCGGCCGAGAATCCTCCCAGCCAGGTCATCCGTTCGGCTTCCTGTGCCGTGACCTTCGTGGCGTTGGCTCCCGTGGGCGACTGGGCCGGGGCGTAGGGCGTCGCGGAGTTGAAGAGCGGACTGGCGGCAAAGGCCAGGGCCCGGATCTTCAGTCCCATGGCCGCCGCTTTGGTGAAACGCCCGTCTTCGGCGGCGCTGACCGTCCAGGTCAGCCGTCGGGCCGCCTCGTCGCAGAGTGAGACGATGCGGTTGACGGTCTCCTCAACGCTCCGGCGTCGGAAGTCCACATTGTCCAGATTGCTGACGTTGACCGCCTGGTCGAGCAGCGGAATGCCTCCGAAGTTGCGCAGCAGATCGAGGTAGTGGCATGCCATGATCATGTAGGCTTCACCCTTGCCGCGTTCCTTCTCCCCGGCGGTCATGTCGGGAACCCGGTCGACGTTCTCGATGTAGAGCAATGCGCGGCGAATGCCCCACCACGTGGCGTCCTGCCAGGGGTTGAAGCCCATTTTCGTCCCCGAACTCGAATTCTCGGTTTCGGCGTTGTAGATCCCCGAGTAGTAGATCGAGGCGGCGCCTCCGTAGCTCATGTGGCTGTTGACGATGTCGGTCAGGGCGTCGAGGTTGTCCCAGCCCAGTTTGTCGGCGGCGGGCTTGTAGCCGTATTCGCCGTTGCTTTCGTTGGGGAAGGTCTCGTCGTTGCCGAGTGTCAGGCACGAACGCATCGTGGCGTAGGCACCCGTCAGCGCCCGGTCCGCGTAGAGTTTGCGCGAGAAGATCGAGTCGATGGTCATGTCCACGCCCGGAGCCTTCTCCAGGAAGCTGTCTCCGAATTTCAGATCGGTACATCCGGTTGCCGCCGTCAATGCGGCTGCCGTGGAGAGCAGTATGATGGTCAGATTCTTCATGAGAGACGTATTAAAAGGTGAGGTTGACTCCGAGGTTGAAGATACGCACGTTGGGGTAGGAATCGATGGTCGAACCGCCGGTCGTCCCTTCCGGATCGATGTCCATTTCGTTCAGCTCGGAGAAGAGTGTCAGCAGGTTGTAGCCGCTCAGGTAAACCCGCAGCGACTTGATGCCTATCTTGCTCAGGGCCTTGTTCGGCGCAAACGTATAGCCGATGTCGAGCACCTTGAGCCGCAGGTAGGATCCGTCCATGAGCCACAGATCCGAATCCTCGAGGTAGTGCTGCTTGTTGGTGAAGGTCATGCGCGGGAAGCGGGCATCGGTATGTTGCGGCGTCCAGCTGTCGTCGGCCAGAAACTGGAGCAGCGCCCGCGAGTTGGTGCTGCCGAAGGGCTCGCGGTATTCGCCCGAGAGCATGCGCGAGGCGTGCAGCCCTGCCGTCCACTGCATCGAGATCTCGAAACCCTTCCAGCGGATGCCGCCCAGCAGTCCGAAGACATAGTCGGGGCGTTCGCCGTAACCGAAGTAGGTCTTGTCGTTGCCGTCGATCTTGCCGTCGCCGTTCAGATCCTTGAACAGAGCGTCGCCCGGTTTGGGATTGGCCAGCGACATGGTCGGCAGCAGCGGCCGGCCTTCGGCATCGACCTTCAGGTTGCCGTTGGCGTCGAAATCGTCGTCGGCCAGGTAGCGGTCGAAGAGGTAGCCGTAATTGAGCCCCGTGCTGCGGCCCGTCTGGGCCATCCAGGGGTAGTTCGGCGTCACCTCATCCATGTAGATGATCTTGTTTTTCGAGTAGGAGACGTTGCCTTGGACCCACCAGTCGAGGTTGTGTCCCGAGTCGTTCCACCCGAGCGAGATTTCGTATCCGTGGTTGTCAACAACGCCGAGATTCATCAGCGGAAGGTTCACGGCGACGATCGACGGCAGCGTGTTGCGCGACGAGAGGATGTCGTAACGGTGCTCGAAGAAGTAGTCGGCCGTCAGCGAGAGCCGCGAATCGAACATCTTCAGATCGATACCGTAGTTCTGTTTGCGGACCTTCTCCCAGGTCACCTGATCGTTGCCGATCGTACCCTCCATGGCGTCGTACTGCATGCCGTTGTACTCGCTGCCGAAGCCGTAGCTGCCGCCGGCTCTGCGGATCGAGTGCTGTCCGTACCAAAGTCCCTGGCGGTAGAGGAAACGGGCTCCGCTGTACTTGTCGTTGCCGACCAGACCGTACGAAACCCTCAGCTTGAGGAAATCGATCCACTCCTGGCGCTTCATGAAGTTCTCCTCGGAGACGATCCAGCCGATCGATCCCGCGGGGAAGAGACCGTAACGCTTGCCCGGGGCGAAGTTCTCCGAACCGTTGTAGCCGATGTTGAAATCGATCAGATAGCGTTTCCTGTAGGAGTAGGTGACCCGGCCGACGTAGCCTACGTAGGCGGTCGGAATGTCGGTATATTCGGCCGGATAGTAGCTCTTCGACTGGTTGTAGAGCAGCAGTGCCGAGACGTCATGGTCGCCGAACGTGCGCTGGTAGTTCAGGCTCGCTTCGAGATACCAGTCCCGGGCCCGCGAGGTGGCCGACTCGTTGTAGCTCATCGGCTCGTCCATGCCCGTCACCCCTTCGGTCTTGTAGATGATCGTGTTGTCGAAGGCCGGGTCCGAAACGTCCATGCCCGGTTGGGTGATCGAACCCAGGTAGTAGGGCGAGTAGTAGCTGTCGGCAGCCGTCACCCCGTATTGGGTTGTCACCGAGTGGGTGGTGTTGTAGGCTCCCTTGACGTTGAACTTCAGACCTTTGGTTATGGCGTCGAGTTGCTGTTCGAAAGCCAGGTCGAGATTCAGCTCGTTGGAACGCACCTTGCGGTAACCCCAGTTGTAGTAGAAATCCAGACCGCTCGAGAGTTCGGCCAGCGGAATGTAGCTGCTGTGGGGATTGGAGATGTACTTGCCGTCGACGAAGCCGGGGCTGGAGAAGGGCGTGGCCCACATGATCTTCTGCCACAGGGCGTCGGTCACCGGTTCGCGGCGCGTTCCGGTGCGGCCGCCGACGTTGAGCTTGAGCCGCGAGGTGCGCGACAGGTCGATATCGATGTTCGATCGGTAGTTGAACCGTTTGTAGTTGTAGTTCGGGTCGTAGTTCTCGTACATCTTCTTGAGCATGCCGTCCTGTTCGAGGAATCCCCCCGAGACGAAGTAGCGCACGCGGTCGCCGCCTCCGGAGATCGTGGCGTTGTGCTGGGTCTGCCAGGCGAGGTTCTTGAAGATGTAGTCGTTCCAGTCGACGTCGGGGAACATGATCGGATCGTCACCCTTGCGGAAACGCTCCATGGCGTAGGGCGAGAAGGTGAGTTTGTCGTCCGAAAGTCCGGGCGTGTCCGAGCGTTCGATCTCGGAATAGATGCGGGCGTAGTTGTAGCTGTCGACGCCCGAGAGGTTGCGCAGCGACTGCGTGAGGCCGAACGAGGAGTTCCACGAGATTTCGGGGCTTCCCTTGTCGCCGCGACGCGTGGTGACGAGAATGACGCCGTTGGCGCCCCGTACGCCGAAGACCGCCGTCGAGGAGGCATCCTTGAGCACCGTGACGCTCTCGATTTCGTGAGGATCCAGCTGGAAGAACGAACGCTCGACGCCGTCGACCAGAATCAGCGGCTGCGAGGCCGAACTCGTGAGCGATCCCGTACCGCGCACGTAGATCGAGGGATCCTCGGCGCCGGGCTGTCCCGACATCTGCACCGTGGAGATACCCGTTACGGCACCTGCCAGGGCATTGGCCGGACTGCCGCTCGGCGATTTGAGCAGGTCACGCGTGCCGATCGAGGCGATGGCGCCCGTGACGGAGACCTTTTTCTGCTGACCGTAGGCGATGACCTGGACCTCTTCGAGCGAGGTGGCATCCTCGCTCATGCGGATGATGATCCCGCCGGTCTTGACGCTCTGCACCGTTTCGCTCCGGTACCCGATGTAGGAGACTTCGAACACGACCTGCCGGGTCGATGCGGGGACTTCGATGCGGAAATTACCCTCCACGTCGGAGCTGGCGCCGATGGTCGTACCCTGGAGGATGACCGTGGCGCCGACCAGCGGCGTGTTGTCCCGGGCATCGACGATCTGCCCCGTATAGGTGATCGTGCGGGGGCTCTGCTGAGCCGTGGCATATTCCGTAGTGCCGTGTGCCGCGGCTGCCCCGGCAGGAAACCAGGCGCAGGCCGCAAGCAGCAGACAGAATGTTGTTTTTTTCATGTTGGGAAAGGTTTTGCGTTAAGGCTTCGCATCGAAGACCAGCAGGTATTTGGCAACCTGGTGTTCGACGCCGCAGACCAGATGGCCGTTGAGGCTGATCGAGGGTTGGAATTCGTCGTCGGCATAGAACGAACCGCCCACGTAGTACATGTAGCGCCAGCCGAGTTTCTGCAGCAGCCAGGCGATCTGCAGCATGCCGCTCTTGCCGTTGGAGGAGGCCAGGGCGATGCGTCCGTCGAAGGTCATGCCGATGAAGCAGCGGGTGCGCTCGCCGTTCCAGGCCGAGCCGTTGCCCGAGGAGTCGCCATAGCCGTCGTTGGCCAGACTGGTCTGGAACCGCAGTCCGTTGCCGTCGTGGACGATGCGCGGGTAGGCCGTGGCGAAGCACTTCGCTTCGAACGACCAGGGCGAGGTATACTCGCCATAACGGCTCTTCTGCGGGAAGTAACGGGCCATGGTTTCGTCGGTGAGCAATCCGTAGTAGTTCGGGTTGACGAAGTCCATCTCGCGGTACTCCGCGATACCGGCGGGGGTGAGGTTGTCCGGATCGAGTGCCGCGGCGGTCAGGTGCAGTGCGCCGTCACGGTCGAAGGCGACGCACGAACGGAAGTAACCCTTGCCCAGCGTCTTGATCTTCTGGTCGACAATACGGTCGCTGAGCACCACTTCGCTCTGGAGCTCCTTCGAGCAGCCGGTCATCACCAGGTCGCCCAGTGCGGCATCGAGTTCGAGCCCCGAAGCCTCGTTGGCGCGGATGTCGCCGTTTACGGAGGCCGGGTCGAAGTAGATGACCGTCAGCGACTGGTTGGTCAGATTCGTCACCGGACGGTTCGAGGCCCAGTCGCCGAGAAAGGCCATGGCGGCCAGCTGCGACTCGTAGTTGTTGTCGTAGCAGTTGTTGGTCCAGAATTCGGGCTCTTCGGGCTCTCCTTCGTTGCGGATGGGAACGGCCGGCAGGGTCGTGCCCTGGTAGACGGTGAAGGGCGAACCTTCGTCGACGAACTGATCCGTCACGTCGCGCAGCCCGATGGAGGACGGTGCGGACATCACGCGCCCGAAGTTGATCTCGACCCGGTAGGTGACCTCCTTGTCGTTGATGCGCACCTGCAATTCGCGGGCTTCACCCGTCGAGAGGTCGAACGTAGCGCGGTTCGCTTCGCCCACGGAACCACCCTCGAGCAGCGAACCTTCGTTGAAGAGCAGGGTGATGGCCGTCATGTCCATCCCCAGAGCGTAGTTGACCGTCAGGGTTTTCGTGGCACTCGACAGCGTGACGTCATCGGTCGTGGTGCTGCCCTCGACCAGAATCTTCGAGGCGTCGACCACGGGCAGCGAGTTCGAGCGTACGCTCAGCCAGTATTTTACCACGCGGCCCTGTGGGTTGCTGAAGTGGATGACGGGCGAGGCTGCCAGGTCGAATTGGTCCGGATTCTCGGGGTAGATGAGCCGGTAACCGGGGTTGAGTGCCACGTTGAGCGAACACTGGTCGAATTCGTCGGCGGTATCGAAGGCCAGCGAGAGGTTCTTCTCGTCGATGACCGTTGCCGTGACCGTTTCGCCGTTGTTGGCCGTAACCTCGAGTGAGGTGAAGGCGACTCCGCGGTGGGTCTCCTCGACGTTGTCGGGAAGTTCGGAGCACGCCGCGCCGATCGTGAGAGCCCCCAGCAGGCTCATGAACGGTCGCAGCAGCCGGAAACGATTTGCTTTCATGGTTGGGTCGTGCAAAATGAATGATACGGGGATGACGGACCGAATCCGGCTCCGGCTCCGGGAAACTCCCGGGGTCGGAGCGGCTTCGGGGGCGTCTTATCGGATGTCGTAGACGATCTGGTAGCCGACCAGGCTGTTTTCGTCTCCGCAGATCTTTTCGCCGTCGACAAAGATCGTGGGCGCATAGGTGCCTTTCTGGTTGTAGAGGCCTTCGACCGAGGTCGCCGTTGCATTGGTGCATCCGGCAACCTGCAGAACGCGACCGCCCTGCGACATCAGTACGCCGTCGCCGTTCTCGGCCAGGAAGATGATCTTCTCCTCGGTCTCGCCGATATAGGTGCGTTTGGCTCGGGCGTTGTACGAGGTTGCCACGCCGGGCATGTTGTCGTATCCGCCGTTGAGCAGGCCCCAGCGCCAGCCGACGGGCTCTCCGCCGAGCATCACGAACATGTGGGCCGTAGCCACGCTTTGCAGGGTGAATCCCCACGAGGTGAAATGGTCGGCGTATGAGGTCCCGTAATAGTATTTGTTGCGCTCGGCGTCGGAGAACAGCACGTTGGGGTCGGATTCGTCGTTGCAGAAGTCAAGCCGTCTGATCGTGTTGTCGGAGGTGTCCAGACCGGCCAGAACGAAGTGGATGGCTCCGGCCTCGTCGAAGGCGATGGCCGTGCGATAGGGGGTGTTGTTCTGCCACAGCAGGGTGTTGCAAACCGTCGTGCCGTTGACGGCGATCAGATTGTTGCGGCCATCCGTAATGCAGTTGCCGCTCATGACGATCAGACCCTCTTTTCCGTGGATCGTATGGCCGTTGTTGTCGGAATCGGCTGTGATCTTGCCGGCGACCTTTGCCTTGTCGACGGTGATGATTGTGAAGTTGACGCCGCTGACGGTTTGGGTGAAGTCACTCTCCGTGCAGTCGCCCAGGCATCGCATGGCAGCGTTCTGTGCTTCGGCCGACTGTCCGTAGAAGTCGTAGCTGGGGCTGTTGCAGTGGTCCGGCTCCGCGGCGCTCGAGGAGGTGGCTCCCGGCATGTTCTTTAGCTCCGTGGCGTTGTAGACCTTGATATAGTCGTACTTCGACGCAAAGGCATAGTCGGCCGTCTTGTCGGTGAAGTTGCCCACGGTGAGCAGCTTTTGGAGGAACTCGTCAACAACCTCCGGCATGTCGAGGGCAAACGTATAGGTGTGGGCCTTGCCGTTGGCCAGAACGTCGATCTGTTTCGAGGTCAGCGAACCGAATTCGAGGGTCAGTGCGCCGTTCTCCAGCCCCTCAATCGAGGCGCCCTCCATCAGGGCGCCCTCGGCGAAGCGGACAACGACCGAGGTCGAGGTGTTGGCCTCGAAGCGGATCGTGTAGAGGAAGGGATTCTGCGGATCGGCGACGATCGCGGCCCCCTCGACGGAGAGTTTCGTCGCGTCGGCGATCGGGAAGGCGTAGCTCTTCAGTTGGAAGGTGTAGTCGAGTGTCGAGTTGTCGCTGCTCTGGAAGACGATCTTCGGATCGGTGCCCGAGAGGTCGGCGTTGTCGGGTTCCGCGGGGGTGGAGATCGACCATCCGTCGTTCAGTTCGACGGCCAGCCGGACAGCCTCGAATGTCTCGGCATAGTCGAACGTCAGGGCAAGGGTTTGCCGCTGGTGGTCGACGACGGCTGTTACGGTCTCTTCGCCGACGGTTGCCTTCATCGATTTGAAGGGTTCGGCCGCAATCTCTTCCGAGGGGTTGTCACTGCCGTCCGTCGGCGGCGGAGTCGGGGTGTCGTCGTTCGTGCAGGCGACCATGGCGGCCGTCGCACATGCAATCAGCCATGCGGCCGAAAATCCGGAATGGAAAAATTTCTTCATAAGGTTAGAGTTTAAGGATTCGATTTCTTGTCGCGTCACCCGGGTGCAGGATGCCGCGAACCCGTTTTTGCCATTCAAAATTCCGAAAAATGCAGGCTGAAAGGGTGGAATTTTGACCGCAATAGTTCATCGGGTGAAAAAAACCGGACAATTTTAGAGGTGTCCGGTCGTTGGGAAATCGAATGTGTTGCGGGTCAGCTCCCGCCGTCGGGCGTGTCGCTTCCGTCGGATGCACCGGATGCCGGGGTGTGCTGCTCGGCATATTCACGCGGCGAGAGGCCGAACTTCTTCTTGAAGCACATGCTGAAATATTTCGGATCGTTGAAGCCCGAGGCATAGGCCAGATCGGCAACGCGGATGTGCCGCTGCTTCTCGAGCAGCGTGCAGGCCGCCCGCAGCCGCACGTCGAGAACGAAGGCTGCGGGGGTCAGGCCCGTCAGCGATTTCAGTTTCTCGGTGAGGACCGTGCGCGAGGTATTCATTTCGCGTACGAAATCCGTGCGCGAAAAGCTGCTGTCGGCAATGTGGGCATTCACACAGGCGATGGCCTGACGCAGGAACTGTTCGTCCATCGAGGTGTAGTCGAGTTTCTCGACCTCGAAGACCACCTGGTTCCGGTAGCGTGAACTGCGCATCTCCTGTTGCTTGAGCAGATTGACGATCCGGGCCTGGAGCACCTGGAAACTGAACGGTTTGGTGATGTAGCCGTCGGCTCCCGAGTTGTAGCCTTCGACGCGGCTCATGTCGCCGTGTTTGGCCGTAAGCAGGATGACCGGGATGTGGCAGTATTCGAACGTGCTCTTGATCCAGTGGCAGAGCTGCAGTCCGTCCATTCCCTCCATCATGATGTCTGAAACGACCAGGTCGACCGGTTGTTCGGTCAGCCGCTGGATGGCCTGCTGGCCGTCCTCGGCTGTGACGATGCGGAACTGCTTCTCGAGCAGATGACCGATCAGTTCGCGCAGGTTTTCGTTGTCGTCGACGATCATCACCGTCTGCCTCCGCTCTCCGTCGGCAGCGCTCTCGGCGGCACTCTTGTCGCCGAGGGGCTCGTCCACCTCTCCGCCGGGGACGGCCGCTTCCGGGACAGCTCCGGCAACGGATTCCGCGTCGGCCGCCTTTTCCGGGGCTTTCCCGTCCGGGGCATGGAGCGACGAGAGCGGGGCCTCGAGGAGTGCGGAGGATCCGTCCGTCTGGACGGTCTCGGTGTCGATCTCCGGGATGTCGTAAGCATCGCGTTCGATCGGCAGCGTCACCTGGAAGCAGTTGCCGCGCTCCTCGCAGCTTGTCACGGCGATGCGCCCCTTGTGAATCGTGACCAGATCCTTGACCAGCGAGAGCCCGATGCCCGTGCCGATGGTATGGAATTTCCGGTATTTCCCATCATAGAAGCGCTTGAAGAGGTTGTCGATGGTTTCACGGCTCATCCGCTCGCCGCTGTTCGCGACCTCGATCTCCACTTCGCCGCCGAGGCGTTTGACCGTGATGCCGATCCGCCCGCCCGCGGGGGTATATTTGGCCGCATTCGAGAGCAGGTTGTAGACGATCTTGTCCACCTTGTCGGGGTCGAACCATCCCGGAATGCTCTCCGGACTGGCTTCGAACGAGAAGCTGAGCCCCTTCTTGGAGACCAGCGGCGTGAAGGCTTCGCCGCACTTGCGCACGAAGGCGGCAAGATCTCCCTGCGATACGCCGAGTTTCAGATTGCCGCTCTCGGCCTTGCGGAACTCGAGGATCTGCTGGATCAGTCGCATCAGCCGCGTGGTATTGACCGTCATCACGGAGTAGAGCGTACGCGGTTCGCCGACGCCGTTGGTCAGCCCCTCGAGCGAGGTGAGCAGAATGCTCAGCGGCGTCATCAACTCGTGGGTGACGTTGGTGAAGAACTGCAGCTTCACGCGGTTCAGCTCTTCGATCTGCTGCTGCTCGAAGTGCGACATGCGGATTTCGTGCTCCATCCTCAGTCGGTAGCGCGTGAAGCGGAAGCCGGCGTAAACCAGCCCCAGAAAGAGAATGACATAGATCAGAATGGCCCACCAGGACTCCATCGGAGGCGGGGTGATGCGGATGTCGAGGGTCTTTTCGTTGCTGCACCAGACGCCGTTGCTTCCCGCCACGCGCAACCGGAAGGTATAGTTTCCGGCCGGGAGATTGCTGTAGAAGGCCGTGCGGTGGCGCCAGTCGACGGTCACGAAGTCCGCATCGACACCTTCGAGCCGGTATTGGAAGATGTTGTCCGTGGGCGAGAGGAACGACAGTACGGAGAAATCGATGCTGAAGTTGTTCTGCCGGTGGTCGAGACGGATTGCCGAGGCGTAGGCGATGTCCTTGTCGGCAATCTGGCTGCGCTCGGACTGGGGCATCTGGCGCAGCGAGCGGTTGTGAACCTTGAAGTCGGTAAGCACGAGCGGCAGGGTGGTGCCCCGCTGGTAGACGCGGTTGCCGGTGAAGAGCCGCAGGCCGTCCGATCCGCCGAATGCTACGCGCGAATAGTCGAGCAGGGCCGCCGAGTGGCGGTTGAAGTAGAATGCCCGGTTTTCGCCGGCGACCTGATAGGTGTTGATGTTTTCGATGTTGCCGGCGGCATCGGCCGAAAACGAATAGACGGAGTTGGCCGTCGAGACCCAGATCCGGTCGTTGGAGTCCTTCAGGATGTTGGTGACACGCATCCGTCCCTGGGCCGGAAGCGACGTTGCGGGGCGGAACTCCTTTCCCTCCGGCGGGCAGACGACGATGCCGTGCGACGAGCCGGCCCAGACGCTGCCGTGGGCGTCCTCGCAGAGACAGACGACACATTCGTCGGGCAAACCGTTCCGTGTGGAGAAGTGGCGGTACTCCCGTGTGCGGGGATCGAGCCGGATGACTCCTTCGGCGTAGACCGCAATCCAGATGCGCCCCTGTTTGTCGAAGCAGAAGTCCGAAACGTCGAGTTTGCCCGGAATGGGGCCTCCCCACCACTGTCCGAGGGTGAGGATTTCGCCGTGGCGGGTCACGAGGCTCACGCCGTGGCGGGTTCCGATCCAGACATTGCCCTCGGGATCCTCGCGCAGCATGTGGATGCGGTTATCGCTCAGTTCCGGATTCTGTTGCCGCGACACCTGGCGCAGCGTCCCGCGGACGGGGTCGTGGATCCAGATGCCGGCATCCGCCGTGGCGAACCAGAGGCTGCGGTCGGCTTTGCGTTGCAGGATCGAGGTGATGGACGTATGTTCGGGCATGCGGCTCAGGCCGGGCAGTTCGCGGGCGCTCTGCACCCGGCCGCTGTGGATGTTGTAGTGCACGAGCCCCACGTCGGGGAGCCCGAGCCAGAAATTCCCCTCGCCGAGGTAGTGGAGACTGAGGATGGCGCTGGTGTTGTAGCGGTTGCGGAGCGTGGCCGACGAGTTGTCGAGAAACTGGAATTCGCGCATCTGTGTCTTGCAGATGCCGCCGTCGGCCATGGCGACCCACAGCTGTCCGTCGCGGGAGAGAAGCAGTGAGGTGACATTGTTGTAGGGCAGGTCGCCGACGCGTGATCCGGCCTTGAAGTTCTCGAACGACCGGATGTTCTCCTTGTCGTGCAGCACGCTCACTCCGCTGTGGGTGCCGATCCAGAGAATGCCGCGTGCGGTATCCTCGGCGATGTCCGAAATCGAATCGTCGAGCAGGGATCCCTCCTCTGCGGTATGGCGGTAGCGGACATACTCCAGTTCGCTGGGGTTGTAGGGATTCCGGAGCCGCAACAATCCGGCGCCGGAGGTGCCGACCCAGATTGAACCCTCTGAGTCGCAGAAGACCACGCGGGCCTCGCGCAACAGCGGATCGTCGTAGAGGTAGGCCCGCTTTTCGCGGATATCGTAGCGCAGCAGTCCGCAGCTTCGGGCAACGATCCACAGACAGACGTTGTGGTCCTTGATGACGGAGGTGATGCCCGAGACGGGGATCCCGTCGTTGTCGCGCAGATCGACGGGAAAGAACTTCCGCAGTGTCGGGCCCTTGCGGAAGAGCCCCTTCTCGCCCGCAGCCCAGACGCCGTTCCCCGTGTCACAGAAGACCACCGAGACGTTGTCGTCGGCCAGTTCGCCGCATTCGGCTGCGGAGATGATTCCCGTGGTCTTGTCCAGCGCGAAGAGGCCGTGTTCGGTTCCGATCCAGATGGTTTTGTCCCGGTCTTCGGCCACCGTATTGACAAAGGCGTTGAAGCCGATGCCGGGTGCAAGGCTCTGGTCGTAGGTGACCAGGTCGTAGCCGTCGTAGCGGAGCAGTCCGCAGTCGGTACCCATCCAGATGTAGCCGTCGGAGTCCTGGAAGAGGTCTCTGACGTCGTTGGTGGGAAAAAGGTCCGGCAGAACGAGCGAAAAGCGGCTGTGCAGCAGTTCGGCGGCAGAAAGCGAGCGGAGCCCTCCGGTGAGGAGAAGCAGGACGGCGAGGAGGCGTGATCCGTATTTCGTGCGCAGGAATTTCATACGTTTAACGGACCTAAAGATAGTTATTTTTTGCGAAAAGTGCGCACAAAGGTCCATTTTCGGGTGGTTGCGGCTCTGATGGGTGGATCGTTCGGGCGGGGTGGAGTTGTGCTTCGTACGGGGGAGGTTTTACCTTCCGGATTTTTGCTGTTCAATCTTTTGCCGGAACATGCTGTTCGGAGTCGAACGTCGCGTCGAAGCGCCTGCGGAGTTCCTCCGGATTGCGGATGATGCGCCGCAGCGCCTCGAGTTGGCGGGCATTCTCCGATTCCGCGATCCATAGCTGCAGGTAGCCGCCTTCGGCATATTTCTCGGTGAGGTGCTCAAGACAGCGTGCGTAGTGACCTTCGCGGTCGAGTTCCGGGTAGTGGGCCAGCCCGTATTGGATCGTGCGGCGGATGATCGTTGCGGGATCGATCTGCCGGTCGGCTTCGGCCACGATGCGTCCGTAGATCGATCGCGGGGCGTGGGACGAGGAGGCCCGGTGGTCTTCGACCGCTTCGCGCATCGTGCGGATCTCCTCCTCCCGGAACCAGCGGCGCAGTTCGGCATCGGCTTCGAGAATCCGGCCTGCATCCAGATGATGGTTCTCGCGTCCGTGGACGAGTCCCGTATCGTGGTAGGCGGCGATTGCATAGACCATGTCGGGGTTGACCGCGTAGTCGGCAGCCAGTGCCAGGCTGCGTGCGATGACCGCGTGGACGTGGTCGAGGTTGTGTGCCCGGTCGAAATCCCGGTAGCGGGGGAGTATCTCCCGTTCGACGTAGTCCTGCAGTTCGGGATTCGGAGTGGGGTGGGTTTTCATCTCTTTTCGGGGTTGCGTTTGGCGGATTTTTCGGATGCGTGGAATGAAAAAGACTCCTCCGGATTCCGGAGGAGTCTTCCGGAGACGGCTCTCTTGCCCTCCCCGTTCATGCCTCTTTGGCTCTTCAGGCGGGCCACCTCACGACGGGAGCCCGGCTTCCGATCTGCGCCTACTTGGCGTAGGCGACGGCGCGGGTTTCGCGGATGACGGTGATCTTCACCTGTCCGGGATAGGTCATCTCGTCCTGGATCTTCTTGGCGATATCGTGCGACAGTCCCTCCGATTCCTGATCCGAAAGTTTGTCGGCTCCGACAATGACGCGCAGTTCACGGCCGGCCTGGATGGCGTAGGTCTTCACGACGCCAGGATACGACAGTGCAATGTCCTCCATCTCCTTGAGTCGTTTGATGTAGCTTTCGACCACTTCGCGGCGGGCTCCCGGGCGGGCTCCCGAGATGGCGTCGCACACCTGGATGATCGGTGCGATGAGCGAGGTCATCTCCACTTCGTCGTGGTGGGCGCCGATGGCGTTGCAGACTTCGGGTTTTTCCTTGTATTTTTCGGCGAGTTTCATGCCGATGATTGCGTGCGGCAGTTCGGGTTCGTCGTCGGGCACCTTGCCGATGTCGTGCAGCAGACCGGCCCGGCGTGCAATCTTGGGGTTCAGCCCCAGTTCGGAGGCCATGATGCCGGCCAGATTGGCCGTTTCACGGGCGTGCTGCAGCAGGTTCTGACCGTAGGACGAACGGTATTTCATCTTGCCGATCAGGCGGATCATCTCGGGGTGCAGACCGTGGATACCCAGGTCGATGGCCGTCCGTTTGCCGACCTCGACGATCTCCTCCTCGATCTGTTTCTGCACCTTGGCCACGACCTCCTCGATGCGGGCCGGATGGATGCGGCCGTCGGTCACGAGCTGGTGGAGCGCCAGACGGGCGATTTCGCGGCGTACGGGATCAAATCCCGAGAGAATAATGGCTTCGGGCGTATCGTCGACGATGATCTCGATTCCCGTTGCGGCCTCAAGGGCGCGGATATTGCGGCCTTCGCGGCCGATGATGCGGCCCTTGACCTCGTCGCTCTCGATGTTGAACACCGTGACGGCGTTTTCGATGGCGGTTTCGGTGGCCACGCGCTGGATCGAGGCCACGATGATGCGTTTGGCCTCCTTCGTGGCGGTCATCTTGGCCTCCTCGATGGTCTCATTGATGTAGGCGGCAGCTTCGGTTTTGGCTTCGGCCTTCATGTTCTCCATGAGGATGTTCTTGGCCTCTTCGGTGCTCATTCCGGAGATCTGTTCGAGGCGGACGTTCTGTTCGCGGCGCACCTGTTCGATCTCCTCCTTCTTGTGTTCGAGCAGCTGCATCTGGTTCTGCATCTGCTCCTTGAGGCGGTCGTTTTCGCGGAGACGGTTCTCCAGGTCTCGCTCCTTGTTCTGGAGGTTCTGTTCGAGCTGTTTGGCGCGTTGTTCGCTCTGGTTGAGCTTCTGGTTGCGTTCGTTCACCTGACGGTCATATTCGCTCTTGAGTTGGATGAACTTCTCCTTGGCCTGGAGGATTCGCTCCTTCTTGATCATCTCGGCTTCGGCTTCGGCCTCCTTGAGGGCGACTTCGCGGCGTTTGCGGATCGTGTTCTTGACGACGTAATTCGTGACGACCGCGTAAATCGCAACGGCGACCACCGCAGAGATGCAGGCTACCAAAATGGTGGTATACATTGTTCTTTACGTGTTTTTAATTATTAATTAGGTTAATCGTTGTGTCAAAAAAAAACCGCATAGGCTCCTTAGTCTCGTTTGACGAATCTGCAAGATAGGTCATGTGTGGGGGCTCCGAGTATCGCAATCTTCCAACGGTGCGCCGTAACGCACTCCCCAATGCGGGTAGTAAGGCCTGATTTTGAAGCATCGCAAGTTGCCCCAATATAAAAAGTGTTCAGTTTCGCAAAGCTTTAAGGAATCTATGCGGGTAGATTCTGATATGTTAAAGAACCTCATCAGTCGAAGTCGTGCATGGGGCCGTCAGGCCGTCTGCCGGAGCTTCGTATATCTTTTTGTCGGGAAATTCGGAATTCAGCAGGATCCGAATTGACTGATCTTTCTCTCCTCCCGTTTCCCTTTCTCTCCCCTCTTCTCTTCTCTTCTCACTCCTCTTCCCTCTTCTCTCCTCGCCGCCTTCTCTCTCCTCTCGTTCGTCCTTCTTGCCGGCGCGTGCGCGTAGCCCTACTCACTCGGCCTCTTCTCTCTGCGGCTCCTCTCGTCCCGTGTCTCGCTCTTCCTCTTCTCCACTTCTCCGTCCCACGTCTCCTTCTCCGTCTCCCTCTTCTTCCCTCTTCTCTCGGACCCTCGGACCCTTGGTCCCTCTTCTTTCGGCCCCTCTTCTCGTGCCCCCCCCCGGGTTAGCGGCGGGGGTTGTTCAGGTAGGAATCAATGTCGCTTTCCAACTGCTTCAAGCGCCGCAGGTCGTCGTCACTGGCTTCCCGGCTTTGGCGGGACATGACGTTGGTGATGGCGAAGTTCAAGGCGGTGATCGACATGTAGTCGAGATCGTTCCATCCTTTGAAGTTCTTCTGCTTGATGGTCACGAGGAAATTGTTCACCTCCCGTTCGGCCAGTCGATAGGCCTCTTCCTTGTCGCTGTCGATGGTAAAAGGATAACTCTTACCGGCTATTTTGAGGGTTATCGACTGTTTTGCCATTTTGTGTTTTCGTTTATCTCCACTTCGTCTTCAAACTGGTTTTCACCGCCGTGTCCCCGTTATTTGGCAGCTTCGGAGTCGGGAAGATCGGCCGGTTTACCCAGCAGGGCGATGCATTTGTCAACCTCCCGCATCAGTTTGTTGACGCGTGCTCTCGCCTTTTCGCGGTTGGGACCTCCTCCGGCGAGTCCTTCGGCGAGCTGCATTCGTGCCACCTCGGCGTCGAGCATCTTGATACGCTCCTCAAGCGTACGCTTCTCGACCCGCAGGGCGTTGCATTGCGCCGTAAGCTCCGCGCAGAGATCCGACAGCCTGGCGTGGTCGTCGATCAACTGCCTGACACGGGCTTCGATGTTCGTTATCACACTCTTATCGGCCATCGGTTTCGGAATAGGTCCGTTTTACTTTTCAAAGGTAAGCAAAAAAAGGATAAAACACAAATTATTTTGCTTTTGGGGCCTCTCGCTCCACGACGGAGGCGTAGAGATCGTAGTCCTCGGCGGCATCGATGCGTACCGGATAGAAGTGCCCTTTCAACAGGCGCTTTCCGCCGATGGGGATCAGGATCTCCTGATCGACCTCCGGCGAATCGTATTGCGTGCGGCCGACATACCAGTCGCCCTGCCGCGAGTCGATCAGCACGTGCTCCGTGCGGCCGACACGCCGGCGGTTGTTCTCGAGCGAGATCTCGTTCTGCAACGCCATGATGCGGTCGACGCGCTGCTGCTTGACTTCGTCGGGAACGTCGTTGCGGAGCTTCCGCGCCGACCAGGTCCCCTCCTCCTCGGAGTAGGCGAAGACGCCGAGACGGTCGAAACGCACCTCGCGCACGAACTCCATCAGCTCCTCGAAATCGGCTTCGGTCTCGCCCGGGTAGCCGACCAGCAGGGTGGTGCGCAGCGCCAGATCGGGAATCGCCGTGCGCAGTTTGCGGATCAGTTCCAGGGCTTCGGCCTTGGTATGGCGGCGCAGCATGGCCGAGAGCTGGGCGTCGGAGATGTGCTGGAAGGGGATATCGAGGTACTTGCAGATCTTGGGCTCGGAGGCCATCACCTCGATGACATCCTCGGGGAAGGCGGCCGGATAGGCGTAGTGGAGGCGGATCCACTCGATGCCGTCGATGCGGCACAGCCGCCGCAGCAGTTCGGCCAGCATGCGTTTTCCGTAGAGGTCGAGACCGTAGTAGGTGGTGTCCTGCGCGATGACGATCAGTTCGCGCACCGTCGGGTATTCCTTATCCGGCCGATTTCGTGGAACGCAGTGCGGTCCGCGGATGAGCGGAATGGCGCAGTAGCCGCACTTCCAGTTGCACCCCTCGGAGATCTTCAGATAGGCATAATGCTTCGGGGTAGTCAGGTGGCGTTCGGTGGCCAGTGCCGGATCCTCCGAGGCGCCCAGCGCGCGCACGATGCCGTCCCACGTGCGGGCTCCGAAGTATTCGTCGACCTCGGGGATCTCGTGCCGCAACTCGTCGGCGTAGCGTTCCGCCAGGCAGCCGATGACGAACAGCTGTTCGATGCGTCCGGCCTTTTTGGCCTGTGCGGCGCGCAGGATCATCTCGATGGATTCCTGCTTGGCGTCGCCGATGAATCCGCAGGTGTTGATGACGACCACTTTGGCATCC
>OLWA01001696.1_pt1 | contig 21916 bp, 22 predicted proteins | sample 1673251 | NCBI WGS metagenome assembly OLWA01 (sample SAMEA3178937, study PRJEB25190) | human gut metagenome | biome: human gut; feature: human-associated habitat; material: faeces | place: Austria | collected 2013 | reverse complement strand
CGCTATTTTCCAGTTGCGAAGCCTCAAGACTGAATTTTGGGGAAACTTAAATTATTATGCATATTGACAAATAATTACATATAATATATAATTTTATACGGCATACCTTAAACGGTAGGCGGTCAATTCCTGCTTCCGGAAGGAAGTGATTATATGAACTATGTAACATGGACCGACTTAATCCAGTGCGGAATATTTCTCACAGGTTATACTGCGATTCTTATTACTATCTTATATAAAAGGAAATAACCGCCCACAGCGACCAAACTAAAGCGGTTATTTTTAATATAAACTGTTTTTTGGAAGCGACCGTCTATCGGTATGCTCCTTTTTTATTATTATACAACAGCTCTGAAATTATGTCAACCCCTTTAAAATTTGCTTGTTTTGCGGAAAAATTCGTATAATCACTTGATTTTTTCAACTGAACGTGATATAATATTTTATAGTAAGTATAAAGTAAGCTAAAGACCGGAAATTTCCGGTCTTTCTTATGTATATGGGAGATAGAGCTATGAAAATGAAAAAATTCGGTGCTACCGAACAGCTCGTTTATGAGCTTGCAAAACCTGTCGCTGAACAAAACGGTGTCAGCATATGGGACATTCGTTTTGAAAAAGAAGGTGCTTCGTGGTATCTCAGAGTCTTTATTGACAAAGAGGACGGCATCAACATTGACGACTGTGAAGCTGTAAGCCGTCCGCTGAGTGATATTCTTGATGAAAAAGACCCTATATCTCAGGGATACTTTCTGGAAGTCGGTTCAGCAGGACTTGAAAGAGAACTTGTCAGGGAATCACACTTTGAATCATGTAGGGGCAGCCTTGTGCAGGTGAAAATGATAAGACCTCTTGACGGTGTAAAGGAATTTACGGCAGTCCTTGCTGACTTTACAAAGGAAACGGCAGTTTTTGAATTTCCTGTTGATACAGGTGATGAAAACAGGGAAAACATTGAAATTGCTCTTGCCGATATCGCAAATATTAAATTATATGAAGATATAAATGAATATTTATAAAATAATTGGAGGAATAATCGGAAATGAACAAAGGTTTTTTTGACGCATTGTCTCTGCTGGGAAGCGAAAATAATGTTGACACTGACAAAATAGTAGAAAAGGTTAAATCCGCACTTATCAAGGCTATCAAGAAAGCATATCCTGACTGTGAGGACAATTTCCGTGTTGATATTGACCCGGTGAGAAAGAAATTTGATATGTTTCTTATCAAGACTGTTGTTGATGATGAACCTATCGACTACAATGAAATCAATATTGATGAAGCCAGAACTATCGACCCTGCCGCATATGTGGGCGGAACTGTTGACTATCCGCTGGACGCTGCAAAGTTCGGAAGAGCTGCTGCACAGTCTGCAAAGCAGTCCATCAAGGGCGACCTGAGAGAAATCAACCGTGAGAATATACTTAACCAGTTCCAGGACAAGGAAAACGAATGCATTACAGCAACAGTTTCACAGGTTGAACCGGGAAGCGGAACTGTTACTGTTGTTTATGACAAGACAGAGCTTTATCTTTTCAGAAATGAACAGATTCCGGGAGAGCATTTCAAGGAAGGCGACAAGATAAAGGTTTATGTTACTGGAATCGCAAACAAAGCTAAAAAACCTATTATAAAAATTTCAAGAGCACACAGGGATCTTGTAAAAAGACTTTTCGAGCTTGAAGTTCCTGAAATCTATGAGGGAATTGTGGAAGTTAAGTCAATTTCAAGAGAAGCCGGTGCAAGAACAAAAATTGCTGTTGTTTCAAGAGATGAAAATGTTGACGCTGTCGGAGCATGCATAGGTCCTAAGAGAACAAGAATTCAGGCTATCGTTGATGAACTCAACGGCGAAAAGATTGATATTATAAAGTACAGCGAAGACCCGGCTGAATTCATTGCAAGAGCACTTGCTCCGGCAAAGGTAATAAGCGTTAAGGTTTCTGAAGGCGAAACACACGAATGTTCTGTTATCGTTCCTGCTGACCAGCTTTCACTGGCTATCGGCAACAGAGGTCAGAACGCAAAGCTTGCCGCTAAACTTACAGGATACAAAATAGACATCAAGCCGGAAACAAATATTACAGAGCAGTCAGAAGAAGCTTCTGAAGAAAAGCCTGAAGAAGCTGAAACAGCCGCTGAGGAAACAACAGTTCAGGCGGAAGAAACTCCGGAAGTTTCACAGGAAGCTCCTGTATCCGAAGAATAATTTAAAAAGGGTGACAGCTTATGAAAACTAAAAAAATACCTCTTAGAATGTGTCTCGGATGCAACGAAATGAAACCTAAAAAGGAAATGATACGAGTTGTCAAATCCCCTGAGGGAGAAATCTCCCTTGATTTCACCGGAAAGAAATCCGGAAGGGGTGCATATATCTGCCGCAGCTGCGATTGCTTTGAAAAGGCAAGAAAGGCAAGACGGTTTGAAAAAAGTCTGTCATGTAAAATCGAAGAAAGCGTTTATGAGGAGATGAAACATGAATTCACAACAGAAAATAATTAACCTGCTCACAATATGCAAAAAGGCGGGAAAGGTGGTCTGCGGCTTTGACGCAGTTAAAGACGCTGTTTATGAGGGAAACGTTTCATGTGTTCTTACAACCGACGATATTTCCCAGAAAACACTTAAAGAAGTCAAATTTTTCAGCGGCAATTCACATATTGAGGTTCTCGAACTTGGTATGGATTCTGCTGACCTTTACGGAATTTTAGGAAAAGAAGTTGTTGTCGCAGCGATAAGCGATTTCGGATTTGCCAAACGTTTCAGAGAGCTTTGCAACGACCCGATTGCCAAAAAGCTCAGAAAGAAACAACAGTAAGCAAAGCTTACGTTTATATAGATTTGAAAATTTAATATTTAATGGAGGTTTCGCCTATGACGAAAAAGATAAAACTGACAGAGGCTGCGAAAGACCTTAAAATTGATAATCAGGAACTTATTGACCTGATGGAAAAATATGATGGTACAAAAAGAAAAAATACAACAGCTCTTTCAGCAGATGAGATGAACTATATACTTGAGCATTATTCACAGAGCAATCAGGTTGAAAGTTTCGACAGATACTTTGATTCAAAGAACCATCCGGTTTCCGAAGAAAAGGAAGAAGAAAAACCAGCTCAGAAAGCCGCACCGAAAAAGAGCGAAAGCAAGAAATCCGCTCCGAAGGAAACTGCAAAAAAGACTAAGGAAACTCCTAAGGCGGCAGAAAAGAAATCCGAAAACAAGACAGTTAAAGCGGAAACACCGAAAAAGCCTGATTCAAAAGCCGAAGAAATTAAGACAGAGAGCGTCAAGAACGAAAAGAATATGAATAAAAACGACAGATTCAAAAGACCTGAACAGCCTTTCAGCAAAAAGGACAAGGAAAAGGAAAAAGAAAAGAAGCATCAGGAAAAGGCTCAGAAACATCCTGAAAAGCAGAAGCTTGGTACCTCAATGTCAATGACTGTTGAAACAACAACAGAAAGCAACAGAAGAACAGTTGATACAAGAGGTTCATATGTAAATCTTGACAAGTACAACGAAAGATATGAACAGATTGCTCCTGCAAACAAGCACAAGGATAATTACACAAGAAAACAGAAGATAAATCAGAAATCCGCACAGAGAAACAAGAACAAATTCTCAAGCAAGAAGGAAACTGAATCTGAAAAGCTCCGCCGTCTTGAACTCGAAAGAGCAAGAAAACAGCAGCTTAAAGTTCTTATCCCTGATGAAATTACAGTCGGCGAACTCGCTGCAAGACTGAAGGCAACTGCAACAGACGTTATCAAAAAGCTTATGGGTCTGGGCGTTATGGCTTCAATCAACGAGGTTATCGATTTTGATACAGCTGCACTTGTAGCAGACGAAATGGGTGCAAAGGTTGAAAAGGAAGTTATCGTCACTATTGAGGAACGTCTTATTGACGACAGTGAGGACGATGCGGCAAATACAGAGGAAAGAAGCCCTGTTGTTGTCGTTATGGGTCACGTTGACCACGGAAAGACTTCACTCCTTGACAGAATCAGACACGCAAATGTTACAGCTTCCGAAGCAGGCGGTATCACTCAGCATATCGGTGCTTATCAGGTAAAAGCAGGCGACAAGACAATCACTTTCCTTGATACTCCTGGTCATGAAGCGTTCACTTCAATGAGAGCAAGAGGTGCGGATATCACTGATATTGCTATCCTCGTAGTTGCCGCTGATGACGGTATCATGCCGCAGACTGTTGAATCAATCAACCACGCAAAAGCTGCAAACGTTTCCATCGTTGTTGCTATAAACAAGATGGATAAGGAAGGTGCAAACGTTGAAAGAGTTAAACAGGGTCTTACAGAGCATGGTCTTGTTCCGGAAGAATGGGGCGGCGATGTTATGTGTGTTCCTGTTTCAGCAAAGACAGGTGAAGGTATAGACGAACTTCTTGAGGACGTTCTGCTTATCGCTGAAATGAAAGAACTCAAGGCTAACCCTGACAGACTTGCAAAGGGTGCTGTTATCGAAGCAAGACTTGACAAGGGCAGAGGTCCGGTTGCAACACTTCTTGTACAAAACGGTACACTTAAAACAGGTGACATCATTATCGCAGGAACATCTGTCGGCAGAGTTCGTGTAATGACAGACTATAACGGAAACAAGATAAATTCAGCCGGTCCTTCAGTTCCTGTTGAAATAACAGGTCTTGCAGAAGTGCCGAGTGCAGGTGACACATTCAACGCTGTTGAGGACGAAAAGCTTGCAAAGGAACTCGTTGAACAGAGAAAACACGAAGCTAAGCAGGAACAGTTCAAGTCAGTTCAGAAGGTAACTCTTGACAACCTGTTCAGCCAGATTGCACAGGGCGAGGTAAAGGAACTTCCTATAATTGTTAAGGCTGACGTTCAGGGTTCTGTTGAAGCCGTAAAGCAGTCGCTTGAAAAGCTTTCAAATGAAGAAGTAAGAGTAAAGGTTATTCACGGCGGTGTCGGTGCTGTTTCAGAGGGCGACGTTATGCTCGCTTCTGCATCAAACGCAATTATCGTAGGATTCAACGTTCGCCCTGACCCTGTTGCTGAGGAAAGCGCTAAGCGTGACGGCGTTGACATCAGGCTTTACAGAATCATTTATGATGCAATAGAAGAAATCTCAACAGCCATGAAGGGTATGCTTGCTCCTAAGTTCAGGGAAGTTATCCTCGGAAAGGCTGAGGTAAGACAGGTTTACAAGATATCAAGCGTCGGTGCTGTTGCAGGTTCATATATCACAGACGGAAAGATAACAAGAAACTGCCAGATTCGTGTTGTCCGTGACGGAATCGTTGTTGCGGAAGACAAGATATCCTCTCTCAAGAGATTCAAGGACGATGCAAAGGAAGTTGCAAAGGGCTTTGAATGCGGTATAGGACTTGAAAAATATGCAGATATTAAAGAGGGCGATATTTTTGAAGGATTTATTATGGAAGAATATCGTGACTGATAATTCATGAAACGGAGATTTATATGTCAAGTTTTAAGGTTGGAAGAATGGGGGAAGACATAAAAAGAGAGCTTACAGCGATTTTCAGAGAGCTTAAAGACCCGAGAATCGCTGAGTTTCTCACAGTTGTGAGGGTTGACCTTTCAAATGACCTCTCACACTGCAAGGTTTATGTTTCCTGTTTTGAAGGCATAGACAAGGCAAGAGAATCGGTCAAGGGTCTGACAAGTGCGTCAGGATTCATCAAAAGGGAGCTTTTCCACAGACTTCCTATGAGAAAATGCCCTGACCTTAAATTCATCGCTGATGATTCGATTGCAAAAAGTGCTGAAATAAACGAAAAATTAAGAGAACTTTAAAAGGGAGGGACAGTGTTCCGGTCTGACGCCGGAGGAGATCTGTATGAATATTGATTTTAATGAGGCTGCTGAAATTTTAAAAAACTGTGACAACGTTTATATTCTGATACACCAGAGTCCTGACGGAGACTGCATTGGTTCGGGAACGGCTCTTTATCATATGCTCAGGTATATGGGCAAGAGAGCAAGGGTTGTATGCTCTGACGAAATCCCGAAAAGATATGCTTTTATGCAGGAGGGATATATCGACGAGGAATTCACTCCGGAATTTATAATAGCTTCTGATGTTGCGGATATAAAGCTTCTGGGCAGATACAGCGAAATCTACGGCGACAGGGTTGACCTTTGCATAGACCATCACATTTCAAATACGGGATATGCCGCAAAAACCCTTGTCCGCCCGGACGCTTCCGCAGCCTGTGAAGTGGTTTACGAACTCATAAAGATACTCGGAATCCCCGCTGACGAACATATAACAACCTGTATATATACAGGAATTGCAACGGATACAGGCTGTTTCAAATATGAAAACACAACTGCCAGATGCCATGAAATTGTTGCAGAGCTTAAAAGAACCTGTCCTGTGAACTATGCCGGAATAAACCGAAATATGTTCGAGGTAAAAAGCAGGGCAAGACTTAAAACAGAACGTGCAGTTACGGATATTATGGAATACTACCTCAATGACAAATGCACCATGATATGCATTACAAGCGATATCATAAACGAAATGGGCGTTGATGCCGCTGAACTCGAAGGCATGGCAGGAATACCATTGCAGGTCGAGGGCGTTGAGGTCGGCGTTACAATAAAGCAGAAGGACGAAAACAGCTTTAAAATATCTATGCGTTCGGCAAACAAGGTTAACGTTTCGGATATCTGTGCATCGCTCGGCGGAGGCGGTCATATAAAGGCTGCCGGCTGTCTGCTCCATGGAACTCTGGATGAAGTAAAGAAAACAATTGTTGACGCAGTTGCAAAAGGAATTGAAAAATGTTAAACGGTATTATCTGTGTAAATAAACCAGAGGGATTTACATCATTTGATGTCATTGCAAAACTTCGTGGAATACTCAGAATGAAAAAGCTCGGTCACAGCGGAACTCTTGACCCGATGGCAACAGGAGTTCTGCCTGTGTTTGCAGGAAGTGCAACAAGAGCGATAAGCATTCTCCCCGACACTGACAAAAGTTATCTTGCGGGATTCCGTTTAGGACTTGTAACTGATACACAGGATATTACCGGAAAGATACTTGAAGAAAAACCGTTTTCTGTTTCCATACAGGAAATTGAAGCGAAAGTTCCCCTTTTCCGCGGGAATATAAAGCAGATACCACCTATGTATTCCGCTGTTTCGGTCGGCGGAAAACGTCTTTATGAGCTTGCAAGAAAGGGCATTGATATTGACCGTCCGGCAAGGGAAATTTTCATTGATAATTTTGATATAACTGAATTTGATGAAAAGACAGGCTGTGGAAAACTTTCCGTCACCTGTTCAAAGGGTACTTATATAAGAACGCTTATCCATGACCTCGGTCAGGAACTCGGATGCGGTGCGGTAATGACAGCTCTTGTCAGGACAACCGCCTGCGGATTCACTCTTTCGGACTGTTACACTCTGGACGAAATCCAGAAAATTGCGGACGAGGGAAAAGCGGAAACCATAACAGGAAGCTGTGAAAGGCTTTTTGACGGCTACCCGTCACTTCAGCTAAGCAGACAGAAAGCAGCCATGTACAGAAACGGTGTGAAACTCCGTCTGAATGAGCTTAAAGGATACGGCGGAGAGGAATTTCTGAAAATATATTCTGACAGCGGTGAATTTATCGGGATTGCCCGGTCTGATATGGAAAACGGTGTTCTGAGAGTTTTAAAAAACCTCAGCGGAGGCGGTGAGCCTTAAAAATGAAAATGCTCTCTCCAAATGAAAATACAGACGAAAACACAGCGGTAGCCCTCGGAATCTTTGACGGTGTACACATCGGACATCGTGAAATAATCTCAAGAACGATTGCTCTTTCCGAGGGTAAAACTGCCCCATGTGTTTTCACATTCCGTACAGAAAGTGTTGAAAAAAAACACGGAAAAAATTACGAGTTTATTTATCCGGACAGCCGTAAAAACAGTATTCTTGAAACACTGGGCATAAAGTATATATACTCCCCTTCCGTTTCAGATGTTCAGAATATGTCCGGAGAAGAATTTGCGGAAAAGATACTTTCGGACAAGCTTCACGCAAAAACAGTTGTCTGCGGAGAAAATTTCCGTTTCGGAAAAAATGCCGCCTGCGGAAGCAGAGAGCTTCTTCAGCTGGGCAGAAAACTTGGGTTTGATGTGGAAATATGTCCGCTTGTAAAGGTAAACGAAAAGGAAATAAGCTCGGAAATTATAAGGGATATGCTCAGAAACGGTGATATGAAAAACGCTTCTGTGCTTCTCGGTGAAGATTACTTTACCGACGCTGTGGTTGTCGGCGGAAACAGAATCGGAAGAACAATCAGTTTTCCGACAATAAACCAGCTTTTTGAATGCGGACAGCTTGTTCCGAGAAGGGGCGTTTATGCGTCTGTCACTTATATTGACGGAAAAAAATATCCGTCAGTTACAAATGTCGGGGTAAAGCCGACTGTTGAAAAAAACATCTCCCCTCTTGCGGAAACGAATATAATAAATTTCAGCGGCGACCTTTACGGCAGGAAAATAAAGGTCGGTCTTTACGGATTTATAAGAGATGAACAGAAATTCTCATCTCTTGACGAACTGAAAAAGAGAATAAACAGGGACGTACATACTGCACAGGAAATGTACGCCGCTCAGATAAAATTTTAATTGAAAGGTTTGATTTGAAATGTCAAAGAAAGTCAGAACCAGATTTGCACCAAGCCCTACAGGTTATATGCATATCGGAAACCTGAGAACAGCTCTTTATGCTTATCTCATTGCAAAAAAGAATGACGGCGATTTTATCCTCAGAATAGAGGATACAGACCGTGAAAGATATGTTGAGGGTGCAGTTGAGGTTATTTATGATACACTCAGAAAAGCAGGGCTTAAATGGGACGAAGGTCCGGACATCGGCGGTGATTACGGCCCGTATGTACAGTCCGAGAGAATGGGAATGTTCAAGGAATATGCACTGAAACTTATCGAAAACGGAAATGCTTACTATTGTTTCTGCGACAAGGACAGACTTGATGAAGTAAGAAAAATTCAGGAGGCTTCACATATTGCTCCGATGTACGACAGACACTGCCGCAATCTTTCAAAGGAAGAGGTTGAGGAAAAGCTTGCTGCCGGAATCCCTTACGTTATCAGACAGAAAATGCCGCTTGAAGGCACAACAACTTTCCACGATGAAATATACGGCGATATAACTGTTGAAAACTCAACTCTTGACGACCAGATTCTCATCAAGACTGACGGTATGCCGACTTACAACTTTGCAAACGTTGTCGATGACCACACAATGGGTATCACTCACGTTGTAAGAGGAAACGAGTATCTTTCATCTGCTCCGAAGTATAATCTTCTTTACGAGGCTTTCGGCTGGGACGTTCCTGTTTATATCCACTGTTCACCGGTTATGAAAGATCATACTTCAAAGCTTTCAAAGAGAAACGGCGATGCATCATTTGAAGATATCGTTGCAAAGGGCTATCTGCCTGAAGCTGTTGTAAACTATATTGCACTTCTCGGCTGGTCACCTAAGGGTGAGGAGGAAGTTTTCTCTCTTGACGAGCTGAAACAGAATTTCGACATCAGCGGTATTTCAAAATCCCCTGCTATATTCGACCCTGCAAAGCTCAGAGCCGTAAACGCTGAACACATCAAGAGAATGTCCCCTGAGGCTTTCCTTGAACACGTTACTCCTTACATCAGACAGACTGTAAAGAGAGAGGATATTGACCTTGAACTTCTCGCATCAGTTTTGCAGAAAAGAACAGAAGTTTTCAACGATGTTCCGGAAATGGTTGATTTTATTGAAGCACTTCCTGATTATGACACAGCTATGTACTGCCACAAGAAGATGAAGACAAACGAAGAAACCTCCCTCGAGGCTCTGAAAGCTGTTCTTCCTGTACTCGAAGCTGTTGACGACTGGACAGAAGAAAATATCCACAAGGCTCTCTTTGACCTTATTGCAAAGCTTGAAGTTAAAAACGGATGGCTGCTCTGGCCTCTGCGTACAGCTGTTTCCGGAAAGCAGTTTACTCCGGGCGGCGGTGTTGAACTTTGTGCAATTCTGGGGAAAGAAGATTCTCTTGCAAGAATCCGCAAAGGTATAGAAAAGCTTTCATAATGCTTTCACCTTGCTTTCACATTAAATTGATACAATTAACACTATGGCATTTTTGCCAAATAAAGGAGGTTACACTTTAAAGATGATAGAAGTTAAGAATCTCACTAAACATTATGGTGACAAAAAGGCTGTCGATGACATCAGCTTTAAGGTTAAGGACGGAGAAATTCTCGGATTTCTCGGCCCGAACGGTGCAGGAAAATCCACAACGATGAATATGCTCACAGGCTACATTTCATCGACTTCGGGAACTGTGAATATCAATGGTGTCGATATACTCGACGACCCGATAAAGGCAAAGGCGAATATCGGGTATCTTCCGGAAATTCCGCCGCTTTACATTGACATGACTGTCAAGGCTTATCTGAACTTTGTATTCGACCTGAAAAAATGCAAACTGCCGAGAAAGACGCATCTGCGTGACATCTGCGACCTCTGCAAGATAACGGATGTAAAGGACAGAATCATAAAGCATCTTTCAAAGGGTTACAAACAGCGTGTGGGACTTGCTCAGGCACTTATCGGCAATCCGCCGGTTCTGATTCTTGATGAACCTACTGTCGGTCTTGACCCGAAACAGATGGTTGAGATAAGAAATCTTATCAAGAAACTCGGAAGAAACCATACTGTTATTTTATCTTCACATATACTTTCTGAAATACAGATGGTATGCGACAGGGTTATCATTATCAACAAGGGAAAAATTGCCGCTGACGATACAGCAGACAACCTTTCCAAAAAGGTTTCAACAGACCACCGTCTTGTATTCAGAATCGAGGGCGACAAGGACGAAATTCTCCTGACGCTCAGAAAGATTCCGGGAATCAAATATGTAAGGGCTGACGTTGAACGTGAACCGGGTGTTTTTGAATATGAACTCGAACCGCAGAAGGAAGACATGGACTTCCGCCGTGAAATAAACGAAGCTGCAAGAAAGAACAACTGGAATATTATGCTTATGCGTTCCAGCGAAATGACTCTTGAAGACATATTCCTCAAGATAACAATGGGCGAAAATGTTCCGGAAAGTCTTACGAAATCCGCTGAGAACAAAAAGCCTTCGGAAGATGACAAAAAAACAGAAGATGGAGGTAAAAAGCAGTGAACGCAATATTCAGACGTGAGCTCGGCTCATTTTTCACATCAAGCATAGCCTATGTTTTTCTGGCTGCATTTTATGCTTTCTCGGGGCTTTGCTTTTATCTTACCTGTCTTTCATCAGGCACAACCGATATGTCGGGATTCTTTTCGACAATTTCTATCATACTTATCCTTCTTATCCCTATCCTTACAATGAAATCATTCAGTGAGGAAAAGAAGCAGAAGACCGAACAGGGACTCCTGACAGCTCCTGTAAGTCTCGGCGGAATCGTTCTCGGAAAATACTTCGCCGTTATCGTTATGTACATTCTCGGCGTAAGCATCGTTCTGGTTGACGCTCTGATTCTCAGCTGTTTCGGAAATGTTGACTGGAAGATTGTTTTCGCAAACTATGCAGCAATGATACTGCTCGGTGCGGCATTCATAGCTGTAAGTATGTTCATTTCCGCACTTACGGAAAATCAGGTAGTTGCGGCAGTTGTCGGATTCGTTTCACTCCTTGCCCTTTACCTTCTCGATTCCATTTCAGGAAGCGTTAAATATGATTTCATTTCAAATCTTCTGAATTCCCTTTCCTTCTACACGAAATACTATGAATTTACATTTGGTATCTTTAACCTTTCAAGTGTATTGTTCTTTGTAAGTACAGCTGTAATATTCAATTTCCTCACTATCAGGATTTTTGAAAAAAGACGCTGGAGCTAAGGAGGTTCAGAGCAAATGAAAAACGATACAGCAAAAGAAAAAAAGCCTTTTAACAAAAAGAAGCTTAAATACGGAAGTGTTGCAGTTGTCATTACTGTTGTATTTATCGCAGTTGTTGTTTTTGTAAACCTTATTGCGGAAATCCTGACAGACAAGAAAAATCTGAAACTTGACCTTACTGCACAGAAATATTACGAAGTTTCACAGGATACAATTGACTACATCAAGGACGTTAAAAAAGATGTTGTGATTGATGTTATGTATCAGAAAGAAAACTTTGAAAAAAGCTCATACATGAAAATGGTTCTTGAAACACTCAACAAGTATCAGCAGAATTCCGACCACATTGAAGTTGAATTCCACGATATTGTTTCCGAACCGGACGTTATAAACAAATATTCCGACGTTTACAGCGGAACTATCCAGCAGGGAAGCATCGTTGTTGCCTGCGGCGACAGAGTAAAGGTTATCTCAAGCATTGACGACCTCTTTACTATCGACACTTCCTCATACTATCAGACAGGAAGCAGCACTATCACAGGATATAAGGGTGAACAGGAGCTTACTTCCGCCGTTATGAGCGTTACAGACGCAAATCCTAAAAAAGCCGCTTTCATTACAGGCTATAACGGAAGCTCAATCTATCACAGCTACAACAGCAATGCTGTAAATTCTCTCTACAATCTCATGAACAAAAACGGCTATGAGATTTCGCAGATAGATATTCTCAATGATGACCTTTCACCTGATGATTATGACATCGTTGTTCTTCCGGCTCCTGTAAACGACCTTACAACCGACTGTATCTCAAAGCTTGACGATTTCCTCTACAACGGCGGCAAGCTTGACAGAAACATGATTTACATTGCTGACATATTCCAGTACAAGACACCGAATATTGACGATTTCCTTGAAATCTGGGGTATCGAAGTCGGCGACAGTGTTGTATACGAGTCAAACGCTGACAAGAACCAGAAGGTTACTATCTCAACAGGAAGTGCCGAAGCACCTATCGTAAGCTCTGTTGATGATGATTTCACTTCGGAACTTTCAAACACAAAACTCCCTATCGTTGCTCCTGTATCAAGAAACATCAACCTTCTCTTTGATGCAAACGTTGACAGAACAACAAATTCACTTCTCCAGACTTCTGACACAGCTTATCTCTATCCGCTGAACATGAAATCAGTTGACGAGGCAAAGGCTGAGGCCGCAGAACAGGAACAGGCTGCATCTGATGCTGAAAACAGTACTGAGGCAACAGAGGAGGAAACCGAGGCAACAACAAAGTTTGACACTGAAACAGCTGAAAAGGCAACTCAGAATGTCATGGCTCTTGCAAAAAAGACAAATACCGAAAACAATGAAACACACACAAACAATCTTCTTGTTATCGGCGGTATGTCACTTGTTGACCCGAACCTTACTTCATCTGCAACATATAACAATGCTGAATTTATTGTAAATGCAATAAACCAGATATGCGGAAAGGAAAACGGAATTATAATCGCTGAAAAGAGTCTTACACAGACAACTATTGACATTACAGCGGCTCAGATAACAACTATCCGCAGAATAATTGAATATGTAATACCGCTTATCGTTATTGCTGCCGGCATATTCGTTTATGTATGGAGAAAGAACCGATGAAAAAGAACATTAAAGCAGTTATAGGCTGTGTTGCCGCTCTTGCAATTGCAGGCGGCGGCTATGCAGCTCTGAAACTTTCAGACAGCGGAACAACTTCTGAAAGCAGTTCACAGGCTGAAACAAGTCAGGCTTCTGTTCCTGTTTCACTTCTTGATTTTGAGCAGAAAGATATTACTTCCATAACTGTTGAAAACTCAGCCGGAAGCTTTGAAGCTGTCCCTGAGGGAGAACCTGCTGATGACAACAGCGTTCAGTTCACAATAAAGGACATTGAAGACCTTGATGTAAATTATACTCTTACTTCTTCACTTGCCAACAGCTGTGCAAAACTTTCATCTGATTCAACCGCCGCAGAAGGGGTTACAGACTTTGACAAATACGGTCTTAAAACTCCTCAGGCAAAATTCACTGTAAAAACTTCTGACAGCGAGAAAACTATTCTTGTCGGAAATGAATCACCTGTAAGCGGCGAAACATACTGCATGGAAGACGGCTCGGACACCGTTTATCTTGTGGGAACTTCAAGTGTAAGCGTTTTTGCAAACAGTACTGAAAACTTTGTTTCAACAACACTGCTTGAGGATACTTCCAGCGGTGACAGCAGCGCTCCTGTTGTGGACAAGCTGACCATAAAACGTTCTGACCTTGATTATGATATGGTGCTTGAATATGACAAGTCAACTGATGACAGCAGTACCAAAAAAGGTACAATGGCAACCCACTATATGACAGAGCCGATTTTCGCTTATCTTGATGTTGAGAAATCGCAGAATGCTATCCATGGTTTCTACGGACTGACAGCACATTCAGTTGTAAAGGCTCACCCGGACGATGAAACAAAAAAAGCCTCCGGATTTGATGACCCGCTGTGCGTGGCTGTAATGGATACAAGCGATTCAAAGGAATATACCCTGACAGTCGGAAATAAACTTGATATAGACGACGGTTCATATTATCTTGTTATGTTCGGCGACAATGATGTTATCTATGCTGTGGCGGCTGATGACCTCTGCTGGGCTACAATGAAACCTGATGACATTATGTCAAAAATGGTATTCGGTACTATGGTATGGGATATCGGAAAGCTTGAAGTCAATGTTACAGGCGGCGAGGACGTTGTCTTTGAGGGAAGCGGAACTTCTGCGGACGATTACAAGGTTACAAAAAACAGCAAAAGCTGTGACACAACCCGTTTCCAGAATTTCTATCAGTTCCTTCTTAAAACCTCTGCCGAAGATTTCGTAATGAACGAAGAACCGCATGGCGATCCGCTTGTTTCCATCTATCTTGAAACTCAGGACGGCGAAACAAAACAGACTGTTGAATTTTACAAGTCTGAGGGTAAAAAAGTCCTCATAAGCGTTAACGGAACTCCTTGTTTCAAATGCCGCTCGGCATATGTCGATCTGCTTATAGAAAATCTTTCAAAGTTTGACGGCAGCGAAGAATTTATTATGAACTGGTGACCTTTTTCGACAATAAATTCACACGATATGTAATATAATTATAATAATGCGCAATTACAAAAGGGGGATATAAATGGCAAATGGATTTTTAACTTATAAGGGATTTCCTCTTGTAAGACACGAAGACGTTATATACTATGGTAATATGACTGACGACTATGTTGTTATGCTCCAGATTCTTTCAAAAACAAAGGTAAACGACATGGACGTTGCAAACAAAATAAAGGTTTATCAGATGTCAACTGATCTGAGCCTTCCGCCGAACAAGGCTGTTACAAAAACAAGCGAAAAGGAAAGCCTTTATGAGGCACTTGACCTTGCAAACGCATGGCTTTCAAGAGCTGTTAAACATTAAGCTTTACAAACGGGGATACTCTGCATGAAAGGGGTATCCCCCTTTCGTTTAAATTTCATAAGTTATTCTTGACAGAATCACACAATTAGGTTATAATAAATTTATATAATTTAATGAAACAAAATCAAAACCAGTTACGGGAGGATTATCTAATGGGAATTTTTCAGCGTCTGAGCGATCTGCTCAAATCAAATATCAACGACCTTATAGACAAGGCGGAAGATCCTGAAAAAATGGTAAAACAGATTATTATTGATATGCAGAAGGAACTTAGCAATTCAACCCAGGCTCTGGGCAAGGCTGTTGCAAGCGAAAGAATCGCTAAAAAACAGTATGAACAGGCTGCTGCAAAATCTGCTGACTGGGAAAACAAGGCAAAGGACGCCCTCAGCACAGGAAATGAAGAACTTGCCAAGAAAGCCCTTGCAAACAAGGTAAAGGCTGACAAGGATACTGCACAGTACAAAGAAATGTACGATACAATTTCACAGCAGACTGAAACTATCAGAACACAGGTTGAAGTCCTGAAATCCAAACTGGAAGAAGCTAAAAGCCGTCAGGCAATGCTTATTGCACGCTCACAGATGGCTGATACCCAGAAATCTCTTGCACAGGCAGCAGGCGGATTTGATGTTTCAAGTGCTTCTGCAAAGTTTGACAGAATGGAAGAAAAGGTTGTTCAGAAAGAGGCTCAGGCTCAGGCTTTTACAGATATCGCCGCTGACAACAATTATTCCGATGAAAAGGAATTTGAAAAAATTGAAAATGCATCAAAGGTTGATTCAGAGCTTGAAAGACTCAAGGCTGAAATGGGACTTTAATTTATAAAAGGTGGCGTTTAAAATGGAAGAAAACAACAAAAGAAAAAAAAGCTCCGTAGCTGTACTTATTCCTGTACTTCTCGCCCTTATCTGCGGTATCACTTCTGTGGTTTATATAGTTTACAGAATGCTCAGCAACAAGGATTATGAAGAAAAATGGAAAGATTACGACGAATGCGGAATCTGAACTGAATAAAATTACCGCCGTATCAGTTAAATGATGCGGCGGTTTTTGCTTTTTATATTCAGATACGGTTACCGTTTTACAAGCGTTGTATTATCTTAAACAGTTTAGTAAACGGTCGAGCCTAATCTTTCTTAAACTCTCAAACGAGCCACGTCTAAAAGTTTTTGCTAAGCTTTTTTCAAAAAGCGTCAGAAAGCGGAGGGTAAGCCGAAACTTATGGAAAGGGCATCATCAACTTTGTGCATTGAATTTCCGTCCAGTTCCCCCATTCTCTCTTTCAGACGCTTTTTGTCTATCGTTCTGATCTGTTCAAGAAGAACAACACTGTCTTTTGCAAGTCCGCAGCCATCGGCTCTTAGCTCTATATGTGTAGGGAGCTTTGCCTTTTCTTTCTGGCTGGTTATCGCTGCGGCTATAACTGTCGGACTATGGCGGTTTCCGACATCGTTCTGAACTATAAGTACGGGTCTTATTCCGCCCTGTTCCGAACCTACAACAGGGCTGAGATCCGCATAATAAATCTCTCCTCTTCTGACTGACATAATTATCTCCTTTGATTTTTCTGTGTTTTCCGGAAAATCCTATGTATTTATCATTGCCTTAAATTTAAAATTTAATCATCAATTATACAGAAAATTTGCCGCCGCTGTTTTATTATACTCATCTATACTTATCCGGGTTCGCAGACTGTGAAAAAGGACGGGAATTGTCCCGCCCTGAATCTTATCTTTCCTGACTTGAAGCGTCTGTTCCCTCTGTTCCCATGATTGCATCTCCTGCATCTTCAACAGCTGAACCGGCATCATCTACTATGTCTTCGCCTGTTGATACAAGGTCGTCAACTATCTCTCCTGCCTTTGTAATAATGTTTCCGCTGTCTGTGTCAGAGGGTTTTTCCGTTTCTGAAACTGACGTTTCCTCTGTGACCTTTTCAGTTGCTTCTGTCGCAGAATCTGAGTCGGAATCCATTTTATCAGAGTTTCCACAGGCTGTGAATGCACAGCATAAAGCAGCCATTGTAAGCATAAGTGTTAAAGTTCTTTTCATTGTTTTCAATCCTTTCAAATTTGCTATTGCAGCAATTTCCTCTGCAATATAACATTATTTTTTCCCGCCAAAGCCGTTATTATCCATGAATTTCTCGTCAATATTAATTTTCAACAAATTTTCGCATAAAGTAATCAACAATTTACTCTTATTTGCCTTTCAACAATTAAACAGTCTGTAAATGTCGTTATTACGTCGTTTTTTCGTATTCTGACAGAAGTTTAAAACTCCTTTCAACAACGTTTTCAACACTCTGTGGAAAACCCTGTTGAATTGCAGGCACAATTTTACCACTGTATTATGTGTTATAATACACAATAAGATTTGCCTTTTTTCTCTGAAAATCGTTAGTTTGTCAATTTACTTTTTTATTTTTCTGGTTTATAATAATATTCATAAGAGATATAATAAGTGGTATCGACAAAAAAGAAATAAAAAGGATACTGCAAAAGAAACAAGAGGGAATAACAAATGAGTAAATTATACAGAATCGTTCAGGGCGGATTTGCAGGAATTTTCGCCCTGACGATAATCTCCGTCTATATCAGAGGAATAAAGCATCTGCATCTTGCTGTGACAACCGAAATTCTCATTACTTTAGCGGCGGTTGCCCTGATGTTTTTGCTGAGCCTTTTTTACCGTAAATTAAAGAACAAAGTTTCATCGCTTGACAACAGGCAGACCGACAGAATATTTTTGGGAATCGTCCTCGGAATGCTTGCCGTTCAGCTTGTGTTTGCGTTTGTTCTTCATGCACCGCCAAGTTCTGACCTCGGGTATGTTGACAAAATGGCAAGAAGTTTTGCAGAAAACTGGAACACAAGCCACATTTACGATGAACTGCCGAAACGCCATTTTAACTACCTTGTCCGCTATCCGAACAATCAGGCTTTGTTTGTCATGCTGTCGCTCGTTTACAGGGGCTGTTACCTGCTGACTGGAAGGATGCCTTATATTGTGCCGGTTCTGCTGAATACCTTTGCCCTTAATCTTTCAGCTGTTCTGCTGTATTTCATTGCAAAGAAGATTTTCAGAAATAATGCAGCTGCGTTATTCTCCGGAATACTGTCCGCAGGATTTTCGGTATTCTATACCTACACTTCCTTTTATTACACTGACTCTGTCAGTATGCCGTTCACTCTGGGTTCAATTCTCCTCTTTCTCAGCGGAATTGAATCAAAAAAGAAAGTACGTTCTGCAACTGAACTTATTTCCTCCGGATTTCTTCTTATTGCCGGATATAAAATAAAGGGCAGTGTCATTATACTTATACCTGTTTTTCTGCTGTATCTTGTAGTATTTACAAAAAAATTCAACATATTAAAACATATAAAACAGTTTTCACTTGTTATTACAGGCTGTATAGTAATGTCATTATTATCCGGAGCGTTTATATGTTCATTTAATCTTGACAGCAAAGAGCTTTCCAACGAAATAGAATTCCCGCCAACCCACTGGGTAATGATGGGACTTCGTGACCGTGGCGGATTTTCAATAGATGATTTCTGGTTTACGATACACAGCGGTGATTATGACCAGAAAAAAGCCGCCAATATCGAGGAAATCAAAAACCGTGTAAGCGATTACGGTTTTGCGGGAATGACAGAGCATATCGCAAAAAAGGTTTCCTGGACATGGGGCGACGGAACATATTTTATAAATTACTATCTGCATAAAGGTCCGAAGAGTGCGTTGCGTTCGTTCCTCGGAAGCAGTGTGTTCAAAATATACTGCACAATTTATCAGCTTATGATGCTGTTTTCAATACTGATATCATTCATCAAAGGTGCAGTTTCAAAACGTCAGACAAGGGAAATCTTTATGAGAATACTCATATGCGGAGTGTATTTCTTCTTCATCATCTGGGAGACACGTTCACGCTATCTTGTAAACTTCTCTCCTGTGTTCATACTGATTACGGCATCAGTTATAAGAGATATGTCAGCCAGGCTATTCAAAAGCCAGAGCCATACTGAAGCACAGAATGAAACTCTGAAACATATCGCATAAAAGTTTAAGGGGACGCCCTCTCGTGTCGGGCATCCCCTTTAATAATTTAAAAAGGGTACTTTTTAAGCACCCTTCATTTTTTATTAAAACTCTATTTCCGCAAAGACAATTTCCGGCGGATTGAAAACCCTGAGTTTTCCTATTCCTGCCGATACAACCATTACACTGTCATTTATCGTATACACTCCCTTTGAGTACTTCGGGAAAAATCTGCGTTCAGGAGAAAGCACACCGCCCACAAACGGAAGTCTTACCGCTCCGCCATGAACATGACCAGAAAATATCACATCTGCTCCCCACTTCGCATATTCATCAGCAAAAAATGGATTGTGAGCCATGAGTATGGTAAAATTCTCAGTGCGTTCTCCTATCGACTGTGTGAGTTCGTCAGCCGTCACTTTTTCAAGACCGCTGAATCCGCCCCTGTCATTTCTATAAGCAGTGCTTTTAAGGTCTGCTCCGTAAATGTCAATAATTCTTCCGTCCTTTTCAAATTCCACATGGGAATTTTCAAGCAGAACCGCTCCGCTCCTTTTCACCATTTCCCTGTATCTTTCCATGACCTCCTGCGGAAGGTCAAGTTCGTGATTGCCTATGGAACAGTAAACAGGGCATATCCTGCAAAGCCTTCTGAGGAGTATTTCCGTTTTGCCAAACTTTACTGTTGTTCTTGAAACTAAATCGCCTGTTATCAGAATAACGTCCGGTGAGAGAGCCTTTACACGCTTTATAAGGGCACTCCATTCAGCAGGATACGTTTTGCAATGAACGTCCGAAATCTGCACTACGTTAAGTCTGCTGCGTCCTCCATGCGATATTTTATATCTTTTTGTCACAAGAAGATGATTTTCAATAAAGACATAGATGAGAAATATGGAAACAAGATAAAAAATCATAAACAGTATCTTCATACATCATTATCCTTTTCTTCGTGACAGAACCATTCTTGCCGTTGAAATAATAGCTGAAAAGTTGCTCGAAAGCACAAATATTGTAATGAAAATTATACACGGAATATAGAACGGTATCTGCTTTACAGAAATAATACTCATCAGAAGCAGAATTCCCACATTCACAAATGTTGAAAAATGGTTGACTTTAAAATAAATATACCGTCTTGCATCAACAATTCTTATGATATAGCATACAACATAGCTTATAAATGTTGCGGCGATTGCCCCGTGTATACCGAAATGTTTTATCAGTACTGCATTGAGGGATACGTTCAGAATTGTCGTTATAAAGCTTGTCCAGAATGAATTTTTCGTGTGCTGTGCGGCAGTGTAGATACTGCTGAGGAAAAGGTTGAAGCACATCATCAGGACTGACATGACAAGAACAGGAGTGTAATTCACAGCCTCTCTGTACTCAGGGTGATTGTTGTAATTGAGCAGAATTGCGGAAATCGGTTTTACGAGAAGTATCAGAAATGCCGAGGCAATAAACATTACAGACTGATAAGCCGAGTAAACTTTCTGATAAAACTTTCCGATATCCTTTGAGCCGTATTCAGTTATTGCTGACATATTCCACGCCTGAAAGAAAACGGTTGAAACCATGGAAACAAGGTTCGGTATTTTTGATGCGGCTGTATAGATTCCGGCGGCACTGTCACCTGTTGTTGCGGCAGGGCCATGCATATATTTTATGAAGATTCTGTCGGAAAATCCGGTTATAATCCACATTATTGAGGTCGGTATCATCGGTACAGAGAACCTCAGCATGGTTTTCATAATGTCCCTGTCTGCGTATTTCGGAGAAAAATACCTTCCCACCCTTGCGGCAGCACAAAGGAAGATTGTCGAAGTAAGGTCAGATGCGATGACCGCAAGCAGGAATCCGGAGATTTCCATTTTGAATCCTGAAATAAAGATAATGTTGAAAATGAACAGAGTAAGCGTAGCGAGAATTCCGTCAAAGGCATAAAGTTTTACATAACCGATTGAACGCACAAACAGCGAACAGGTCTGACGGAAACTTGAAATGATGACGTAGACCACAAGCCATGGCGTAAATCCTTTGACAAACGGTATAAATGACAGAAACGGCGACAGAAGAGCCATTATGAAAAGTCCAAGAACCTCAACCATGATAGCGGTTGAAAAGACCTGTCTGTTATCGTAATCCTTATCCAGACCGTATCTGATTATGGATTCTGACATGGAAAAGGTAAACACCGGAATCAGAAAGTTTGCCATTGTTTCAATAAGTTCCTTCGTACCGAGCATATCGGACGGCATATAGGTCGTATAAAGCCTTGTAAGGAACATCGCAAGAATTTTTGAACCGAATGACCCGATGGCGAAAACAATCGTGTTAAACGCCAGATTTTTGTATTTATTCATTTATCATTCTCCGTTTTTCAGCATTTCTTTTTTATTAAAACAAAAAATCCTAAGACCAAAGATCTTAGGATTGACTAACGCCAAGAATATTTCCCCAGCGAATTGGAGCGGATTACGAGGCTCGAACTCGCTA
>OLWA01001695.1_pt1 | contig 21919 bp, 19 predicted proteins | sample 1673251 | NCBI WGS metagenome assembly OLWA01 (sample SAMEA3178937, study PRJEB25190) | human gut metagenome | biome: human gut; feature: human-associated habitat; material: faeces | place: Austria | collected 2013 | reverse complement strand
CGACGGCGGCGCGGTCGCGCCGTGGAACAGCCTGATGTGGTCGCTGATGACCGACGTCTGCCGTGAGATGGGAGTACGTACCGACGTGCCGTTCCGGGAACTTACCGAGCGCGAAAAGGAAATAGTGTACCACGGTCCGGCGGAAAAGAAGCATATCTTCTACAAGCCGAAGAACTCCAACCAGGCGGGCGAGCTGGATTTCACCTACTACAACGCGGTCTATACCGTGGAAAACGCGCTTTCAAAGGTCAAGGACGAAAAGGGCATGAAGCGCGTCGAAAAGTTCCTGAAAGAGGACGTTTGCCCGGACTGCCGCGGAACGCGTCTTTCCCAGACTGCACGTTACCCGAAGCTGCGCAGAATTTCCCTCGACCAGGCCTGCACGATGTCTCTTTCTGAACTGGTAGACTGGGTGCGCGGCGTTCCTGACAGCCTTCCCGAGGAAATGCGCCCGATGGCGGTCAGCATATGCGACTCCTTTGAGGGAACCGCAAAACGCCTGATCGACCTGGGGCTTGGATATCTTTCGCTCGACCGCTCCGCTGTTACGCTTTCCACCGGCGAACGCCAGAGAATGCAGCTTGCCCGCGCTGTACGCAACCGGACTACCGGCGTTCTGTACGTCCTGGACGAGCCGTCTATCGGACTGCATCCGTCAAACATCGTGGGACTTACCGGAGTAATGCACGACCTGGTAGCCGACGGAAATTCCGTTATACTGGTCGACCACGACACTCAGATTTTGAAGGAATCCGACTGGATAGTAGAAATGGGACCACAGGCAGGCGCAAAGGGCGGACATGTGATCGCCGAGGGAACCGTCCGGGATATATGCGAAAATACGGCGTCACAGATAGGCGCTTTCCTTTCCGGAAAAGCGGAAACTAAGCTGCGCGAGGTCTGCGAACCTGGAGGGCTGTTCTCAGCCGGGACAATTCACCTTTCCACATCGCAGATTCACACGGTAAAGCCGCTGGAAGCCGATATTCCGAAGGGGCGGCTGACGGTTGTGACTGGCGTTTCCGGCTCCGGAAAAACCACGATGGTTCTTGAAAGCCTTGTTCCGGCTCTTGAAGCCAGGATAGCCGGAAGCACTCTGCCGGAGCATATCCTTGAGATAAATGCCGATGGCATCGAACATGTCAAGCTGATCGACGCGACTCCGATCGGGATAAACGTGCGCTCCACCGTTGCGACCTACGCCGGAGTACACGACGAGCTGCGAAAGCTCTACGCCAGGTCAGACGGCGCGAAGGAAAAGGGCTATAAGGCAAGCGACTTTTCCTACAACACAGGTTCGCTGCGCTGCCCGGGCTGCGACGGAACCGGAGTTGTCAGCCTTGACGTTCAGTTCCTTCCGGACGTGGATATCCCCTGCCCGGACTGCCGCGGCTCACGGTACGCAAAGTCGGCATACGCTGTGAAGCTTACGGACAAATCCGGCGAACAGGCTTCCCTGCCGGAGCTTATGGATATGGACGTAAACTCCGCGATTGAATTCTGCAGCGAGATGAAATCAGTCAGCCAGAGGCTCCGGGTGCTTCAGCAGCTCGGGCTCGGGTACCTCACTCTCGGCGAGGAAACTCCCAGCCTTTCCGGCGGCGAAGCCCAGCGCCTGAAACTTGCAAGCGAGATCGGCAGAACTCAGACCGACTCGGTATTCGTGTTCGACGAACCGAGTATCGGTCTGCACCCGCTTGACGTGCAGGTATTGCTCGGGGTATTTCAGGCTCTGCTTGATAACGGCGCGACCGTTGTTGTAATCGAGCACGACCTCGACGTGATACGAAACGCGGATTACATTATAGACATGGGACCGGGCGGCGGAGAATCCGGCGGGCGCATAGTCGCGGCAGGTACTCCTCAGCAGATAAAGCAGAACCAAAACAGCATTACGGGAAAATATCTGTAAAAATCAAGCTCCGCGCCAGCCGGCGCGGAGCTTTTTATATCAGAGTTCTTTCAGGTAAAAGTGATCCATCGTTCCGTGAACCACCGAGCGTGGTTTTTCAATACGCCGGAATCCCATTTTCTCGTACAGTTTCAGCGCCGTTTCGAGATTCGTGTGAGTTTCAAGATACAAATTACAGTAGCCCGCCGCTCTCGCCCAGTTTTCCACCAGCCGGACAAGCTCCTTTCCGTAGCCTTTGCCCTTTGCCGAATCAGTAAGATAAAGCTTCTGAAGTTCCGCGCAGTCCGGAATCCCGGTGAACTCAGCAGCGCCGACTCCGCCTATCATTTCTCCGTTTTCGCCGAGGGCTATGTAGTACACTCTTTTTTGCGGATCGCTTCCGTAATACTTGCTCAGGTGGTTTAATTCCGGGTCGAAATACACCGTGCCCGGAATGTTTAGATGGTATTTTTCCAGGTTTGCCCGAATTATTTCAGCAAGCTGTGCGTCGTCCCCTGCTTCTATTTTTCTGTAGTTCAGCATTTTAATCCCCCACGGATACAAGAATATTAATTTTCATCACAATTATAGCACATGGTGCATTACAAGTCAAGAGCCTAAATACAGCAAAACGCCCCCGAAAATATCGAAGGCGTTTAAATTCTCAGCTCAGTCCATTTGCGTCGGTTAACGCTATTCCGTTGGCGCCAAGCGGGATTTTGTGGTCAAGTCCCACGAACTTGCCGTTCTCCTGCCAGAGCACTTCTTTAACGAATGCGTATTTCTCCTCGTCCCAGGTCGTGAAATCGTCGAGCACAAGCCCGCCGGTATCACCGGAGTTCGCATTAAAGCACCAGAACGTGTGATTCAGATGGTTTTCGCTTATCAGGCGGCGCATGCATGTCATCCACTTCAGGTTTGGTTCCTTCATGAATCCACCCCACTCGCCTATTAAAAGCGGCGCTGTATTCTCATTATGTATGTACAGCCAGTTATCCTGCCAGCAGTCGCTCAGAAGACTGTCGAAATCATAATCTCCCTGGAACCACGGCTGAAGGTAAACCGTAGGTCCATAATCGTGCGGAGAATACACCAGTTTATCCTGGTACGCTCCGAGATCGACCGGGAAATCCCTTACGCCGCGCAGATTTCCGCCCCACCAGTTGAAATAATAATCGCTGTCGTTCGTGGAGTGATAATCCCTGTTGCCGGTTATGTCTACTGGATATATCTCGGTTCCCTCTACCATTATCAGAACGTTAGGATTCTTTGCCAGTATCCGCGCCGCGGCAGTTTCTGCGGCGTGCTTCCAGTTGTTTGCGGAGTCGGAGTCGTTCCATATCGCCGCTCCGCTGCCTTCGTAGGGCTTTCCGTGCGGCTCGTTTTTCAGGTCGTACGCAATTATCGTGTCGTTGTCCTTGTATCTTTCGGCTAGCCATTCCAGCGCGCTGTAATACTCATCGGCGCTCACCTTATCCGTGTACCACAGGTTGACTGTATGACCGGAGGCGTTCGTTTCCGCCGAATGGATATCCGGCATTACTTTTATTCCGTTTTCTTCCGCCAGCTTCAGGAAATAATCAAATATTTGCAGGCTGTTCATGCTGTTTAGCTCAGTGTTGTAGGCGTTGTTGTAATTTGCCTGTGGGTACTCCCCGGCTGCCCACTTATTGATAAGCTCCGCTGAAATAGGCACGCGTATGAGATTGAATCCATGATCAGCGATAGCCTTCACAGACGTTTTTAATTCGCTGTTCCACAGTCCGTCAAAGGTATTGGTGCCAGTGTTGTATCCGAACCAGTTTACGCCTGTCAGCCAAACCTGCTTGCCGTCCTTATCGAATATCTTATTTCCATCAGTGTGGAGCCAGTCGTCGCCCTGTTCGGCTTTTTCGCTCCGTTTCAGGAGCGTTTCGACATCTGCAGCGGCGCTCTGATTTCCGCCGCCTGCCGAGACATTATTCTGAACAACCGCGCCCTGTTTTACCGTGCATTCCATTTCATTCAGAACCGCCCTGCTTATTTTAAATTCATTTTCCGTATTGATATTACAGCCTATTGCAACTGTGCTTCCAACGGGAATGTCGCCGTTGTACTCCATGCTGGTTATGATGAGGGTATCCCCGGATCGAGAATACGTGCCGTTCCAGCCATCGCACCCGAGCAGACCGTCTACATCTATCACAAGCTCCCAGCCTGAGATATTATCGCCTGTGTTGTTGGTGATCCCGAGCTGCAGCCCGTAAAACATACTTCCGTCTTCTCCCCAGGAGTTATCCACGGAATATTGCAGCACTACGCCGTTTTCCGTAACCTGCGGCTGCGAAGTCCCGGTCTGACTCTCCGGAATCTCCGTCACGGACGAACCGCCGTTTCCAGCGGAATCGGAATAAATCTGCGCCCCTTGTGAACTCTGCGAACTTGGTAAATCCTGCGAGGTTTCACCCGAGGATTTTCCGGCTATTACGGCTATCAGCGTAACCGTCAGCCCGACTATCACGGCCGCCATTGCGATAACAGTGACCATAAGCCATTTTGGAATGCCTGTTTTTTCGCCTTTGACAGTTGTTAAATCGGTGGAATCACCAGGAACCGAATTCTTGCTGTGATTATCTTCCATGCCGTTTCCCTTTCATTATTTCCAAACCGTGGGACTATTGATTTCCAAATCAATTATAGCACATTACTTTTATTAAGTCAAGATAATGTCAGATTGACAATGAACTCCTGATATGCTATACTAAATTAAACGTTCAGTCATTCGAACCGCTGAACTTCACAAACTAAAATGCTGAGATTCACGAGGCACAAAAAGTATGGACAATGTATCAAAGTCTAAGGCTTACTATCACCTTCCGGGTCTGTTTGAGTTCTACGAACTATACCGCGTTTTTCTTCCGCTGTTCCGTGAACACAGAGAGTACTTTTACGACTGGTGTGAAATAGGCTCAATTTACGGCGCCCCGGCGGACTGCCTCTGGGGCGGAGGGCGCGTCGGATTCGGCGATAACGACCCGGGAGAAGTTCTGGCGCTCATGAGGGAATACAAGATATCAGCGCGGCTGACATTCAGCAACTCCCTGCTCAGGAATGAACATCTTTCCGACAAGAAATGCAGCCATTTGTGTGAGCTGTTCAGCGAAAACAGCGGAGTCCAGAACGGCGTTATCATCTGTTCTGATTTACTGTTAAACTACCTGAAAACGAATTATCCGGGATTCTATTTTGTGTCCTCGACCACTAAGGCGCTGACGGAATTTGAGCAGCTCAGGAGCGAACTCCAGCGCGGGGATTTCCTTTACGTTGTGCCGGATTTTCGGCTTAACAAGCAGTTCGGACGGTTGAGTGAGCTCTCTCAATCGGAAAAAGACAAGGCTGAATTTCTATGCAACGAATGCTGCTGGTTCTATTGCAGAGACAGGAAGCTCTGCTACGAAAATGTCAGCCGCAGGAATCTCGGGGAAAACTGCCCGGATCATCACTGCAAATCTCCCGGCGCAGCGGAAGGATATCTGTTTTCTAAGGCAATGAGAAATCCCGGTTTTATCGGCACAAACGATATTCAAGACATCTACCTGCCTATGGGTTTCTCTAATTTCAAAATAGAAGGGCGAAGTCTCGGCAGCGCAATTGTTCTGGAATTTTTGCTCTATTACATGACTAAGCCGGAGTATCATATCAATGTCAGGGAAAAAATATATCTTGACAGCATGCTGGATCTGTTCTGAATGTCGTCATGTCGTCCGAGAATGAATTCGCCGTCATAGCAGAAACGGTATCGTCTTTACCAAGAGAATTTGCTCCGCTGCGAACAGTCCTTGCGGCTTCAGGTACTTTTTTTCGGCATCTGGACTTCCATCAGGATAACGTCATAGCCGCCCGATGCCGGCAAAATCTCTGATATGAGTGCTGATGGGCAGCATCTTCTGCGTTCACGTCAGCCGTAAGAATAAATGTCTGATTTTCGCTCAACAGTTGTCAAAGCATGTACTATCTGGTTAAAACATTCCTTTTACGCACACGCAAACACTCTACGCTAATTTAATGTATCTATATCAATATTACAAAGTGAACAGTTGACGTTTTCATGAAAAACATTGCATTAGCATTGTTGATTTTGCACATTTTCGGCAACTCGTTTGTCGAATAATTGGACTTATGCTACAAATATTCACGTTGCACTCATGAAACATCTTGACCTGAATGAATTTTTATAGTAAAATATACGTTAGCCTAAGCGCCTAATCACTCTGGTAAAAAGAGTGTAATACAGCACATGGCTGTAAATGTATTTCAGGAGGAAGAATTTATGAAGAAGATTTTTGCATCTATGATGGCGGCCGCCATGGTAGTAAGCCTTGCAGGCTGCTCCAACGGCAACAGCAGCGAGAGCGGTTCCAGCGCAAACAGCGAGAGCGTTTCCAGCGCAAATAGCGAGGGCGGCTCTGACAACGCAGCAGCTTACAAGCTCGGTATGGGCGTTGTAACCTCTACCGCTTCTTCTGCAGCAGGCAACGCACAGGTTGACGCAACCGTAGCAGCAGTCATTCTCGACGCTGACGGCAAGATCGTTTCCTGCGCTATCGATGTTGCACAGAACAAGATGGACGTAACAGACGGCGAGGTTCCCGAGGACGCTGCTTCCATGACTTTCAAGTCCAAGAAGGAGAAGCTCGAGGAATACGGCATGAAACCCGCTTCCGCTATCGGCAAGGAGTGGTACGAGCAGGCTGAGGCTTTCGAGGCTTATGTAGTTGGCAAGACCGCTGACGAAGTAGCTGCTATCCCTGTTGAGACCACTGATAACGGTCATGTCGTTACAACCGACGAAACTCTTAAGGCTGGCTGCACAATGAGCATCAGCGATTTCATCAGCGCAACCGTAAAGGCTTGCAGCGATGACAGTGCTGCTGATTTCACCGGCGACGCTAAGCTCGCACTTACAACTTCCACCTCCGTTGATTCTGCAACAGCTTCCGCAGCTGACGGCGAGGACGGCACCGCTGCAATGTACACTTCTTTCGCAGCAGTAGCAGTTGACGGCGAGGGCAAGCTCGCAGCAGTATGCTACGACGAGGTTCAGCCTAAGGTAACATTTGACGAAGCAGGCGAGATCACTTCCGATCCTACTGCTGAGATCAAGACCAAGAGAGAGAAGAAGGACGAGTACGGCATGAGAAGCGCTTCCGCTATCTCCGCTGAGTGGTTCGAGCAGAACCAGGCATTCGAGACCTTTGTAACTGGCAAGACCAGCGCTGAGATCTCCGCTATCCCCACCGAGACCACCGATAACGGTCACGTTGTAACCACCGATGAGACCCTCAAGGCTGGCTGCACCATGAGCGTAGGCGGCATGATCCAGACTGTTGTTAAGGCAATGGGTCTGGTAGGCTGATAATTCGGTTAAATTGACAGTTCTGATACGACGCAAGAAGATGAGAGGCTGTACGCCTCTCATCTTTTTGGCTTGAATAGGAGTTCTTCAATGTACAGAAGTATGGTCAAGAAGGCTGTAGGAGCCTTTCTTGTGATCGCTGCTGCCATTAATCTCTCCGCTTGCAGCATGCAAAAGGAAAAGGTGCGGTATTCAAAAGCCTACCTTGAGTTCTTCGACACTGTTACCCAGATAGTCGGATACGAGGAGGACGAGGAAACTTTTTCGCAGAACTGCGAAAAAGTATATTCTCTGTTCGAGGAATATCACCAGCTCACCGACATATATCATAGTTACGAAGGCGTAAACAATGTCCGCACGATAAACCGCAGCGCCGGCATCGAGCCGGTAAAAGTCGACGAAAAGCTGATCGATCTGCTTGAGTTCTCAAAGGAAATGTACACCGTGACAAATGGAAAGTGCAACATTGCAATGGGAAGCGTTCTGTCAATCTGGCACAAGTACCGCGAACAGGGCATAGACGACCCGAAATCCGCTGAGCTTCCGCCTGTGGAGGATCTGGTCAGCGCTTCGGAGCACTGCAGCATCGACGATCTGATAATCGACAGGGCTGCCGGAACTGTTTACCTCAGCGACCCGGAGATGTCCCTCGACCTCGGAGCAGCGGCAAAGGGCTACGCCGTGGAAAGAGCTGCAGAGCTTCTTGCCAGCGAAGGCGTCACCAGCGGTTACAGCCTTAATGTCGGCGGAAACGTACGCACCATCGGAACAAAGAGCGACGGCTCCGACTGGGCTGCTGGAATACAGAACCCCGACACGGAATCCGAGCAGCCGTATATAGTGCGGCTGAAGCTCAACGGAATGGCTCTTGTAACCAGCGGAAACTACCAGCGCTATTACGAGGTCGACGGCGTGCGCTATCACCATATCATCGACCCGGACACGCTTATGCCGCTCAATTATTTTGATTCGGTGACGATTCTCTGCAATGACAGCGGTAAAGCAGACGCGCTTTCCACCGCGCTGTTCAACATGACGATTCCAGATGGCAAAGCTCTTCTGGAAAATCTTGAAGGCGTCGACGCGATATGGGTTCTTCCGGACGGAAGCTACGACTGCACGGAGGGATTCGCGAAGCTGATAATCGACTGACTTTTAAGCAGTGGAAATGTCAGAATTGCTTAGAAAATTTTCATGTAAAATAGTATAATATGGAGAGAGGTGTTGACAAAGCACCCATCTTGATATATACTGAATATGGTATGCCCTTCTCATGTGCAAAGGGGCACAACTATTCAATAATAATGCGAATGTGAGGTAAGGTCAAATGCCACTAATCAAGCTCAAAGGCGCGCATGTTCCGCACAGGAAGAACACCGCGCAGATGGCGGCAGTAAGAATGCCTGCACCAAAATCCGTCACAATACCCGTTGTGATGCATATCGGTGCGCCTGCCGTTCCCGCTGTAAAGGTGGGAGATCATGTTGATATCGGCGATGTTATCGCGACTGCAGGCGGTTTTGTAAGCGCGCCTGTTCACGCCAGCGTTTCCGGTACAGTAAAGAAAATCGACACCATTCTCGTAAGCTCCGGCAACAACGTGAATGCGATCACGATCGAATCCGACGGCGAGATGAAGGTGTCCGAGGCGGTCAAGCCGCCCAAGCTGGAAACCTACGAGGACTTCATCAACGCTGTAAAGGACAGCGGTCTGGTAGGTCTTGGCGGCGCGGGATTCCCCACTGCGGTCAAGCTGAAAATCGACGATCTTTCGCGCATAAAGGCTGTTGTTATCAACGGCGCGGAGTGCGAACCGTATATCACCAGCGACACCAGAACCATGCTCGACCAGGCGGATCTCATGAAGGAGGGCTTTGCGCTCCTGGAAAAGTTCCTCAAGGTCAAGAACATCATCATCGGCATCGAAAAGAACAAGCCCGAGTGCATCGCAAAGATGAACGAACTTGCAGCGGCGGATCCCTGCCTTACTGTAAAGCCGCTTCCGAGCATATATCCCCAGGGCGGTGAAAAGGTGCTGATTTACCACACCACCGGCGCGGTAGTTCCCGAGGGTAAGCTCCCGCTGGACGCCGGAGCAGTCGTTCTGAACTGCACTACACTGGCGTGCCTTGCAAGGTACTGCAAGACAGGTATGCCGCTTGTTGAAAAGTGCGTTACCGTAGACGGCAGCGCCATCAAGGAACCCAAGAACGTTATAGTTCCTATCGGCACCTCTATTCAGGATCTGATCGACTTTGCAGGCGGCTTCAAGGAAGAGCCCGGAAAGATCCTCTACGGCGGTCCCATGATGGGAATTGCCGTTCCTGACGCCAACTGCCCTATCCTCAAGAACACAAACGCGATAATCGCGCTCAACGAAAAGGACGCCCAGCCCAAGAAGCAGACCGCCTGCATACGCTGCGGAAACTGCGTTTCCCACTGCCCGCTGCACCTCAACCCCGTGGCAATTTCAAAGGCTTACAGGGACGGCGACTGCGAGGAGCTGAAGAAGCTCAAGGTAAACCTCTGCATGGAGTGCGGCTGCTGTTCCTTCGTCTGTCCTACAGGACAGCCCCTCGTTCAGAGAAACAAGCTGTCTAAGGCTATGCTAAGAAACTATAAACCTCAGGAGGGAAAGAAATGAGCAAGTTAACTGTTACTTCTTCTCCGCATATATTTACGCCCCGCACAACACGCTCCATCATGCTTGACGTGCTCATCGCGCTGCTTCCCGCCGCTGTTGCGTCGGTTATCCTGTTCGGATTCAGCAGCCTGATGGTTATACTCACCTGCATGGCTGCGGCGGTGCTTTCCGAATTAGTATTCAACCTCATCTGCAAGAAGGAGCAGACCATCGGCGACCTTTCTTCCGCCGTTACCGGTCTCCTTCTCGCGCTGAATCTCCCCGCGACTATTCCGCTCTGGCAGGCCGCTCTCGGCGCAATATTCGCTATTGTCGTTGTAAAGTGCCTGTTCGGCGGCATCGGTCAGAACTTTGCAAACCCGGCGATCACCGCAAGAATTTTCCTGCTGCTGTCCTTCAGCGGCACCATGACCGCCGCAGTATTCCCACAGAATGCTGATGTGGTTTCCGGCGCAACTCCTCTTGGAGTCCTCAGCGGTCAGGAAGGAACACTGCCTACATACCTTGACCTGTTCCTCGGCAAGTGCGGCGGCGCCCTCGGTGAGACATGCGCTCTGGCGCTCCTCGTCGGCGGTATCTACCTCGTTATCCGCGGAGTTATCACATGGCACACCCCGGTAGTCTTCATCGCCACGGTATTCCTGTTCTCCCTCGTTCTGGGTCAGGATCCTGTCGCTGAGATCCTTTCCGGCGGTCTGTTCATCGGCGCGATCTTCATGGCGACCGACTACGCGACCACTCCTAACACCGCGTGGGGAAAGGTCATCTTCGGCGTTGGCTGCGGACTTATCACCGTACTTATCCGTGTATTCGGAAGCTACCCCGAGGGCGTTTCCTTCTCCATACTCCTTATGAATATCCTCACTCCCTATATTGAGAGATGGACCAGAACCAAGCCGTTTGGAGGTGCTAAGGCATGAACGATTCAGTAAAGAGCGTTGTTTCGCTTGTTGTCATCTGCCTCGTTGTTACGCTGGCTCTTTCTGCGGTCAACTACTTCACCGCTCCCGTAATCGCGGAAAACAACGCTAAGGCTGTTCAGGGCTCCTTTGCCGAGGCTCTGCCCGGCGCCGACGGATTCGAAGAACTCGAGCCCGCCGCCGACGCTCCCGAGACTGTAAAGAGCATTTACAAGGAAAACAACGGTCTCGGCTATGTTGTTATCCTCGAAACAACTTCCCAGTACAGCGAATCCCCGATGGGAATTACAGTAGGTATCGGCACCGACGGTATCATCAAGAATATCGTGCTGACAAACTACGCTGAAACAAAGAATTTCGGCGACGACTACCCCGCAAGCTACATCGGTCAGGATTCCGCGCTTGCCGGCGTTGAGCTGGTTTCCGGAGTTACCTACTCCTCCACGGCGTTCAGAAACGCTGTAACGGACGCTTACACCGCGCTGTTCGCAGTCGCTGACGTAGCCGCCGGTGAAATGTCCGACGACCAGATGGCTGCCGAGGCTATCGGCGAGCTGCTTCCTTCTTCTCTTGACAACACAGGCGCATGCAAGGTCGAGGAGAACGACGGTCTGTTTGTAAGCTCCAACCGTACAGGCTATGCGATGGTCGCAGACAAGGTAGCATATGTTACCGACGCATTCGGCAATTATGTCGGAAGCAAGTCATTTGACGACGCGGCTTCCGAGGACGCTTCCGTTGTTGAGGCAGTCAAGACTGCCGCTGCCGGGGCATACGCTGCGGCAAGCGAGAAGAACATCAGCCGTATCGTAAAGATGTACGAGGACGCAGAGGTTGTTACACTTACTCCCACCGGAGTTCAGTCGACCGTAAACGGCGCGTACACATTCACAAGCGAAGGCGCCACCTACTACGCAATGACCGCTTCCGCATTCGGTTACGGCGGTCCTGTAAATCTGCTCTATATCGTTGACGAAAACGGCACTATCGCGAAGTTCAAGGTAATGTCGCACAACGAAACCGAGTACTATGGCGACGTTGTATCCCAGAGCTCCTACACTAACGGATATCCGGGTCAGCAGCTCGACAGCATAGGCGACGACGTACTCGTAGTATCCGGCTGCACCTTCACAACAAACGCTGTTAAAACGGCAGCCGCTGACGTGGCAGCAGCTTTCAACGCAGTAAAGGAGGCTCAGTAATATGGAGAAACAAAGCAAGCTTTCCATTATGTTAAAGGGCTTCATTAAGGAAAACCCTGTATTCGTGCTGGTTCTTGGAACCTGCCCCACCCTTGCCGTGACCGATTCAGTATCACGCGCGCTCAGTATGGGTATTGCAGCAGCGATAGTTCTTATCTGCTCCAACATGGCAATATCCGCGCTCCGCAAGGTTATCCCCGATAAGGTGCGTATCCCTGCATACATCGTTATTATCGCAGGCTTCGTTACCATTATCCAGATGCTGATGAACGCGTACCTCCCCGATCTGTATACCGCACTCGGAACGTACCTCGCGCTTATCGTTGTAAACTGTATCATTCTCGGCAGAGCTGAGATGTTCGCAAGCAAGCACACCGTTGTCGAGTCCGCGCTCGACGGCATCGGAATGGGCGGCGGTTTCACCCTCGCTCTGTTCTGCATGGGCACCGTCCGCGAGATCCTCGGCTCCGGAAGCTTCCTCGGCTTTAAGATCCCGTTCCTTCAGGATTACTCCATACCGTTCTTTACCCAGGCGGCTGGCGGATTCTTCGTGTTCGGCGTGCTTATCGCTGTTGTAAACAAGATCACCAAAGGCAAGGCGATCAGCAAGAAGGAATTCGGCTGCGCAAACTGCCCGTCCCGCGGCGCATGCCTGGAGAACCCCGAAAACACCGGATCAGCAAAGGAGGCCAAGTAATATATGGATACTATCAAGGCGCTTCTTGTAATACTTATGTCGAGCGTACTTGTTAACAACTATGTACTTAACAAGTTCCTCGGTATCTGCCCCTTCCTCGGAGTTTCCAAAAAACTCGACCAGGCGGCGGGCATGGGTACTGCCGTTACCTTCGTTATGCTGGTAGCTACCGCAGTAACATGGCCTATACAGACATTCGTTCTGGATAAGCTCGGTCTCGGATACCTCCAGACTATCGTTTTCATTCTGGTTATCGCTACCCTCGTACAGTTCGTTGAGATAATCCTCAAGAAGTATATCCCCGCGCTTCACAAGTCGCTGGGCGTGTACCTCCCGCTTATCACCACGAACTGCGCGGTTCTCGGCGTTACCATCAACAACATCAAGGACGGCTACGGCTTCCTTGAGTCCATGGTAAGCTCCCTCGGCTGCGGACTTGGCTTCCTGCTGGCTATGGTGCTGTTTGCCGGCGTTCGCTCCAGACTTGACAGCGCAAATATCCCGGAGAGCTTCAAGGGACTTCCTGTCACGCTCGCCGCTGCGTCCATCGTTTCCATGAGCTTCATGGGCTTTGCCGGCGTAGTTGACAAGCTGTTTGCGTAAGGAGGCTGCAAGATGAACGATTCATTATTATCAGCAGTTCTTATCGCGGTCGGAGTTCTGGTCGCTATCGGACTTATCTGCGCGCTCATTCTCGTAATCGCGGCGAAGTTCTTTGCTGTGAAGGTCGACGAAAAGGAGCAGAAAATACGCGCCTGCTTACCTGGCGCAAACTGCGGAGCCTGCGGCTTTACCGGCTGCGACGGCTATGCGAAGGCTCTTGCGGAAGGCTCTGCGCCCGCTAACCTGTGCGTTCCCGGCGGAGCTTCCGCCGCGGCTCAGCTCGGCGAAGTGCTCGGCGTTTCAGTCGAGGCGGCTGCGAGAATGGTAGCATTCGTACACTGCAACGGCACCTGCGACAATACCAAGCCGAAGTACGATTACAAGGGTATCCCCACATGCGCCGGTGCAAAGCTGTTCTACGGCGGCGACGGAGCATGTTCCTCCGGCTGCCTTGGCTACGGCGACTGCGCGAAGGTCTGCCCCAGCGGCGCTATTTACAACAACAACGGCGTTGCCTGCGTTGACCCTGCGAAGTGCACCGGCTGCGGAATGTGCACAAAGGCATGTCCGAGCTTTGTAATCAGGCTTGTTCCTGCTGACGCAAAGACAGTAGTCGCATGCAGCAGCAAGGACAAGGGCGCGGTAGCCGTAAAGGCGTGCAAGACTTCCTGCATAGGCTGCAAGAAGTGCGAGAATACCTGCCCAGCTGGCGCAATTAAGGTCGAGGACAATTTCGCCAAAATCGACTACACCAAGTGCGTGGGCTGCAATGCATGCACCGAGGTCTGCCCGAGACACGCTATCAAGAGCGTAGATTTCAGCAAGGCTCAGTGATAACATCAGACATCGTGGGGAGTGCGAAGGCATTCCCCATGATGATATAATTCAGGAGAAACAGCAGGAATGAAGCCATTAGAAAAGAAACACAGGAATGATCTGATACTCATAGCCGTACTTCTTGCCGCGGCGGGAATAGCATTCGGAATAATTCAGCTCGGGAAAAAGAGCGGCGGGTACGCTGTGGTTGTCCAGGACGGCAAAGAGGTGGCGACATACCCGCTGAACGTGGATACAAGTGTAACGATCAATTCCCCGACTGGGTTCAACACCCTGGTGATAAAGGACGGAAAAGCCGACGTGACCGACGCGAACTGTCCCGACAAGCTCTGCGTTAACCAGCACAGCATAAGCTACGACGGCGAAACGATAGTGTGCCTTCCGAACAAGCTGGTAGTTAAAATCGTATCCGAGGCTGAATCGGACGTTGACATCATCGCGTAGGAGGTCATATGAAAATAAAACCCAAGTCCATAGCATTGCTGGGGATCTGCGCTGCGATCGCCATGGTGCTTTCCTATATTGAAAGCCTTATACCGCTGTCGTTCGCAGTTCCCGGAATCAAGCTGGGGCTTGCAAATATCGCGGTAATATTCGCGCTGTACAAGCTGGGAGCAAAGGAAGCGGTCGCTGTTTCGCTGGTGAGAATTGTCTGGATGGCGATTCTTTTCGGAAATGTGATGACCCTCGCGTACAGCGTCGCAGGAGCTGCACTCAGCCTCACTGCGATGATCCTTCTGAAGCGCTTGGACAGGTTCTCAACCGTTGGGGTCAGCGTTATCGGAGGAATACTGCACAACACAGGTCAGATACTCGTTGCCATGCTCATCATGGAAACCGCTCAGATCGTGTATTACCTCCCGATTCTCTGCGTCAGCGGCGTAGCTGCGGGCGTGGCTGTAGGGATAGTTTCCGCGATACTCGTAAAGCGTGTTCCGGTCAACAAAGAATGACTCTCGGTCAGACTTCGGCGCAGTTCGAAAAATCGGATGATATCCAGCTGCTTCTCCACAATACCTGATAAAAACAAGCACCTCCAATTTGCTTTGGGGGTGCATATTTTATATAAGCTCTGACTGCTCAGCCGAATTGATATATGATACAAGCTCATATATTGTAAAATGCCCGGGATTCAGATATTTTATTCCATCATCAATAAGCCTGAACGTGTTAAAATCAAAGTCTTGCTTCACATCATATAAAAAGTCGTCGTTTATCCAGACGATCCTCTTAAAAAAACCGGGCGTTTGCTCGGTTGTCTGAATGCAGAATTCCTCTTTCATGAAGTCCTTAACTGGTAAATATGACAACGAATATTCCGCGGTATCAGAAATAAACTTGTTTAACATCTTTTCCAATACAAAAGCGAACTTATAATCTGAGGTTACATATGCTATTATGTTATCAGGCACAAGCTCCACGCATTCGTCATGCGCCGTTTTTTCGCTATAATAAACGGTAAAGATACTTCTATCCGGGATTCCCTCTCCGGAAACGAAATATTTACCGATAACCGCTTCCAGTTTGCCAGTGAGCGAAAGTGAATAATGTGGTTCCGGATATGGTCTGACCGCTGAATCAATTATATTTTTCACATGTTTTCTCCGTCATAAATTGCGACTGCCACGCAATAATTATCGAATCTCAAATCCGTAGCCGCCCTCAAGCGGGATATTCTCCGATTCTATGCGCTCGATATTTCCCCAGGAATGTTCGTCAAGCTCACGTATAACGGCGGCTATGGCCTTTGAAGTTGCCCTTGCAGAAGTGGTTGGCGATGGTCATGTCGGCGGGATAGCCCTCCGCTTCCATCTCGACCGTGCCGTCGCTGCAATTCCTCACCCAACCGGTCACGCCGCGGTTTTTTGCGCTGTAACAGGCTTTATACCGGAATCCGACGCCCTGCACGGTTCCGTGAAAAATATAGTGTATGCGTACTTTCTCCATACTCATAGCGGTTCTCCTATTAAACATCAAAAAATCCCATCCGGATATATTATAGCAGGTTTCTCAATTTGTTTCAAGCATTTTCAGTAAATATATCAGTCAGCGCCACAAATAAAAATAGGATTTTCGTATATTTCACGCAAAGAATTGTTGACTGAACCCCAAAAATATGGATAGAAGAAGCCCGCGAGCGATACAATATTCGATAAAGATATTGCAGGAATACGAGTGCTGGGGGCTGTGCGGCGAAGTTAAAAAGTTCATGGGCGCGTGGAAATACGACCAGACTGACATTGAGCGGCTGAGCCTTATAATACCCCTGCACGAACAAAGAAGTGGAGCAGTACATGGATATCCGATAACAGCATCAGATAAACGCCAAACTCCGGCAGTTACGAACTGCCGGAGCATTTTTATTCTGATAAACGCTCAATCAATTGACCCGTCTGCCGCTTTCTTTGATTTCGCCGGAACGGTATGCCCTCAGAAGCTCGCGAAGGTCGTTTATCTGCTCCAGAAGCTCCGCACCCTTGTCGGTGTCAGAAATATTTGCGCGGCGTTCCAGCCTTTCAACAAGATGTATCTCCGGAGTGTGCTCGCTTTCGCCGGCAACAAACGGCTTGTGCTCCGCCAGATTCAGGCTGTGCGAATCGTATATCAGCGTGTATCCGGCAATTCCCGTAGCCTTCTGGTACGCCTTGGAAATCCCTCCGTCAATAACGAACAGCTTTCCGCCCGCCTTTACGGGTTTTTCTCCGTTCTTTATCTTCACGGGAACATGACCGTTGATTATATGACCTCTCTCCGGGTCAAGCCCGAACATTTCAAGTATCCAGCCGCAGACTTCCGCCTGCTCTGAAAAATGATAATAGGCGTTGTAGTTTTCCTTGTGCAGTTTCTTGTCATCAAGGAAATACCTCTCAAAGAACGCCATCTTATCCTTGCCGTAAAGCGGTGAACGTGCTCCGCTCCACAGATACCACATATAGTCGGCGGCGTAGTCTTTTTCCTCGCCAGGCTGCATGAAATACGCCTTGTTCGCGATTTCGTCAAGTTTATCAAGCAGAGCCTTGCCGGAATAATCCGTTCCCGCGATATTCACACTCTGGAGCTGCCCGTTTTCGTCAAGCGGAATACAGCCATGAAACAGCAGATTTCCGTTTATCGTCTTGTACATCGAGCCCTTTGAATACAGGAACCGAATGTGGGAATTGAGCCGCTCGCTGTGCATAAATGAATTCTCCAGCACAGACATAAGCTCATTTTCAGCGTCCGTCAGCGACAGAGGATCTTTACGGCAAACCGTCGGGAAGTTTTTGTCTAGCAGTTCGTACTCACTGCCGTCGATCGTTACTGTTCCGCGGTCAAAATCGACCATTCGGAATATATCGCGCTTTCCCATGCCCCATTCCGGGTGGCGCTCAATAAGCTGACCCTCAAGCTTCAACTGAATTATCGTTATCGCCTTGTGCATTTTGGCGACGAGCTTTGTGTCCACCGGGTCGTAGATGTTGTCATCCAGAGTCTGCGGCATGAACAGAACGCAGTCGTCGTTCTTATAGTACTCCCCTGCAAACACCGCAAGCGCCCTGAGATTAAGCCCGTATCCGTCCTCAAGCACATCGAAATTATTGTACCGCATGGAAATCCTGATAACATTCGCGATAAGCGCCCGGTTTCCTGAAGCCGCTCCCATCCAGGAGATATCGTGATTCCCCCACTGGATATCAACATCATGTATTTTCATCAGTTCGTCAAGGATCACGTCAGCTCTCGGACCCCTGTCGAAAATGTCACCTATCAGATGGAGTTTGTCGATGGCAAGCGACTGGATAAGCTCGCAGAGGGATTTAATAAAGCGGTCTGCAATGCCGGTATCAAGAATAGTCGTGATTATCTCGTCGTAATAGTATTCCTTGACCACATCATCGGTGACATTCAAAAGCTCGTCAAGTATGTACACCATGTCCTTCGGGATACGCTTGCGCACCCGGGAACGCGTATATTTAGCCGACACCGCCTCGCAGACTAAAATCAGGCGATATATCGTGAGTCTGCGCCACTCGTCGGACAGTTCGTCCTTCATGCGGAGGTTTTTCAACTGCTTGTCAGGATAGTAGATAAGATATGCAAGCGCTTCACGTTCGGCTCCGGAAACCGACTTCCCGAGGGTTATGTCAATCTTGTTCTTGATCATTCCCGAAGCGCTTTTCAGCATGTGCAGGAACGCTTCATACTCACCGTGGATATCACTGAAAAAATACTCCGTTCCCTTTGGAAGGCTGCGTATCGCAGAAAGATTCACGATCTCGCTCACTGCGCTGTCGATCGTCGGGAACTCCTTTGCCAGGAGCAGTAAATATTTTTTGTCCATGTTGTTTTCCCTCAAATAATATTGTTTAGCTTATCTGACTGAAAAACAGAAATTTACCTATCATCTATATGATATGTCCATATAATTAGCGATAGAGCTTCATCAGACAAACGGCTATACTTTTCTCTTATATACTTCTCCATTCTATCCCATACGATATTTCTTTTCAAAGGCAATTTATAGAAAAAGCCATATAAATCATTATATAGTATTTCCAATACAATAACAGAATTTTCTTTTAAAATACTTGTTGCAGATGTATCATTGATAACTTTCCACCCCTTATTTCCTCGATATTTTGGGTCAAGCATATCAATAATGAATTCACTTATTTCATTCCAATCTATCATATCATTAGGTAGATTATTTTTTGTTGGCTCATTTATTCCATTCCTCATTGAGAACACCTCTGCAAATCCCGATTTGTCAAGCCAATATTTTATTTATATTATATCACACTCACTTGACTTTTTCAATCCCTGGGAGGAAATTAACAAAGGGGAAAAGCAGAATTACCGTAGGCTTTCTCTATTTCTATATCCGAAACTCCTCTTGTACAGCCTCCACAATTAAAGCTCTATAGTAGCTGAATCGATCTGAAGCTCCGGCGAATGGAAAGGTATCACCCTTACGAACCTGTTGTGCTTCATCAGTTCCGTGAATTCAGCAAAATTCTGATGCACCGGATATCTGAGGAATTTCATTCTGCCGGAGTTTATCAGCCTTTCGCTAACTGAGCCTGGCTCGAGTGTGCCGGTCATGATCGCAGCGCCGCCGCCAGCAAGAATGCTTTCCGCAATGTTCTGCGAGCAGCTGCTGCGAAGCTGAGGGTCGCTCAGGAACAATATATCTGCCGTATTTTGGTTCCGGAAATACTATTGTTCTGCGCTGTTCCCTTATCTCTGAAACAGCGGAAACAATTGCGTCACAGCACTCTGAAAAACTGCGGCTGTCATTACCGTACGCGCAGTCTGCAAAGTGTGATTTTCATTTATTCCCTCGTTCAGATTTATCTTTACACATTCTATCAAACTATGTGTAAAATTCGCTATCCTCTTTATGTTATATTCTTGTAAAGCGGAATTACATCTGCTGAAATCTGCTATTATGACATTACCACGAACATAAATGATTTTCAAACTGCGGCAGATTTTCTCTTGACTTTTCTCCTGCCTTGTGATAAAATCGGTATATACTTTAATAAGCATAAGAGGGTCATTTTATGAAACTTGATGTATTAGGTCTGCTTGGCGCATGCTCCTATGCGCTTGACTGCGTGGAAGCGGAACTTGTTCATGTTACCAGCCGCCATGCGAAGCGCGTGGCATATATGAGCGTATGCACCGCGGAAACACTTGGCGTGCATGGAAATGAACTGCAGGATCTCGCAGCATGCGCGCTCCTTCATGACAACGCCCTAACGCAGTATATCCAGGAGGAATTCCACGGAAACGCCGAATCGCTGGATCTGCTGCCGGAGATCCCGCATCTGGGGCTTCACTGCTCCCAGGGCGAGGAGAATATCCGAAATCTGCCGTTCAGCACCGACGTCAGCGGAGTAATTCTATACCACCATGAAAACGCAGACGGAAGCGGTCCGTTCGGAAAAACCTGGGGGGAAATCCCGCTGGCTGCCCGGATAATACATCTGTGTGATTTGCTGGATGCATTCTGCCGCGCCGATAAATTCACCCCGGAAGTCTGGAACAGAGCGGAATCTTTTATTTCCCGGGTTCGCGGGAAAATCTTCGACGATGAGTGCGCCGAAGCATTCCTGAAGGCATTCCCAGCGGAGCATTTTATGTCCCTCGGAAACGACGACCTTGAATCGCGCCTGTGGAGCATAGTCCCGCGCGGAAAGCAGGAGCTAAGTTTCCCGCAGATCAAGGCGCTGGCTGATTTCTTCGCAAAAATAGTGGACTACAAATCGCCGTTCACCAGCACGCATTCGATTGGAGTTGCCTCCTGCGCTGAAAAGCTGTCCCGCTTCATGGGATTTGACGATGAAACCGCGCAAAAAATGTACCTCGCTGGAGCGCTGCATGACATCGGTAAAGTCGCGGTGGGCAATGAAATACTCGAAAAACCCGGTCGCCTGACCGACGAGGAATTCGCAGAAATGAAGCATCACGCCGCATACACCTACTACATACTCTCGGAAATCGAGGATTTCGAAGAGCTGCGCGACTGGGCTGCATTCCATCACGAGCGGCTTGACGGCACAGGGTACCCATTCCGGAAAACCGCCTCAGAACTGAACACGCAGGAGCGTATGATGGCATGCGTAGACATTTATCAGGCTCTGACTGAGAGCCGCCCTTACAAGCCCGGAATGCCTCATGAAAAAGCCTGCGCTATTCTGCGTGAAATGGCGGACAAAGGCTGGCTTGATGCCGGAATAACAGAACAGGTAGACGCTTGTTTCGGTAAAAAAAATGCGGGGTAATTTTACTCCGCATTTTCTTTAAGCTTAATATACGATTTTATTTCAGTGTTTTTAATGTTTCAGGAAATATCTCCCAATAGAACCTGCGAGCAGACGGCGGAAAATCGCCAAGTATTCCATGCTCTGGGTCGTAAAATACGCCGTCTGCATAAAGCGACCAGTGCCAGCATCGAGGAGTTTCAAGGCTGAGGAGCGCGCACCTAGGGAGGTCGAAAACTGTTTGCGCCTGCTTTCGTTCCGACGAAAAATTAATTCCGTGATCGGTCAGGACGCGCTTCATTTCGCGAAGGTCGGTTTCCCGGCTGTTCCCGAGGTATTCACAGATGTATTCGGCAGTAGTTCCAAGCAGCATTGCGAGGACTGCCTGACCACATTGAAGGTCAGTTGGTTCGTGGATATAATCAATATTCATTTTTCACCTTATATGATGGTTGCCTGCCAGGAAACACAGAAATCCAACAGTCAGTTATATCGTTCAGAAAAACGTAATAAACGTCTCCGCACTTATCCGTGTGCAAAAATCTGCCATAGTCGGGAAACTTTCGCTCAGTTCCGTCCCTGCATACTATCCTGTATTTTACACGGTTGATATCCCGTTCCCGTTTTATCTGTGTATAGCACACCGTCTGCTTTTGTCAGCAAGCGAAATTTCTGATGTAACGATTCGGCGCACTCTACCCATTTTCCCTTTTCAAACCGTTTTTTAGAGGTTCACTTATTTATTATCCTCTATAACAAGAAGCGTCTTTTTCCCATCAGTATTCTTCAAGAATGCTGATTCCGACCATTTATGAGCAAAAGATAATACTTCAAACATCTTTCAGTTAATTATACCACACGAGATAGATTTTTTCAATCATTATTTTATACAAAGATATTATTGCGAACAAAAAGCGCAACAATAATAGGGGAACCTCTAAAAACCGGTGTGAAAAGCAAAAATGGGCAGGGTGTGCCAGATTC
>OLWA01001693.1_pt1 | contig 21943 bp, 21 predicted proteins | sample 1673251 | NCBI WGS metagenome assembly OLWA01 (sample SAMEA3178937, study PRJEB25190) | human gut metagenome | biome: human gut; feature: human-associated habitat; material: faeces | place: Austria | collected 2013 | reverse complement strand
CGTGGTCTGCCTTTTGTGTCCTTGTCCATAATGTTTCAAGCTAATTACCAACATGGGTGCGGCTAATCCGGAAGCAGCCGTTTCCAAATGCATGGAGATTGCTAAGAAGCATGGCTTGTCTGGAATGAAAATTGCTTGCGTTACTGGTGATGACCTGCTACCAAATATTGACAAGTATATGAGATCTACCGTCTGGGAGACCGGCGAAGAGCTGTCAAAGCTCCCTGGTGAAATCATCTCTGCCAATGTGTATTTGGGAGTGGATGGCATTTTAAAAGCATTATCTCAGGGGGCTGATGTGGTTATTACCGGTCGTGTTTCCGATCCTGCTATTTTCATGGCCCCCATCATCCACGAGTTCGGTTGGGACCTAGACGACTGGGATAAACTGGCCAAGGGTACCATGATTGGGCATCTTTTGGAATGCGGAAGTCAGGTCGCTGGTGGGTATTATTCCGAGCCTGGGAAAAAGGATGTTCCTGGTGTAGGCCATATAGGTTTTCCAATCGTGGAAGTGCAGGAAGACGGCTCCTTTATCATCACAAAGATTCCCGAAGCCGGTGGTATGATTTCCCCCTCCACCTGTTCTGAACAAATTACCTACGAAATCCACGATCCTGAAAACTATATCACTCCTGACGTAGTGGCCAATTTCAAGTATGTAAAGTTTACCCAACTCGAGAAAGATGTAGTGAGGGCAGAAGGTGCCACAGGTAAGCCAAAGCCAGACATGTTGAAGGTCTCTGTTGGCTACCATGACTGTTTTATTGGTGATGGCGAGATCAGTTACGGAGGCATTGGTTGTCTAGCGCGCGCTAGGTTGGCTGTGGATATTATTAAAGAGCGTCTGGAGCTAGTTGCTCCCGGCCAGTTCGACGAAATTAAGTACGATCTAATCGGCTGCAATAGCCTTTATTGGAATCCCGATTATAAGTATGACGAGGGGTTGTCTGAAGTCCGTGTCCGTGTGGCTGGTCGTGCCAAAACTAAGGCCATAGCTGACCTTGTTGGTAACGAAGTGGAGGCTTTATACACAAATGGGCCTGCTGGCGGAAGTGGAGCGGTTAAGCGTACACGTGACATCGTTTCGGTGGCCTCCATTTTGGTAGATCGCAGCGAGATTGAGACAAAGGTCCAACTATTTGAAGTCTAAGGAGATGAGTGAACTATGAAGCTTTGGGATATCGCTCATTCCCGTACTGGTGATAAGGGCAACATCTCAAATATATCCTTGATTGCATACGATTCAAAAGATTATGAGCTACTTAAAGATAGGGTCACAGCTGAAAAGGTCAAGGAACATTTCAGAGGCATTGTCAAGGGGGATGTTGTTCGCTACGAACTACCTAACATCTACGCGTTGAATTTTGTTATGCAAGCGGCTCTGGGTGGTGGCGTTACAAGATCCCTTTCTTTGGATATGCATGGAAAAGCTTTAAGTTCATACCTGCTGAACATGGAAATTTGAGCAGTCCCTTTACTTAATGTTAGTGCAATAATAATTCAAATAAATTTGCTGGACATCGGGAAATGTTCCGGCAGCGAAAGGTAGGGTGCCTTTCGTTAGAAGTATCTCAAAATTTTAAATTTAAGGAGGACAAAATGAAAAAACGTAATTTGTTTGTGACCCTGTTGCTTGTGATGGCAATGCTGCTCTCTGCATGTGGGTCCAAGGCCCCCGCACCCACACCTGATGCTCCTGACAGCACCGGTGAACCTGTCTATGGTGGCGTGCTTCGAGTTGCCAGCTATCTGTCTCCCTCTGTGCTTGGTTACACGCCCGAATGTGGTTCAAACACGAACATTCAGTATCTCCGCCTGAACTTCAATTCCCTGTGCAACTATGATGAAAAGGGTGCGCTGTGCCCTGATTTGGCCACGGAGTGGTCTTCCGATTATGATACTCTCACGCTGACGTTCAAACTCCGTGAGGGTGTTAAGTTCGCTGATGGTACCGATTTCAATGCAGAGGCCGTGAAGTGGAATATTGAGCAGTACAAGGCGGCTCAGCGTACTGAGGTTGCTGAAGTCGAGTCGATTGAAACTCCCGATGATTATACTGTCATTATTCACCTGAGCGCATGGAACTCCTCTGCTCTGGATGCGATTGGATACATGGTTTACTATATGTCTCCTACCGCCGTTGAGGCAAATGGTGTGGAGTGGGCTCGCGAGAATCCTGTTGGTACCGGCCCCTTCGTGCTGAAGGAGTGGAACAAGGGTGTCTGCATTAGCTATGAAAAGAACGAGAACTATTTCGAGGAAGGCAAGCCCTATCTCGATGGTGTCGATATGTACATCATGGGCGACTCCACCACGCTGCTGAACGCATTCAAGAACAATGAAGTCGATGTGCTGGCTCACTGCGATTATACTCGCGTTAATATGGAGCTTGATTCTCTTGGCTATACCAAGGAGTCCAATCTCACTGGTATCGGTTGCGAGGGTACTGGCCTGATTTGTAGCAGTGCTGATGAGACTTCTCCCTGGGCTGATGTACGTGTCCGTAAGGCTATGTGCTACGCTGTTGATGTTGATGCTCTGGTTGAGTCTATTGGTTTCGGTTACCAGGTAAAGATTAATCAGTGGGCAAAGGAAGGTACTTCCACCTGGTCTCCCTATGTGGTAGGCTATGAATACAATGTGGAGAAGGCAAAACAGCTGATGGCTGAAGCTGGCTATGCCGATGGCTTTGACACGGTTCTGTACTCTGAGCGTAGTGATGGCTATGCTGTTGCGTTGGCCGAATATCTGACCGCGGTTGGCATTCGCACTACCATCGAGCAGGTCGATGACAATAAGAAGTCTGATATGATGATGAATGGTTGGGATGGTCTGCTGTTCCACTACTTCACCATCACCCCTGATCTGAGCCTGTATATGACCCGTCACATTGCTGTTGACGCGCCTTATTACGGCGTTAGCATCCAGCATCCTCAGGACTGCCTGGATTTGATTGAGAAAATCAAGATGGCCCCTACTGCTGAAGAGAAGCAGGCTCTGTCTTGGGATCTGCAGAAACTGGTGTATGATGAGTATGCGCTGTTCGGCCTGCCCATGTACACTGAGCCCCTGGCCACTTTTGTACATGAGAATGTCCATGATACTCAGTGGGGCTTCTATCACGCTTCCGCTTGGGAGCCTGCCGACGCCTGGATGTCCAAGTAATTTGAGCTTTATATTATGCAGCAGGGGGGTTACCCCCCTGCTGCTGTCTAACTTTTAAGCGGAGAATCGGAGGGTCATCAATGGCACGCTATATTTTAAAACGCCTTTTCCAAAGTATCATCGTATTAGTAATCGTAACATTATTAGTCTTTCTAGTTATGCACTCCATACCGGGAAATCCTGTGCAACTCTATTTGGGCGACGGAGCCACAAGAGAGCAAATTGAACATTATACGGAATTGTTTGGGTTTAATGAACCTTTACTTGTGCAATATGGAAAATGGATTTCAGGTATTTTCCAGGGCGAGTGGGGTCGTTCCATCAGCTACGGATGTGATATTTCGACGTTGCTTCCCAGCCGTATTACTGCAACCCTTTCTATTACAATTCCGTCTATGATTATTTCATTGGCTTTAGGAGTTGTTTTGGGTATTGTTTCGGCGGTTAAACGGAACTCTTTAACCGATTCGACGATTTCCGCTTTATCTAATATCGGCATGGCAACACCCTCCTTTTGGTTGGCAATTTGTTTGGTTTTTATTTTTGCACTTAAACTCAGGTGGCTTCCAGTACAAGGATATACCCCTTTGACGGAAAATGTTACAAAAGGCCTGAAGGAACTTATCCTTCCTGTGGTTGTTCTGTCGCTTGGTTCTACCGCTTACTATGCCAGACAAACGCGATCTGCTATGCTGGAGGTTATTAACCAGGACTATATCCGCACAGCGAGATCAAAAGGTCTGAAAGAACGCACTACTATGTTGGTACACGCACTTCACAACGCAATGATTCCCCTGGTTACTGTGTTGGGTATGTCCATTGGTAATTTGTTGGGTGGCACGGTGCTTGTTGAACAGGTATTTTGTGTTCCGGGCATTGGTTCGCTCTTGTTGACAGCTATTTTGAATATGGACTACTTCCTAGTACAGGATATTATTTTGATTATGTCTGTATTTGCCTTGGCAAGTAATTTAATCGTAGATATCCTTTATGGATATATTGATCCTCGCATTCGTGTAATGTGATAGGAGGTGTGATTATGAACGTAAAAAAGACAAACGACAAAAAGTCGAACCCGATGCGGCATAGCCACACAGCCAGATTGAAGGCCTTTTTTGAAACATTTTTTTCGCGGAAATTGGTAGTTGTAGGGTTTACCATTATTATGATGATTATCGTAATTGCTATTTTTGCCCCTCTCCTTACCCAATACGATCCACTAAAATCTTCGTTAAAAGAAGTTCTTCGTAAACCAAGTCTGTTGCATCCGTTTGGAACAGATGACGTGGGACGCGATGTACTAACTCGAATTTTTTATGGTGCAAGAGTTTCTTTAGTCGTAGGTATTGCCTCCACGCTGGTTGCGGGTGTTGTTGGAATGATTGTGGGCTTGATTGCAGGATACGCAGGTGGTGTAGTTGACAGTGTGATTATGCGCATTATGGATGCTATGCTTGCAATCCCCATCATTATTCTTGCACTTTTCCTTGGCAGTGCTTTGGGCAAAGGGCTCGGTAACATCATTTTATGTATTGGAATTTCTATGATTCCACGTTACGCTCGCGTAACACGCGGTTCCGTTCTACAAGTAAAAAAACTAGACTATGTAACGGCAAGTAAGATTTCTGGCGCGAGTAAAATCAAAATCGCACGCGTTCATATACTGAAAAATTGTTTGTCCTCTAACTTGGTTATGATGACGATGAATCTGGGTGATGCAATTCTTACCGAAGCAAGTTTGAGTTACCTTGGTATGGGAATCAATCCTCCGACCCCGTCTTGGGGTGGCATGGTCAGTAACGGCTATGATTGGTTAAGCATGAACCCTACGGTTGCTATAGCTCCTGGTATATTTATTATTCTAACGGTTTGGGCGTTCAATGTATGCGGTGATGCACTGCGTGATGCTCTGGATCCCAAGCTCAAGGGTGTCCTTTGAGTCTGTAGGGAGGAATTGATATGAAGCGACTTTTTGAAGTAAAGGATCTTACTGTGGAGTTTCGGCAAAAATCAGGATCTTTGATTGCTGCCAACCACATTTCCTATCATTTGGACAAGGGTGAAATTGTTGCATTTGTCGGCGAGAGCGGTAGCGGAAAATCTGTTACACAATATACAGGTTTGCAATTAGTGCCCTGCCCTCCTGGTCATATAACTTCTGGTGAAATCTGGTTTGAAGGAAAAAACATTTTGGAATACGGGGCCAATAGTGAAGAAATGCGACGTATTCGTGGCGGACAAATAGGTGTTATTTTCCAAGAGCCGATGACATCTCTGAACCCGGTTATGACGATAGGGAAGCAGATAACTGAGTCAATTTGCCTACATTTAGGGCTTTCCAAAAAAGACGCCTTAAAACGTGCAGCAGAGTTATTAGAAAAAGTTGGATTACCCGATGTAAATGAACGGCTAAATGCTTATCCGCATCAACTCTCTGGTGGAATGCGTCAGCGAGTTATGATTGCGATGGCCCTTTCATGCAACCCTAAAATCTTAATTGCAGACGAAGCAACCACAGCACTGGATGTGACAACTCAGGCCCAAATTCTCGAGTTGATGAAGGAAATCGTCAAAGAGATGGGAACCACATTAGTAATTGTCACGCATAATCTAAGTCTAGTTGCTCGTTATGCGGATCGCGTATACGTTATGTATGCCGGCGAAATTGTAGAAACAGGCACAACAGAAGAACTGTTTTACAAGACGAAACACCCTTACTCAATCGGCCTACTTCAGGCAATCCCAAGTCTGACAGACCCTCGAGACAGGAAATTAATTCCGATTAGGGGAACGGTAGGTGATTTGAGAAACCGGGATGGCCATTGTGTATTCAGGCCTCGGTGTCCGTATGCTACTGAGGAGTGTGGTCAACTGAAGGCGCCAACGCTTACCTCGGTAGACGAATCTTCTACTCACATGCGGGCCTGCCATAAAAACATCTCTCTAAGTGACAAAACACATCCGGACGATAATGAAATGCGCGTGGAAAAGGCTTTGAACAGAGAGGAAGGAAAGCCATTATTAAAAGTAGAAGATTTGAGCGTGGTATTTCCTATCTATCGAGGGATAATGCGCAAGCAGATCGGCCAAGTCAGCGCGGTTAATCATGTAAGCTTTGAAGTTTTTAAGGGTGAAACCTTTGGTTTAGTGGGAGAGAGTGGCTGCGGAAAAACGACGGTGGCTCGTGCAATTATACGATTAGAAGACATTACTGAAGGAAAAATCATGTTCGAGGGACAGGATATTTCACATATGAATGAAAAAAATCTGCGTCCGTTCCGTAGAAACATGTCCATGATTTTCCAGGACCCGTATGGTTCTCTTGACCCTCGTCAAAGAGTAGGGGAGGCGGTAAAGGAACCTCTAGTAAACTTCAAACTCGGGTACACAGAAAAAGAACTAGATGAACGAGTAAATGAACTCTTCACCATGGTAGGATTGGATCCGTCTTATCGGGATCGCTTGCCACATGAGTTTTCAGGCGGACAGCGGCAACGTATTGTCATTGCTCGAGCCCTTGCAACAAATCCTTCGCTGATTTTGTGTGATGAAGCGATTTCAGCACTTGACGTATCTATTCAGGCGCAAGTCATCAATCTCCTTGAAGAACTACAGGACCGTCTCGGAATCACATATTTGTTCATTGCACACGACCTTTCAGTCGTTCGGCACATCAGTGATAGAATCGCTGTGATGTATTTGGGACAAATTGTGGAAATGGGTGATTGGAAAGAACTATATGAAAATCCGCGACACCCATATACGCGCACCTTGTTGGATGCAGTTCCGGTTCCTGATCCTGTAATTGAAAAAAATCGAAAGGCTCGCCAAATTGAAGGAGAGGTCCCAAGTCCAATGAATCGTCCGTCTGGCTGTGCGTTTTCGACTAGATGCCCGTATGCCACACAGCGGTGCTACACGGAGTTGCCCGCGTTGGAAGATTTGGGAATGCAGCATTTCGCTGCCTGTTTCCGCCTTCACGATTCCATTTTAAATGATAATACGAAAAGAGGCTGAAGAAATGATTAAGTTTAATGAACAGGAACAAATTGACAGTGTTCGCGGTGCTCTGGCTCTGCGCAAACAGATTGAGGCCGTCGTAGATAGCTTCTGTCAGGATGGGTATCGAAACATCTGTTGGCTTGGTATCGGTGGTACTTGGGCTAGTTGTCTGCAGGTCGAGTGTCATATGCGTGAGAAGTCTTCTTTGGATTTCTATGTAATCAATGCTGCAGAGTACTGTGCTACAGGCGATAAGCGTGTTGGAAAAGGAACGGTAGTCATCCTTTCCTCTGTTACTGGCACAACCGCAGAAATCGTGGACGCCGTAAAGAAAGTGCAGAGTGCTGGTGCCAAAGTGTTTGGTTTTATTGACAAGGCCGATGCTGCATTGGCATCAATGGTAGATTATTGTATTAGTTACAAAGGAAATGAGCAATTAAAATTCTTCATGACAGCTGATCGCTTCATGTTTAATGCTGGCGAGTTCGATGGTTATGAAGCCTACTATGCCGAGATGGAGCAGTATCTGCCCGAGGCTTTGGTTGCTGTCGAGAAGGCTGCTGATGACTTCGGCAGGCAGTACGCATTGCTCCATATGAAAGATGAATTGCACTACTTTGTGGGTGCTGGTGCCTTATACGGGGCTACCTACTCTTATGCAATGTGTTACTGGGAAGAACAGCACTGGATTCGCACCAAATCTATCCACTCCGCAGAATTCTTCCATGGGATGCTTGAAATTATAGATTTACTGACTCCCGTTACTGTCTTTGTAGGTGAGGACTCCCAACGTGCACTGGGTGAGCGCGTCGCTCGTTTTCTGCCTAAGGTGAACAAGAACTACACTATCATCGACACCAAGGACTATGATCTCCCTGGTATCAGTCCTGAAAACCGCGGAAGTATCAGCCATTTGGTAATGCATGCAGTGACCAACCGGATTGACGCCCATGTGGAGGCCATCAGTGGGCATGATATGCAGATTCGACGTTATTATCGTAAAATGGAATATTAATTTCGTCGCATCCTATTGTGCCGAGGAAGCGGGGAGCTCCTGTTTCCTCGGCACACCGTCTAAAAGGAGATTTTATGGAGTTTGGTCTTTTTACCTGTGGATATCAACATCTGCCATTAGAAACGGCCTTTTACGACGCGAAGGCTTTTGGTTACGACTATATTGAGTTGTGGGGAGGGCGGCCACATGCATTTGCATCGGATCTTCTCGCTGGCGATGCATCCAAGATTCGCGATTTAATACAGAAGTACCAAATGCCAGTGTATATCTACACACCGGAGCACAACGCCTATCCATATAACTATATGATAGGAATAGAACACCAGTGGGAGGAATCTATGAATTATCTCTCTTCTGCCTTCCGTGCTGCTAGTGACATTGGTGCACAATACACACTTGTATCGATAGGACACGGAGGAAGTGCTACGCCTAATCAGAGGAAACAGCGGTTAGAACGTTCTCTATACCGTCTGTGTGCTGCGGCAGAAGAAGCCGGCCAAACCATTCTTTTGGAAACATTAACTCCTTATGAATCCAACACATGCACTCGTCTAGAAGATTTGCGAGAGATTTTAGACAAAATTGATTCGCCTGCATTACTTGGGATGTGTGATGTTGTCCCTCCTTTTGTGCAAAAGGAAGATCCTGTGGACTATGCCCGCGTGTTGGGCAAACGCATGGGCCATTTACATTTGGTGGACAATGACGGACAAAGTGATAGCCATCTCTTGCCGGGCGATGGCATCATGCCGCTACGGAAAATCATACAAGAACTGCGTGAGGCTGGGTATGATGGTATGGCCACTATTGAACTGGTGACAAATTATATGAGTGATCCGAGCTTTTATGCCGAGTTGGCACTGAATCGGGTAAAGGAGCTGCTATGATACGTATTGCTTGTGTTGGCGACAACTGCATTGACTACTATGACAACACCAATGAGGCATTTCCTGGTGGAAATCCGGTGAATGTGGCTGTGTACGCACGCCGTTTGGGAGCGGACGCTTCCTATCTGGGTGCTGTTGGTACTGACAAATACGGAGAATTGATGATTTGCGCCTTGCAGGAAAAGGGTGTAGATACCAGTCATGTACAGGTGTTGTCAGGAAACACTGCGCTCACCCATGTTTGTCGTGTTGACGGAGAGCGTATATTTGGAGACTATGAAGAAGGGGTGATGGCTGAGTTTTCCCTAAACAAGGAAGATATAGACTTTATGTGCACTCACGATTTAGTGGTATCTGCCTTGTGGGGGCGTGTTGAAGGCTATCTGCAACAGATACATCAACGTAGCATTCCTATTGCTTTTGACTGTGCTGATAGACCTTTTGACAAGGTTTCTTTGGAGGCACTGCCTCACACTGATATCGCATTTTTTGCTGACGATGTCTCCGATGAGGAAAGTTTGCGACAGAAAATCTTGCAAGTGGCTTCTCTTGGCCCGAAGTTGGTGGTTGCTACACGTGGTATAAAAGGAAGTTTGGCCTACGATGGTCAGGCATTTTACAACTACGGCATTGTAAAATGCGATGTTGGAGATACTATGGGTGCAGGGGACAGCTTCATTGCCGGCTTTTTGACATCTTGGCTACAGAAAAAAAGCATTAAGGAATGTATGGCAGCAGGAGCCGCCAGCGCAGCTGTGACTATCTCTTACTGTGGCGCATGGTAATATAAACTCGTATGGTGATGTAAAGGAGTCGTTTTATGACCTACGAAGAAAGAATGGTTAAAAGATTTGCCGAGGAATATAATGCGCTTGAAGAGAGGCCTTGCGTTGAAATATGTGAGGCTGAAGAGATTCGGATTCCTATGTCAGATGGGGTATTACTCCGCACGGTGGTGCAAAAACCGCAGGGAGAAGGCCCCTTTCCGACAATCATCATGCGAAGTTGTTATCCATCTAACGAGGGGCAATACCGTTTACATGCACGAGAATACTGTTCTCGAGGGTTTGCCTTTGTTTATCAGTTTTGCCGGGGCACAGGTGGTTCTGATGGTGAGTGGGTTCCCAATGTCCACGAACGCGAAGACGGAAAGGTAACTTTAGATTGGCTGGATGAACAAGCCTGGGTTGAAAGTATAGGATATTTTGGGTGTTCGTATTTGGCACTTACAGGATGGGCTGTTGCGGATATCGTTCCAGAAAAGGTAAAAACACTATACTTAACTCATTATGGAACGGATCGTTTTACCTCTGCCTATTCTTCTGGTTGTTTCCGACAAGATGTGCTTACTTCATGGGCGATGGAAAATGCAGGCGTACCAATTAAGGCAGATTTTCGAAAAAGCGCAGCATTTATGCCACAGATTGAGGTAGACGAAACAGTGTGGGGGTGTCGTTTAGACTGGTATCGTGATTGGATTACCCACACAGATAGAGATGACTCTTATTGGACAGAAGGTTTTTGGGGGGAGTTAGCTGAAATACCGGAGCGAGTCACTGTACCGGTATATATAGGAGGGGGTTGGTATGATCACCATTTAGGGAGCACTTTGCGCACGTGGAAGGCGCTATCACCCCTAAGCAAACAACATAGCACCCTCCGACTAGGTGCGTGGAATCATGACTTCCAATCTTGTACTCCTGGTGTACCAACAAGGCATTTGGAAAACAGTGATATTGCATCCGCTTATCATTGGTTTCGTATGATTCTAGTAGATAAGATTCTGCCGGATACTCAAATCAAAAGCTACCTAGTAAATGAAGATGAGTGGCTGATAAAAAATAAAGACCTTGACGTTCAACAAGAAAAGAAATATTTCGTACTTACAGAAGGAAAGAAGTTATTACAATTAGAGTCTACCTTATCTTGTGAAGAAAATAATCAGTGGTCCTATGTATATAATCCGAAAAACCCTGTTCCTTCTCACGGTGGAGAATCCTTGCTTTGGTCTTGGGATGATATCGGAAGCTTGAAACAACCGCCATGTGGTTGGCGGGAGGATGTGTTAAGTTTTGTATCCGAACCGTTGAGTCAAGATATGATAGTTTTGGGCAGTATAAAGGTAGAACTATACGTTTCTTCGGATGCAAGCGATACGGCATTCTCCGCTAAATTGATGGAAATACGACCCGATGGATCAGCATATCATGTTCGTAGCGGTATTACTACTTTAGCTTATCGAAGTGGCGCAGATTTTCCTCGCGGTGTTTATAAAGCTGGGCAGATGGTAAAAGTCGAAATAAATTTCTGGGATATTGGGTGGTGTTTTAAGACGGGAACCAGGCTGCGGCTTGATATATCTTCGTCTGATTTTCCTCAGTATTCTATTCATAGCAATTATCCTGGGGTTTGGTCCGTTCAGACGAAGACAAAGCCTGCGGTGCAAACAGTATACTCATGTCCAGGCAATACTTCTACTATTATATTTCCAATTATATCTAACAAATAATATTTTGTTGAATAGCCATATAGAAAAAAGGGAGGCCAATTTCTTGGCCGCCCTTTTTTGGTGTAAGCGCACAATAATCACCCGGCCCGAACAAAGTTACGGCAGAGTCACCGTTCGCGGGACTCTGCCGTTTGTTCATTTCCGTATATGTTCCCGGTGCCGGACTGCCGGGTGCCAGGGCATCAGCTTTTCCAACTCCTCATGGGTCGGAGATTTGCCCAGATAGGGCAGCATACTCAGCACCAGCAATAGATACCCATAAGGCTCAATGCCGTTGGCCTTGGCCGTTTCCATCAGCGAATACACAATGGCACTGGATTCCGCTCCCTTGACACTGCCGCAGAACAGCCAATTCTTTCTTCCCACCACAAAGGGCCGGATCGCGTTCTCAGCCAGATTATTGGAGATAGGGACATCTCCATAGTCCAGAAATGCCATAAGCTGCTGTTTCCGGTTCAGGGAATACCGTACCGCATCCTCCAGCTTGCTGCCCTTTTCCGGGTGGATCGATTTCAGCCATGCAAAATACTCCTCCAGAAAGGGCAAAACCTCATTCTGGCGGTACTCTTTCCGAGCCTTGACATCGGCATATATGTATTTCTTCTCCAGAGAGAACAGCCTCGTGCAATACCGAAATCCCACGGCGGCTTTGCTGGTTTTCACAGTTGCGCCGTCTGGCATGGCCTCCCGCCATTTTCGCCTGGCATGGGCTCAGCAGCCGCAGTGGGTCACCTTCTGCACCTGATTGTAGCCTGCATAGCCATCCGTTATCAGGCATCCGCTAAAGCTTTTCAGAAAGCTCTCCGGGCGTTTGCCGCTCCGGTCAGGCTGGTACTCAAAGATGCGAATATGCTGGCTGCTGTATTCTCCGCTGGCATAGAGCCACATTCTGGATTTTGAGGCGGCAGGCTTGTTGTCCTCTTTCAGCACCTGCACCACTGTTTCATCCGCGTGGATCACGGATTGTTCCAGAAGCTGCCGCTTCGTATGCTTGTACAGCGGCTTCAGCCAGCTCTGGGCACACCGGATCACCCAGCTGGCCATGGTGGCCCGGCTCAGCTCCACACCCTGTCTCGCCCAGATCTTCTCCTGCCGGGCCAGAGGAACTCCGTCCACATACTTCTTCGTCATAACATCTGCCACAGTAGAGGGAGATGCCAGAGAGTGCTTCATAAGAGGAGGTGGCGTTCTGGCGGTAATGATATGGGCAAAGCCGGTATCCTTCTCACACTTGTCGCAGGCATAGGTGCAGCTGTAGTATTCCAGAATCTTCTCAGACTGCGGGATAATGATGAGTTCCCTGCGGACGAGCTTCTTACCAATGAGCTTAAAAGTGCCGCCGCACTTGTCACAGGTAAGCCTGGATTCCGGAAGGTCAATTATAATTTCTTCTACAGGAAGATTCTTTGCCAGCTCGTCAATGGTTCTTTTCTTCTTCCGGGCATGCGCTTTTACGGTAAGGGTTTCCTCCGTAGGTTCCTCCGCCTTGCTGTCCTGACAGATCTCTGCCTCATTGAACAGGCTCATTTGGTCTTCGCTCAGAACATAGCTCCTCTTCTCACTGGACTGGCCGAAGCGGGCTCTCTAAAGGTAGGTTAAAGTACAGAAATATATGCAATTTTCGGAACATTTTTGTCAGAATAGATCCCTCGGTTTTCCTTTGCGGATAGCCGTTTTCTGCTCAATCCGAAGCCCTTCCATGAGCCAGCGGAAGCTCTGGGGATCCAGTAACCGCAGTTCTGCTTCTGTCCTCGGCCATTGAAATCTCCCGTTGGATAACCGTTTATAAAGCAGGATATATCCGTCGCCGCACCAGTACAGAGCCTTGATTCGATCCGTTCGTCTGCCGCAGAACAGGAACAGACTTTCTTCGTCAAAATGACTGCCATACTGCTGCTTCACTACTGCGGCAAGGCCGTCGATCCCAAGACGGAGATCTGTATAGCCGCAGGCAATATAGAAATTCCGGACTTTTCTCAGATCTATCATAGCGATTGAATGGATCGAAGCAGTGCAGCGACAGCCTCAATATCCACATCGGCCAGCAGCTTCAATTCTGCGCCCCGGTATTGGAACTGGAGAATCTCCGTTGAAGTCACAGAAGATTCCAGCTGCACGATCTGAGACCTGGCAGCTTCTGCCATCTGACTGCGGAGTTTCCGGAGCCAGTAGTAAAAGCTTTTCTCGGAGATCCCACGCCGCCGGCAAAATTCCCGTTTTGTCAGTCCGCTGTTGCTGCATTCCTGAATAAGCATTCTCCATGTCTGCGCCCGATAGTCGTCCTGCACTGCCAATACATCTGCCATTTGATAGCATCTCTCCCTCCTTCTCGAAAAAATCACCGTGCGTTTTTCAAGTTTTGGGATATTATCTCACTTCCTTGGCCGGGATTCTATGCGGGTGGTTATTGTGCACTTACATTTTTTCTGCCTCGCGCTTCAAGTCAGCACGGAAATCCGGATGGGCGATGGCGATTAGTTCCTTCGTGCGCTCTCGTACGCTCTTTCCAATCATCGTAGCCACACCATACTCCGTCACGATGTACATGCACTCAGTGCGCTTTGTGCTGACGATAGCACCAGGATTGAGCATCGGGACGATGGTGGAGATGGTTCCGTTTTTGCGGTGGAGTTTGTGCACAGGAAGGACTTTCCTCCCTCTGAATAATAGGCGCCACGGCAGAAATCAGCCTGTCCGCCAACACCAGAATACTGCCGGAAACCGATCGGCTCGAAGCAGCACTGATCCGTCAGATCCACCTGCAGTGTTGCATTTATGGAAATGACATTTTTGTTCTTGGCAATCACGGCAGGATCGTTGATATAGTCTACCTCGTACGTTTCCACGCCAGGGTTTTTGTCAACGTAATCATACATTCTCTTTGTACCCATGGCAAAAGTAAATACGGACTTGCCACGGTTGACCTCCTTGCGTGAATTGTTGACAGCGCCGCATTCAATCAAATCAATCATGCACTCACAGAACAACTCAGTGTGAATACCAAGATCTCGCTTGTCTCGCAGCAGACCAGCGACAGCGTTGGGAACACCACCGACACCGACCTGAAGGCAGGCTCCGTCAGGCACCATATCGGCAATATAACCAGCCATAGCCATAGCGTTCGGATTGGTTCCCTCTGCGTGGAGTTCCACCAGATCATGGGTGTGTTCCACGATGCAGTCTACCTGCGAGATATGCACAGCAGTATCGCCGAACACACGAGGCATCTTATGATTGACAATGAAGATAACTTTTTCGGCGCACCGAAGAATCGTCTGGGAATGGGACAGTGCCAGCGAAAGATTAAAGTGTCCGTGCCGATCCATGGGAGCTACTTCGGCAATAAATACATTTACCTTTCGATAGCCTCTGGTAAAGAGACGGGGTACATCCGTATAGTTTGCGGGGACAAAGTGTCTAGCACCAGCACCGACCGTCCAACGATATGCGTCGCAGATAAAGGTCGAATCAATCTCTACCTGATTGTGGAACTCCTCAGAAAAGAGAGGATTCTCCTTGCCCAGCGTCCAGACATTGGTGATGGTCATGTTTCTGAGATCGCCGCTACGAAGCCGGTTCGCGATGGTCTCGCAAAGCTGCACGGGCTCACCCTGAACAGGGGGGACGGCAACATAGTCACCGGATTCGATGATCTTTGCTGCCTCATCCACAGTACAGAGCTTACTCAGATATTCTTTCTGATAACGTTCGTTCATTAGAATGCCACCTGATCGGCACCCTTTGTGCCAAGAATCTTGCGGGCCTCTTCAGGTGTTGCAGCCTCAAAGCCCATTTCGCGAATCATTTTAACTGCCTTCTCGCACAGCTCACCATTGGACTTCGCGAGCACGCCACGATTAAGATAGAGGGTGTCTTCCATACCAGTACGGATATGACCGCCCATATGCGGCGGGCTTTTATATTCCGCAGCCGCGGGAAATGCGGGGCAAAATAAGCGATGCCTCTTTCGCACCGTATTGCAAGATGCCCCGCGGTTTGCTATAATGTGAGAAAGGACTGAATACAAAAGCACGGCAAGGAGGAATGAGCTGTGGGCGACGGCTATTTTCTGTTGACAAATTTGCTTTCCGAGGACGAGAAAAAGGTGATTACCAGCATCACCGCCCATATTGAGCGGGGCGAAAAGCGCGTTGGCATCCAGCAGATCGCCAGCGAGAACTTCCTTTCCCCCACCTCCATTGTCAAAATGTGCAAGCGGCTTGGGTTTGACGGATACAGCGAGCTGTACTATTACCTCAGCCGTCAGTTCGACTCCCACGGGGAAACCCGCGACAGCGAGCCGCTGAAGAATCTCATCGATAACTATTCCGAGTCGCTCATTACAGAGTTCTGCGAGCTGATGGATCGTTCCCGCGCAGCCAAGCTGTTCACCACAGGGGAGGGATTTTCCAACATCGTCGGCTCCTATATCGCCCAGCGGCTGTCCATCTGCGGCTTTATGGTATTCAATAACGTGCATTTCTACGATTATATGCTGTTCCGGGATGCGCACCACCTGCAGGACGGTCAGGATGCGCCCCCGGTAATGTTTGCCGTCAGCCAGAGCGGAGAGACCAGCCCGGTGCTGAACGATGTGCGCAATGCCCGGCAGAACGGCCATAAGATCGTCACCTTTACCAAGCGGAGCGATTCTACTCTGGCGCAGATGTCGGACATCGTGTTCGTGGTGGACGGTTCCAGGCAAACACTGGCGGGGAGCCTGCCCAACACCTTCTTCGGACATGTGATCCTGGCGTTCGAGGAGCTGGTGGCGTTTTACTTCGCCAGAAAGGATCACTGACAAGATATTACTTTTTTTACCAAAACAGAAAAACTTTCTCCGGGAAGGTGTGCTATACTGAGCATCGGTGTGGCACGCTTTTTCTGTGCCGCACTGTGGAGGCGTCCGGCGGGAGTGGCCGGTACGCAGGAACAACAAGACAACTATGGAGGAAAAAAGATGAAAAAGATCATTGCGCTTCTGTTGGCGCTGGTCATGGCGCTGGGTCTGCTGGCAGGCTGCGGCGACAAGGCCAATACCGAAGGCACCGACGATACCGACGGCGCCAAGAAGATCGAGACGCTGAAGGTCGCTTTCGTGCCTTCCCGCGAGCCTGAGGAGATCATCACCGCTACCGAGCCCCTGAAGCAGATGCTGAAGGACGAGCTGGCCAAGCTGGGCTACGAAGTGGGCGATGTGGAGATCACTGTCGGCACCACCTACGAGGCGGTGGGCGAAGGCCTGGAGGCCGGTACCATCGATGTGGGTCTGATCCCCGGCGGCACCTATGTGCTGTACGATGACGGCGCTGAGGTCATTCTGACCGCTACCCGCGACGGCCTGAGCAAGGATTCCGACAATGCCAAGGACTGGAACGACGGTCAGCCCACCGAGGCTTCCGACAAGCAGGCCGTGTCCTACCGCGCCCTGTTCATCGCCGGCCCCTCTGACAAGGGTCAGGAGCTGGTGAAGAAGGTCAACGCCGGTGAGGAGCTGACCTGGGAGGATCTGGACAGCGCCAACTGGAGCATCATGGGCACCTCTTCTCCCGCCGGTTACATCTATCCCGCCCTGTGGCTGCAGGATCATTACGGCAAGGGCATCTCCGATCTGAAGAGCGCCGTGCAGTCTGATTCCTATGCCAGCGCCTTTGCCCGTCTGGCCTCCGGCCAGGTGGACGTGCTGGTGACCTATGCCGATGCCCGCCGCGACTATGCGGAGCGTTGGAACACCGAGTTCGGCCGTGAGGGCTCCATCTGGGAGGAGACCGGCGTGATCGGCGTCACTGCCCCCATCTACAACGACACCATCTCCGTCAGCAAGAACTCCGAGATCATGGATGCCGACCTGATCGCCGCCCTGCAGCAGGCGTTCATCAACATCGGCAACACCGATGCCGGTAAGGAAGTCATCAAGATCTACAGCCACAACGGCTATCAGGTGGCACAGGCTTCCGACTACGACAACGAGCGCGCCGCGCAGAAGCTCATTCAGGAGCTGACTGCCGCTAACTAAAGCACTTTCCCAAGCGCGGGGAGGACTGTAAGGATCAAACCTTCCGCTGTCCTCCCCGCGTTTTTATTTCACGAAAAGAGGAGACCGTATGATCATTTTCGACCATGTATCCAAGGTATACCCCAACGGAACGGTGGGTCTGGACGACGTGAACCTGACCATTCAGGACGGCGAGTTCGTGGCCATTATCGGACGCTCCGGCGCCGGTAAGTCCACGCTGCTGCGGTCGGTGAACCGGATGCACCAGATCACCGCCGGCACGCTGACGGTAAACGGCACCGATGTCAGCACACTGTCAGGCAAGAGCCTGCGCCGCTTCCGCCGGGGCATCGGCATGGTGTTCCAGTCCTTCAATCTGGTGACACGAACCACCGTCATCAAGAACGTGCTGTCCGCCTGCGTGCCGGACATGCCGTTCTGGAGGGTGCTGCTGGGCACCTTCCGGAAGGAGGACAAAATCAAGGCGCTGGAGTCGCTGGACAAGGTGGGGATCCTGGATAAGGCCTATATGCGCGCCGACCAGCTGTCCGGCGGTCAGCAGCAGCGTGTGGCGCTGGCTCGCACGCTGACGCAGGATCCCCGTATCATTCTGGCTGACGAGCCAGTGGCCGCCCTTGATCCGGTCACCGCCAAGCAGGTGATGCAGGACTTTGTGCGCATCAATCAGGAGATGGGCATCTCCATCCTGCTGAACATCCATCATGTGGAGCTGGCGTTGGAGTACGCAGACCGCATTATCGGTATCCGCGCCGGCAGGATCGTCTATGACGGCCCCTCTGCAAATGTGGATCAGAAGGTACTGGATGCCATCTACGGGGATGACGCGCAGGCGGAGGAAACCGTATGAGCCTGTACGACCGTCTGTTCAAGCCCCGCCGCTACACGCTGCCCAACGGAACGGTGATGGAGGAAAAGCGCAGCCGTGCGCCGCTGGTCATCCTGATCGTGCTGGCGCTGGGGGCGCTGTCTGTCCATATCACCGGCTTCGACTTTGCGGTGCTGGTGAAAAAGGGCGGCAAATTCTTTGACATTCTCACGGCCATGTTCCCGCCAAACACCGGGTATCTGGCCAAGATCTGGCAGCCGCTGTGGGACACCGTCAAGATGTCCTTCCTGGGTTCCTTCGTGGGCGCGGTGCTGGCGATCCCCTTCGCTATCGCTGCCGCCAGCAATATTGTGACAAATCGCGTGGTGGTGTTCATCGTCCGGCTGTTCCTCAGCCTGGTGCGGCCGCTGCCCACGCTGGTGTGCGCGCTGATCGCCACCTATATCTTCGGCCTGGGCACCATGGCCGGTACCTGCGCCATCGCGGTGTTCACCTTCGCCTATGTGGGCAAGCAGCTTTTCGAGATCATCGAAACGGTGGACATGGGTCCCTATGAGGCGATGGAGGCGCTGGGCGCCACGCGGCTGCAGGCCTTTACTACGGCGGTGTTCCCGCAGGTGCTGCCTACGTATCTGTCCGTATCCCTGTTCTGCCTGGAGGGCAATGTGCGCTATGCGTCGATCCTGGGCTATGTGGGCGCAGGCGGCCTGGGTCTTATCATGAATGAAAAGATCGGCTGGCGGGAATATGACAGTCTCGGCATGATCCTGATCGTCCTGTTTTTGACCGTTATGGTCATTGAGGGCATCAGCCACTGGCTGCGCAAGCGCTTGACGTAAGGAGGCACATTATGGAACAGAGAATTCAAAAAGCCTATGCCTCTGCGCCGAAAACCTGGCTGTGGCAGCTGCTGGCGGCGTTCATCGTGGCCTGCCTGCTGGCCTGGTCGGGTACGGCCGTGCAGACCAGCAACCCCACCAGCAACGGGCTGGAGGTGGCGGGGAACATCATTTCCGGCATTTTCCACCCCTCCGGCAAGCTGCTGTTCACGCTGGGCACCAACGGCGTGCCCTACCTGCTGCTGGAGACGTTTTGCATCGCCTTTCTGGGCACCATCGTGGGCGCGGTGATCTCGCTGCCCCTGTCGTTCATCTCTGCCAGCAATCTGGTGCCGAAGCCGCTGGCACTGGTGGGGCGAATCCTCATCGCCGCCATCCGCACCATTCCGGCTTTCGTCTATGGCCTGATGTTTATCCGCGTCACCGGCCCCGGCCCCTTTGCGGGCCTGCTCACCATGTCGCTGTGCTCTATCGGCATGGTGTCCAAGATGTTCATTGAGAGTATCGAGGATCTGGACAAGCGCATTCTGGAATCGCTGGACGCTGCGGGCTGCACCACGTTCCAGAAGATCCGCTACGGTATCCTGCCGCAGCTGACGGCGGATTTTACATCTACCATCATCTACCGCTTCGACATGAACCTGCGTGATGCCACGGTGCTGGGTCTGGTCGGTGCCGGCGGTATCGGCGCCCCGCTGATCTTCGCCATGAGCTCTTACCGCTGGAACGAGGTGGGCGCTATCCTGCTGGGGCTGATCGTGCTGGTGCTGATCATCGAATGGATCTCGTCCCGGATCCGCGTCAAGCTGGCACGGGGGTGAGCCATGGAAGCGAAAAGATTCACCATTTATTTCACCTCTGACCTTCACGGATATATCTACCCCACCGACTACCGCAGCCGGGAGGAGCGGGATATGGGGCTGTTCAAATGCGCCAGCCAATTCCGGAAAGACGGCAACACGCTGGTCATCGACGGCGGCGACATTCTGCAGGGCTCACCGCTGGGTGCCTTCTGCCACGATACACTGGGCAATGCCAGCCGGTTTGCGGAAATGATGAACCGCTGCGGCTATGACTATGTGACGCTGGGAAATCATGATTTCAACTACGGCATGGCGTATCTGGACAGCTATCTCGACACCCTCCGCGCCCGCTGCGTTTGCCAGAACGTCCGGTGGGACGGGGCGGGCGTTCGCTTCCCCGCCCGGATCCACACGCTGGAAAACGGGCTGCGGATCGGCATTGTCGGTATCGTTACCGACTATGTGAACATCTGGGAACGGCCGGAGCACCTGTCCGGCGTTACCATCAGCGATCCCATTCCTGCCGCGCGTGCGGCGCTGGATGAGCTGAGAGATCAGGTGGACGTGACGCTGTGTATCTATCACGGAGGCTTCGAGCGGGATCTGGCCACAGGCCGTGTGCTGTCCGCCACCCACGAGAACGTGGCCTACCGGCTGTGTCAGGAGCTGGATTTTGACATCCTGCTCACCGGACACCAGCACATGACCGTCCACGGTCAGACGGTGTGCGGCACCTTTGTGGTGCAGCCCACCGACCGGGGACAGGAGTTCCTGCGCATTGAAGCGGCAGTCGTCGAAGGGGAAAAGCGCTTTACAAGCGAAACCGTCCCCGCGGCCGGCACCTGCCGGCGGGAGTGGCTGGAGGAGTTCGCCGGTATGGAGCACGGCGCGCAGGATTGGCTGGATCAGGTGGTGGGCCACCTGCCCAAGCCGCTGCTGCCGGATACGCCGTTGCGGATGGCGGCGGAGGGAAGCGGCCTTGCGGATCTGTTCAATGCGGTGCAGCTTTGGGCGACCGGCGCGCAGCTTTCCGCATCCAGTCTCGCCAACGATGTGGCGGGGCTGCCGCAGGTGGTGCGGCGGCGCGACCTGTTGATCGCATATCCCTACACCAACACGCTCTCTGTATTGCAGATCACGGGGGCGGTTCTGCGGCAGGCACTGGAACGCAGCGCGGAGTATTTCACCCGGAACGATGACGGGACGCTGCGCGTTTCCGACTGCTTCCTGGAGCCGAAGGTGGAGCATTACAACTATGACTATTACGCAGGCGTGTCCTACGCCTACGACATCTCCCAGCCGGTGGGACAGCGAGTGATCCGGATGACGGTGGCTGGGAAGCCGGTTGCGCCGGACGATGTGTTCACCATCTGCCTGAACAGCTACCGCGCCAGCGGAACCGGCGGATACGATTGCTATGTAGGCTGCCCGATGGTGCGGGAGATCGGCACGGAGATGTCCGACCTGATCCTGGAGTACTTCAAGCAGTATGGCGATGCCATACAGGACGTCCATGGTGATTTTCAGGTGCTTCCCGCCATAAAGGCGTAAAGCAGTCGCCATAATACAAACAGAAGCCCTCCGGCGCAGCCGGAGGGCTTCTCTATATGCCTGTGTACTGCCCTGCGCCCTGCGGAGTGCCGCGGATGCCGACAGCTAACTGCGGCAGACAGAGGACTTTCGCTTACCCCGCATGCTCCGCCGGGAATTGCCGCCCGGTGTGGTCGATGGTGTAGGGCGCATCGAGGATCAGCTGGCTGATGGGCACCACGGTGTAGCCGTCGTTGATAAGACAGCTGAGGATGGTGGGCAGCGCCTCCGGCGTGTGCAGCGCGGCATTGTGGAACAGCACGATGCTCCCCGGCTGCACCTTGGACG
>OLWA01001690.1_pt1 | contig 21982 bp, 20 predicted proteins | sample 1673251 | NCBI WGS metagenome assembly OLWA01 (sample SAMEA3178937, study PRJEB25190) | human gut metagenome | biome: human gut; feature: human-associated habitat; material: faeces | place: Austria | collected 2013 | reverse complement strand
CCCATTATATCAACCGAATCGTCCTGTAATATAATCCTCCGTCCTCTTATCCTTCGGCTGCGAGAATATATTGTCCGTGCTGTCCTTCTCAATCACCTCTCCGACGAGGAAGAATGCTGTATCATCGGATACTCTTGCTGCCTGCTGCATGTTATGTGTCACAACAACAACGGTATATTTTTTCTTAAGCTCCTCCATAAGCTCCTCAACCTTGAGTGTCGATATAGGGTCAAGGGCGCTGGTCGGCTCATCCATGAGAAGCACCTCCGGCGAAACCGCAAGCGCACGTGCGATGCAAAGACGCTGCTGCTGACCGCCTGAAAGGCCAAGCGCTGACTTCTTAAGTCTGTCTTTTACCTCATCGAATATAGCCGCACCCTTCAGACTCTCCTCGACAATCTGGTCAAGCTTGGCTTTATTCTTTATTCCATGTATTCTCGGCCCGTAAGCCACATTATCATATATGCTCATAGGAAATGGGTTAGGCTGCTGGAATACCATGCCGATTTTCTTACGGAGCATTGAGGTGTCAACCTTCGGGTCATAGATATCCACACCGTCAAGAAGCACCTGCCCCTCAATACGCACTCCCGGCACAAGGTCATTCATCCTGTTCAAAGTCTTTAAAAATGTCGATTTTCCGCAGCCGGAGGGTCCGATGAACGCTGTGATTGCGTTTCTTTTTATCTCCATATTGACATTCTTGAGTGCATGATTCTCACCGTACCACAGATCAAGCTTCTTTATATCCAAAATATTTTCCGGTAAACTCTTTTTTTTATCCATTTATATGTACCTATCCTTTCCTGTTCACATCGAATCGTGCCGCAAGCCATTTTGCGATAAAATTGATACCAAGCACAACCACAAGGAGCACCAGACCGATTCCGAATGCCTGACCGTATTTTCCGTCCGACATACGGAAGTACATCTCTATTGTGAGAGTACCGCCCGCCTCCCTGATTTTCATGAAGAATGCCATAAGGCTCTTAGGAAGCTTGTAGGCTGAACCCGCAGTGAACAGGAGTGCCGCCGACTCGCCGACGATTCTTCCTATCGCAAGGATAATTCCGGTGATTATTCCGGGCATTGCCGATGGCAGGATGATGGTTCTTATCATGTGCCATTTGCCCGCGCCCATTCCAAGCGCTCCGTCGCGGTAGCTCTTAGGAACCGTCTTTAACGCCTCCTGCGTGTTTCTTGTTATGAGCGGAAGCACCATGAGTGTGAGTGTGAGCGCTCCGGTGAGGAGCGAATATCCAAGGTGGAAAGCCTGATTGAAGAGCACCAGACCGAACATACCGAATATGATTGAAGGTATTCCCGCAAGTGTCTCCGTTGTGAACTCAATTATCTTCACAAGCTTTCCCGGCCTGGCATACTCATTCAGGTATATGGCTGAGCCAACACCGACAGGTGTGGCAATGACTATCGTGACAACCACTATGTAGAGCGTGTTTACTATGTTGCCTGCGATACCGGTTGTTCCTTTCAATGCGCTTCTCTCTGTGGTGAGAAAAGTCCAGTTGACATTGCTTAAGCCTTTTATTGTCACATAGATGATTATTCCGATAAGGATTCCCACGGATATCAATGCCGACAGATATATAAGCGCGTATGCCACATTGTCAAACGGACGCTTTTTCTTTACAAGAATTGAATCAGCCATCTGCCTTTTCCCCCTTCTTCATCATACGGTTCAGAACCAGATTGATAATCATGATAAATACGAAAAGTACAAGTCCGATTGTGAAGAGCACCCTTCTGTGTGTATCCGCCGAATATGCCATCTCACTGACTATCGCCGTCGTGAGGAAACGTACCGAATTGAACGGAAGCGGCACATTCACGGCACTTCCGGCAACCAGAGTAATCGCCATCGCCTCACCTATCGCACGTCCTATACCCAGTACAACGGCTGTCAATATTCCCGACTTGGCTGCAGGAATAATAACCTTGAATATTGTCTGGATATGTGTGGCTCCCATCGCTAGCGAAGCCGCCTTGTAGTGCTTCGGAACCGCACGAAGCGAAGACTCACTTATATTTATAACTGTCGGAAGTATCATCACCGCGAGCACCAGAACCGCTGATATAAGGTTCGAGCCGCCCGTAAACTGATGGGTCTTACTCCCGGCAAATATTATTTTCTCAAGCTTGAACATAAGAGGATTTAACACCATGATTCCTATAAGTCCATAGACAATTGACGGAATACCTGCAAGCAGTTCGATTGCCGGCTTAACCACCTTAGACAGCTTCTGTGGCGCTACCTCCGCGAGGAAAACCGCTGTCAAAAGTCCTATCGGAACTCCAATAACTATCGCCATCGCTGTACCCACAAGCGAGGTTAGGATGACATACAATATTCCAAAATGCGGCTCCGCCGCTGTAGGCGCCCACACCGTGCCAAACAGGATTTGTGCAATTCCGACCTCCCCAAGAGCCGGAAGACCTTTTATGAACATATATACCGTGATGGAAATTACCGCCGCCACAGCCACAAAGGCAAATATTGTGAAGATGACCTTCGCGATAACCTCTATGAGATTTTTTGTTATCTTCCCTTTAAAAATATTTATCTGTGCGTCACTCTGAAAATTGCTCTTTTCAAACTTTTTTTCAGCTATTCTTAACGCTTTATCATTTCTTTTATCAGTATTTACCGGTACATCCCTATCTGTTTTCTTACCTGCTGCCGGCTCTGCAGCAATCTCAATCGCCGGATTCGGACAGTTTATCACTTCAGCTTTCATATTTACCTCATTTCCCAGCCACTATATGGCAGATATACCACATAAGAAATAGACACTTAGCGGCAAAGGTGTAATGCTTAGCACCACACTCATGCCGCCAAAATTTTTTTAATTTCAGGTTATTACAACGAAGGCTTTTTAACTGCTTTTTGTGATAACCTTTTTAAGTAGAAGCGTTCTTATGTATTTTCCAATATTTCTATTAGTCTACTGTGATAAGTCCGACTGCCTTTACTACTGCCTTTCCTTCATCGGACTTGAGGAAATCGAAGAATGCCTGAACGAGCTCATTCTGCCCGCTTATCTCACCCTTGGTAGCCATAACAAACGGTCTGCAAAGGAAATATGTACCTGCAACAATGTTGTCCGATGTAGGAGCTACATCATCAAGGTTAAGTGCATTTACAGAATCATCAAGTACATCAAGTGATACATAACCGATTGCGCCCTCTGTCGAAGCAACCTTAGCCATAGCTGCACCTGTTGAATCGCACTCTACAGCGTACTTACATGCATCCTCAACCTTTAAGATTTCCTCGAATGCTCCTCTTGTACCTGAACCTGCCTCACGACCTACAACAACAATCGGTGTATCGCTTCCGCCAACCTCGCTCCAGTTGGTTACAGCACCTGTATAAATGTCTGAGAGCTGCTGCTTTGTAAGACCTGCAACAGTATTATTCTTGTCAACGATAACGGCTATACCATCGATTGCCACGATGTTCTCAACAGCTCCGCCGGACTTCTCGCTGTCCTTTAAGTTTCTTGAAGCATCCCCTATATCGCAGCTTCCGTTAAGAAGTGACTCGATACCTGCCGATGAACCTGAATATTCAACCGTAACTGTCACGCCGCTGTTAGCCTCCATGAAGGTCTCTGCAAGTGCATCCGCAAGCTTCTGCATTGATGTTGAACCTGCAAGTGAGATTGTACCGGAAAGCTTCTTATCTGCTTCAGCAGTTTTTGTTGTCTCATGCTCTGTCTGCTGTGTTGATGCTGCATTTGAACCTGTTGTTGTTCCGTCTGTTGCATTATTTCCTGCTGTATTGCTGTTACAGCCTGTAACCATCATCATCGACATAGCAGCACATGCAACCATTGCTGCACACTTCCTAAATAAATTCTTTCTCATTTCTCTGCCTCTTTCCAGCCGCAACACGGCTTACATTCTTTTTCACACTTTTTTCTTTTCTTTTTCATAAACGAAGCTGTGTAAGCTGTGCGTATCATTGCTTCACCTCTCGTTTACAATCAGCAGTCTACTACCCCTGTGTAAAATCCCCAATCATCCGAATGTAAAATCCGCGTAAAAGAAATCTGGGACAGGGGTCAGGTCCCTGTCCCAGATTAGTATAAGTAAAATCTGCGTAATCAGCTATCATGGTTATATGTAATAAATGTAAAATCTATGTAAAAACCACAAAAATGAAACCGGGTTTTCGGTTTCATTTTTGTGGCTGGCTGGGACAGGGGTCTGACACCAATGTCCCACGGCTGGTTTCCGGCTTCCGATGTTTCCTGGCTTGGGACACTGGTGTCAGACCCCTGTCCCAGCGATTCACTGCTTGAAATAATTTTCAGAATATTTATACCTCTTAGCCATCACATCGGAGCCTGATGATATGATTGCATCCGCCTCCTCCTTGATGAGCTGCTTGGCATTCCCGGAGTAATAATCTCCGTCCCAGTATGTATCCTCATATATATGAAGATAGGTATTGTAGAGCATTTCCGTGTCTGTAAAGCCTGTAAATTCCACATAATACCAGTTCGAGGCACCGCCGGAGCCATTCCATGTAGCATCCGTCTTTAGGTCTAAAAATGCTCTGTAATTGATATCATACACATAGACCTTATCGCCATCTGTATGGAATATGTAGCACTTCTCAGCGATGACTGCCACTTCGTTAAGACCATCCCCATCAAAGTCAAGCACGCTGAAGCTCTCCGCCTGTATTCTCCTTCCGGTCTGCTCATACTGCATGTCATCCAGGGCATCCACATTCTCTAAGGCTTCTCCCTTATATATAACCTCTTTCGTGCCTGCAAGAGCCTGCTTTACCGGTTCCGGCACGATATTTATGACTTCCCTGTTAACTGTGAGTATGTTTCCTATATGACATCCACTCTCATCAAAGCTGAAATCAAAATCAACATTCCAGTATGTTCCCTCCGCGTCCTGACTGTACCAGTGATAGCACAGTCTCTTTTCCGTGACCACATTCTCGAACATTTCAACACTATCGGCATTGCTTCTGAGACCGAAATAAACTAATTTTTCATCGCCGTTCACATCAGAAAATATACCGTCCTTTCCGATAGCTGTAAAGCCTTCGTTGACCTCCTTCTTAAGCTGCGCGGCATACTCCTCCTTCAGATACGCACTGAAAATATTTGACGCATCTGTGCAGTAATATGGCGACAAATCCTTTTCATTTTTCAAATCATACACAAAGTACAATCCAAGCTCCCTGTCATGCGCCTCTAAAATAAGCTCCTCACTGCCGTCCCTTGTCATATCGACAAGCCCTATGCTCATTCCGACTCCGCCGCCAAAATGCTGTATCGCCCACGCAACCTCATCTGTCCTGCCATCATACTCAATAGTGAGCTTATTTTCTGCCACGCTGTACACAAGGCTCACATCACCGACAGTGTATATCTCATCCCAACTGTCGGTATTCTCATTATATCTGTAGTCCGCGCTGTGTTCTATGTCCTGTCCGTACTGACCGCCAATCAGCGGGCAGGTAAGCTCCTCCGACGGCTTATCCGGTATCCTGCCGGGAGCTTCGCTTGCCGCTTCACCGGTTGAGTTTTGTGTGTTTCCTGTAATTTCTGTTGTCCCACTACTGCCATTTTCCGTCCCGGACTGTACAATATCGGTCTGCATAATGCTCTCCGTCGGTTCCTGCGCCGCCGTATTCCCACTTCCGTCTGCCCTTCCGCACGCAGTCATAAGGACTGTCACTGCCAGCGCACCAAGTGCCAATGTTGTTTTTTTCACCATTTTGTAACCTCCCACGTATGTCTTATGTATATTTGTAAAACTCACCTCTATGCACACTATGTTAGCACTTAACTGCACATCAGTGGTTACAAAATCCTTACATTTGGTTACAAAAATATTAATTTTAGTTACAGGATTGTTACGGATATTTCGCTATTGTTACAAAATGGGACACTGGTGTCAGACCCCTGTCCCAAAAGCTGGGACAGGGGTCTGACACCATGTGTCCCACTAACCTATCGCTTCCTTCATGCTCCTTACATACTCACCGACGTACCTCGGTGCGTCCTTTCCGTACCGGGCTGCAAGCTTTACTATGGCGCTTCCTACAATGACTCCGTCGGAGACTGCCGCCATCTGCGCCGCCTGCTCAGGTGTGGATATTCCGAAGCCTACCGCACACGGTATGTCCGTGTTTTTCTTAATCATATCGACAATCTCGCCGATATTTGTTGTAATCTCAGAGCGCACGCCTGTGACGCCAAGCGATGACACAAGGTAAATGAATCCGTCCGCCTCGCGCGCAATCATCGCCGCACGTTCATTCGATGTAGGCGCTATGAGTGAAATGAGGTCTACATCATATTTTTTACAGATAGGAAGGAACTCATTTTTCTCCTCGTATGGAATATCGGGCAGGATAAGTCCGTCGATTCCGATTTCCTTACAGATGGAGATAAATTTCTCACTGCCGTAGGAAAACACTACATTTGCATAGGTCATAAACACCATCGGGGTGCTCACTTCCTTCCTTACATCCCTCACGAAATCAAAAATCTTGTCGGTGGTCACTCCGCCCGCAAGCGCGCGTATATTCGCCTCCTGAATGACTGGTCCCTCAGCCGTAGGGTCTGAAAAAGGTATTCCAAGCTCTATTATGTCCGCTCCGTTTGCGCTCATCTGTTTAACTATCGCTGCCGTGGTTTCAAGGTCGGGATCCCCGCAGGTTATAAATGGTATAAATGCCTTGCCGTCCTTAAATGCTTCCTTTAATCTACTCATTGATATCCTCCCCTCTGTAGCGTGCAATTGCCGCACAGTCCTTGTCTCCTCTGCCTGAAATCGTTATGACTATTATCTGGTTCTTATCCATTGTCGGTGCAAGCTTCTTAGCGTAGGCAACCGCATGTGCCGACTCGATTGCAGGGATGATTCCCTCCATCTTAGACAGATACTCGAACGCGTCGACCGCCTCGTCATCCGTGACAGGAACGTACTCTGCCCTTCCTATATCGTGAAGATATGCGTGCTCAGGTCCTATTCCAGGATAGTCAAGCCCGGCTGAAATAGAGTAAACCGGGGCAATCTGTCCATATTTGTCCTGGCAGAAATATGACTTCATTCCGTGGAAAATGCCTTCCCTTCCGGTATTTACCGTCGCCGCTGTCTCGAAGGTGTCGATTCCTCTTCCTGCTGCCTCACAGCCTATAAGCCTCACGTTCTTGTCATTTATAAAATTGTAAAATGTCCCGATTGCGTTTGAGCCGCCGCCGACACAGGCTATAACCGCATCCGGAAGCCTGCCCTCCTTCTCCATGAGCTGCTCCTTGATTTCCTTTGATATAACCGCCTGGAAATCGCGGACAATCGTAGGGAACGGATGAGGTCCCATAACCGAACCGAGACAGTAATGAGTATCGTCTATTCTGTTCGTCCACTCACGCATAGCCTCTGATACTGCGTCCTTGAGTGTAGCTGTTCCAGACTTTACCGGTATGACCTCGGCACCTAAAAGTCTCATTCTGTATACATTGAGCGCCTGTCTTTTGGTGTCCTCCTCGCCCATGAACACAACACATTCCATTCCCATGAGAGCTGCTGCCGTCGCAGTCGCAACTCCATGCTGGCCTGCTCCTGTCTCAGCGATGAGCCTTGTCTTTCCCATTTTTTTTGCAAGAAGCGCCTGTCCAAGCACATTATTGATCTTATGTGCCCCGGTATGGTTTAAATCCTCCCTCTTAAGATAAATCTTCGCCCCGCCTAAATCCTCGGTCATCTTCTTTGCAAAATAAAGGCGGCTTGGGCGGTTCGCATACTCATTTAAAAGTGTATTGAGCTCCTTGTTAAATTCAGGGTCAGCCTTATAGTGATTGTATGCCTTCTCAAGCTCTATAACCGCATTCATAAGTGTTTCCGGAATGTACTGACCGCCGTGCTGGCCGAACCTTCCGTTTCCTGTACTTCCTGTGTAGAAGCTGTCATGTGAATCTGCCATGTGTGTTCTCCTTATCTATTGAAATATTATAATGGAATTGCAAAAATCATTATGTCTATGTATTGTGCCATCTGCATTTCTCCACGAACTGCTGCATTTTACCGCAATCCTTATAGCCATCCGTCTCCACGCCGGAGCTGATATCGACTGCGTAGGGCTGATATTTTTCTATTGCATCGGATACATTGTCAATGGTCAGACCCCCTGCAAGGAAAAATGGTCTTTTCATCCCCAAAATGAGCTGCCAGTCGAAGGTCTGCCCTGTGCCGCAGCCATTGTCAAGCAGGATAAAATCCGCCGGATATGAATTTGCAAGCTCTACATCCTGTCTGCTTCTTATCTTAAAGGCCTTGATGACAGGTGCATCCGTCATGCCTCTTATCCGCTCAAGATACGCTTCATCCTCATGTCCGTGAAGCTGTATCACCCTTATCGCGCCTCCGCTTACAAGCTGAGCCACCCTCCGCGGTTCCTCATCGACAAACACGCCGACCGGTGTTATGTCCCTGTCAAGCTTAGCCGTAAGCCCTGCCGCCTGCTCTGCTGTGACATATCTTCTGCTCCTTTGCCAGAAAACATAGCCGATATAGTCCGGCATTAACCTGTTCGCATATTCTATATCGCATTCGCGCCTAAGACCGCATATCTTTATCTTCGACAATATCACTACCTCCCTTGGGACACGGGGTCAGACCCCTGTCCCACAATCTGGGACAGGGGTCTGACCCTGTGTCCCAACCTGGCAAGCATGCCCTTTTTGTCATTTGACAGCATTAGTGTCTCGCCTATAAGCACGCCATTGACATTGGCGGCTCTTAGTACGTCTATGTCCGCTGCGGTCCTGATTCCGCTCTCGGCTATGAACATTACATTATCCGGAACAAGTTTTCTGAGCCTTTCGCTGTTATGTATATCAACGGTAAAGTCCTTGAGATTTCTGTTGTTCACACCGATTATCCTTGCGCCTGCGTCAAGCGCCGCCTCAATCTCATGTTCATCATGTGCCTCGACCAGTGCCGACAGTCCTAAGCTGTCCGCTATAGCTATGTATTCCTTAAGTCTTGCCGTCTCCGTTATCGCACATATAAGCAGGACTGCCGCCGCACCAAGCGTCTTAGCCTGATATATCATGTACTCATCGACCGTGAAGTCCTTTCTGAGACACGGAATATTTACATCGGCGGCTATCTCACGCAGATAATCATTGCTTCCCAAAAACCACCTAGGCTCTGTGAGAACTGATATTGCCCCTGCTCCGGCTGCTTCATATTCTCTTGCTATGTCAAGATATGGAAAATCCGGTGCGATAAGTCCCTTCGACGGTGAAGCCTTCTTGCACTCACATATAAACGTGATTTCCGGGCGGGCAAGCTCCCTTTCAAATGAAAAATGCTCTGCTCCGGCAGCACTCTCCTGCCTATATATCTCCTCCGCCTGCCGCCTCATAGCCTGTGCGGAGATATTCTTTTTTTCCTCTTCTATGCGGTGCTGCGTGTACTCCGCTATTGTGTCAAGTATTGTTCTCATACTTCCTGTGACGCTTTCTTAAGTTCGTTGAGTTTGTCAAGGGCTGCACCGGAATCGATAATCTCACCGGCAAGCTTTACCCCGTCTGCAAGTGTAGCTGTCTTTCCTGCAACAAAAAGTCCTGCACCTGCGTTTAACTGTACAATCTCCCTCTTGGCTCCCTTTATGCTTCCGTCAAGTATCCCCTCCGTAATCTTCGCATTCTCCTGCGGTGTTCCACCGACAATCTCAGACTTATCGACTGTCCTAAATCCGAAATCCTCCGGTTTTATCATGTAGGTTCTGTATCTTCCGTTCTCGAAATCACATACCTTGGTCGGTGCACTTATTGAAATCTCATCAAGCTTATCCATGCCGTATACGACAACACCCTTCTTCACGCCAAGCTCCATAAGCACCTGTGCAAGCGGCTCTACAAGCGACTCGTCATACACTCCAAGCACCTGGAATGTAGGGTGTGCCGGGTTGGTGAGAGGTCCAAGTATATTAAATACGGTTCTTATTCCAAGCTCCTTTCTGACAGCGCCGACATACTTCATCGAAGTGTGATATTTCTGTGCAAAAAGGAAGCAGATTCCTACAGTGTCAAGGAGCTTCCTGCACTGCTCCGGCTCAAGATTTATGTTGACGCCAAGCGCTTCAAGACAATCCGCTGTTCCACTCTTAGATGAAGCAGCGCGGTTGCCGTGCTTTGCCACCTTCACCCCTGCTGCGGCAATCACCATGGCTGCCGTTGTGGAAATGTTGAAGCTGTGTGCGCCATCGCCGCCCGTTCCGACAATCTCAAGCACATCACCCTCATGTTCAACCTTGATGGCATGCTCTCTCATAGCTGCCGCACAGCCCGAAATCTCATCTATCGTCTCAGCCTTGGTGCTCTTTGTTGACAGTGCCGCAAGAAATGCCGCATTCTGTGTCTGTGTTGTCTCACCGTTCATAATCTCATTCATCACCTGATATGCCTCATCGTAGGTCAAATCTCCTTTTTCTACAATCTTTACAATAGCTTCCTTAATCATGCCTTAATCCCCGCTTTCTCATTTAATATCTTTTATAAAAAATTTTCATCTTATCTTAGGTTTTTATTGTTGTAATCTTATTTCAATCAATTCATATCTGATTTTACAAGGCAGTTTTTAATATCTGAAACCTTCCAAAGTTAAAACTTATTTTTCCCTAACTGCCTTTGTTATATTTTAAACTCCTGCCTGTTCTTCCCCTTCTTATACCTCTTATATTTAGGCGTCTGCCTGCTTCCTTCCCGCCAGCTCAATGAAATTCCTCAACATCTGCTTCCCCTCCGGCGTCATAATCGACTCCGGGTGAAACTGTACTCCGTAGACCGGATATTCCATGTGCTTCACCGCCATAATTTCACCGTCCGCTGTGCGCGCCGTAACCGACAGGCATTCCGGCATAGTCTCCTCAACCGCTGCAAGCGAATGATAACGCGCCACCGGCGTAATCCTTGAACAGCCGTTAAAAAGCTCACAGTCCGTATCAAGCGTCGTGTCCGACTGCTTGCCATGCATAAGCTCCTTAGCGTATGACACCGTTGCCCCGTAGGTCATGCATATTGCCTGATGTCCAAGGCACACACCAAGTATCGGAAATCTGCTTCCAAGCTTTCTTATCACCTCCGGGCAGATTCCTGAATCCTCAGGTCTTCCCGGTCCCGGTGAAATGATAATTCCATCCGGGTTCATTTTCTCAATGTCACCGACTGTCATCGCGTCATTTCTTATAACCTTGATATCAGGCTCAATGCTCCCGACAAGCTGATACAGATTATATGAAAAGCTGTCATAATTATCTATCAGTAAAATCATTTCTGACCTCCTTTTTTAGAACTCTGTTTGTATTTTTAACTGCATATTTTTAACATTCAGTACTATTTTTTATCAGATATAAACCTTATCTGTCATTGTTCTAAGCAAAGGTAATTGTATCTGATTTCACACCATCATTCATCTATACTCTGCGCCGCCTCAAGTGCCTTCACAACCGCAGCCGCCTTGTTGATACATTCCTGATACTCCTTCTCAGGAACCGAATCCGCAACGATTCCCGCGCCGCTTCTTACAAAGACCTTTCCGTTTTTCTTGTAGGCAATTCGTATCGCTATGCAGGTGTCAAGGTTTCCGGTGAAATCTATGTAGCCTATCGCACCGCCATATATGCCCCTCTTGTTGTTTTCAAGGTCATTGATTATCTGGCAGGCACGAAGCTTCGGCGCACCTGACAGGGTTCCGGCAGGCAATACCGCGTCGACCGCGTCAAGTGCATCCCTGTCCTCCCTTATCTGGCCTCTCACCGTTGAACCGATATGCATTACATGCGAATACTTCTCTATGCAGTGATACTTCTCAACCTCAACCGTCCCGAACCTGCTTATCTTTCCAAGGTCATTTCTTCCAAGGTCGACTAACATATTGTGCTCCGCAAGCTCCTTTTGGTCGGCCAGAAGCTCCTTTTCAAGTCTGTCATCCTCCTCCGCCGTCTTGCCTCTCGGTCTTGTCCCGGCAAGCGGAAAGGTGTGGAGCACTCCGTTTTCAAGCTTGACAAGTGTCTCCGGCGAAGCTCCCGCGACCTCCACATCCGTTCCCGAAAAATAGAACATGTACGGCGAAGGGTTAAGTGTTCTCAGTACTCTGTAGGTGTTAAGGAGGCTTCCTTCATACTCCGCCTCAAGACGGTTTGACAGGACTATCTGGAAAATATCACCCTCGAATATACGGTGCTTAGCCTTTTCCACCATGCTGCAATACTCTTCCTTGGAAAACAAGGGCTTAATCTCACTTGTCATGTGTCCTCCTGTATCCTTTACCGGCTCACCATGTCTTATAAGCTCCTCCATCCTCTCTAACTCTGCCACAGCCTGCACATATCCGTTCTCAATGTCCGCGGTCGGAACATTTGCAATCAGTATTATCCTGCTTTTTAAATTGTCAAAGGCAATGACCTTATCAAACAGCATCAGGTCAACGTCCTTGAAGCCCTCAGTGTCCTTCGCGTCCAGTCTTAACGTCGGTTCTGAATATTTTAAATAATCGTAGGAAAAATATCCGACCAGCCCGCCTGTGAAGGTCGGCATCCCCTGTATCACCGGGCTCCTATACCTTGACAGCATCTCTCTTATATGACTATCCGGGTCATATGTCTGAAATTCTTCGTCCCCGACTCTCATCCTTCCGTTACTGCAGGTTATGATAAACTTAGGTTCAAACCCAAGGAATGAATAGCGTCCCCATCGTTCATTGTCCTCAACACTCTCAAGCATATAACAATGCTCTGAGACATTCATAAGGCTTCGCAGAACCTGAACAGGTGTCTTGATATCCGACAGCAGTTCCGAACATATAGGTACGATGTCATAATCACCTTCTGCGGCTATTCTCTTAACTTCATCCAAAGAAATGTTAATTTTCATTGTGTTCTCCCTTCGTCTATAACAAAAAAGTCCTTGGCAGAGAATCTCTTCTCTGCCAAGGACGAATCTACAAATCCGCGGTACCACCTTGCTTCACAGCCACGCTGTGCACTTATCAGGATACAGTCATATCCCCGGCAACTCACGTATGCCTGCACGTCACGAAATACTCGGCAATATGTACATTCTGTTATGCTGCACACGATATAAGCCTTTGTTCCGTGCCCTCTGCGATCCACTTGATAACCTGTGTTCTACCCACTCTCAGCAACGTGGGCTCTCTGTAGGAGCATAATTACCTTTACCTTCGCTTCAACGGTTTAGCCTGTTAAATTTATAAAGAATATAACACTCATATATTCCAATGTCAAGTGGGGATTTTAACTTTTTTCAATCCCTTTTGATTAATATTCCACACCCCAGATATCATTCCACACCTCTAGCTGCTCCGCGGTCAATTCATTGTACTTTTCAACAAACTCCTCATAAGTCAGGTCACCCATGTCAAAGTTCTCGCCGTTGCTGTTCATCATCGCATTGAGCGATATGTTGCCAAGAGGTGTTCCGATGATTATTCCGATGACTGACAGCCAGATATTCTGGACAGTCAGAAGATGTCTTATCTGTGTCGACTGCAGGCTCATGACCTTCAGTGCTGCAAGCTCCTTAATACGTTCGTTGAAGGACAGCGTACCTGAGCAGCATAGGTGCCGTCCCCGGCACAAGCTGTGTTATCTCGTAATTGACGTCTATCAGGTTGCAGAGCTGCTTTCCCTCTATGACAGTTAATGTCTCCTTCTTCTTTTCCTCAGATGAAGCATTCTTTACCTTGGCTATCTCGACCGCATCCGTCATCACAAGCTCACAGGAAAGTTCATAAGCGTTATGCACAGTGCCTTTGCAAGGTCATTTTTTACAAATCTCCAGCACAATATGACTGCTGTTCCCGCTGTCAAAAGTACCACCGCGTTTTTAATCGCAAGCGGACTCAGACCAAAAGCAACCACCGTCAAAAGAAATAACATAACTATTCCTGCAAGAATTATAATTAAATTCTGTCTATGCAATTTTTCCATTAAAATTTTCTCTCCATACTTTTATAGCAAAAACTTGTAAAGTACATCATATAAACACGCTAAATTCAAGCATTTTAAGCTATTCAGCCATATAAAAAATCAAGCAGTAAATACATCTATTTTTATCAACATCATACAATTACATCCATACTCTGTCCCTGCACACTGCTCTGAGTTATCGCAGTCTGTGTAATCTCTAAATTTCTCATCTGCCCTGACACAGAACTCAGTTCAAGTGATGCGGCAGCTGACGAAATCGCAGAAGCTGCTGCTCCCACAATACCGTTCCCCTCCCGTTGGTAATACTTTGTATCCGCATCGAACAATGCTTTATTTTCATCCTGCCTGTGTGTCCGTTTCTTGAGATTTTCAAGTCTCCCGGCATTTCTTAGCTTCTCAACCTTCAGTTCTTCCTTGTCCTCCGCCCTCTTCCTAAGCCTGTCCTCCTCACGCAGATTATTCACCTTCATATCTGCACATTCAACCATTCTCTTCGCATGTGCAATTGCATTTTCAAGCTCCGCGCTGTCATACTCTCCTGTAGCCTGCGCTTTCTTTAACATTGCCAGCTTTGCCCTTGCACGGCTAAGCACCCGTGCTGCCCCCACAGTCTTTTTCGCACGCAGAATCTGCGATGAAATCTCTTTTGGATTGTATGACAATGATTTCTTTCCGTTTTTTGATTTGGAATACAATGAGCTTCGCGTACATGTGACATTCATCCCCGAAGCCGCAAGTCCCGACATACCTGTCTGTAAATTATTAACATCCATGTTTCCCACCTTTTCTGTGCAGCTGCTGTCCGATGCACCCATAATATGTGAGTCCGTTCACAAATACTTCATTTATGTATCCATATATGTTTATATCGGAAGCTTATTCTCTTTTATTTACAGAATGCTTCCTGCATTGGCGTATAAAAACGCATTACGCAACTCTGCCTTGACGATATATCCACAGCTTGATAATATATTCTTGCTGCAACTTAACATATTTAAGTCTAAGTCTGCAGGTAATTTAATCACAAGAAAAGAGGATTGACATGTACCGTGATTTGACCAAAGGGCGCATAGGAAGCACCCTTATTCTTTTTGCTCTTCCGATGATTGCAGGCAATCTCCTGCAGCAGTTTTACAATATAGCCGACACGCTCATCGTCGGGCAGGTGTTAGGGCGCGACGCTCTTGCTGCCGTCGGCTCGGCCTATACGCTTATGACCTTTCTGACCTCGATATTTCTTGGACTGTGCATGGGTTCAGGAGCACTGTTTTCAATATATCAGGGGCGCGGCGACACTGCTTCACTGAAAAGCAGTATTTTTCACGCCTTCTGCCTTATAATGTCTGTAACCGTCGTCATAAATATCGCCGTATATGCATTTATCAGACCGATAATGCTATTCCTTCGCATACCGGACGAGGTCTACGCCGGAATGAGGCTATATCTTCTGATTGTTTTTGCCGGAATACCGGCTACTTCACTTTACAACTTTTTTTCATGTATGCTGCGCGCGCTCGGTAACTCGTCGGCGCCACTTATTTTTCTCGCGGTCAGCGCCGTCTTAAACGTCGTGCTCGACATACTATTTGTCGCCGTGCTCCCGTTTGGAATTGGCGGAGCCGCTCTCGCAACGGTCATCGCGCAGTATGTGTCCGGGATAGGCATAGCTGCGTATGTGCTGATAAAATGCCGCTCCTTCCTTCCGGAAAAATCCGACCGACATTTTTCGGCGGCGATACTTAAGGAAATACTCAATCTTTCATCGCTAACCTGCCTGCAGCAGTCAGTGATGAACTTCGGTATCCTCATGGTCCAGGGGCTTGTGAACAGCTTCGGAACCGTTGTCATGGCTGCCTTCGCCGCCGCGGTAAAAATCGACACCTTCGCCTACCTTCCTGTGCAGGATTTCGGAAACGCCTACTCAACCTTCGTCGCACAGAACTTCGGTGCAGGTGAGCATGAGCGAATACGCCGCGGCACCAAAACCGCTTTCGTTATGAGCGGCATTTTCAGCCTCATAATATCCGCCGCAGTATTCATATTCGCCGCACCTCTCATGCGTATCTTCATAGCTGCCTCGGAGACGCAGGTAATCGCCGCCGGTGTCCATTACCTCAGAATAGAGGGTGCCTTCTACATCGGAATAGGCTTTCTCTTCCTATTATATGGCTATTACCGCGCCATCAAAAGAGCCGGAATGTCCGTCGTTCTCACGGTCATATCCCTCGGTGCGCGTGTCTTGCTGGCTTACGCACTGTCCTCCATAAGCAGCATCGGTGTGACCGGAATATGGGCAGCAATCCCTATCGGCTGGTTTCTTGCAGACGTTACCGGGCTTATCTATATGAAGTTTTTATCCTCCAACGCTGGGACAGGGGTCTGACACCGGTGTCCCAATGTGCCGGGACACCGGAACCAGACCCCTGTCCCGGATTATATGCCTACAGCCTCCTTGGCAAGCCTGTCCGCTTCCTCGTTGCCTTCAACACCGGAATGACCTTTTACCTTGACAAAATGAAGCTTTATATCGTTCTTTACGGATTGTATATAGTCATGGTAGGCTATCGTTCCCTTCTTGTTGCGCTTCCACGAACCATTAGCCCACATCTCTATTCCCATATAGTCATAGTAGATTACCAGCTCCTTGATTCCAAGCTCAACAGCGCGTCTGACTGCCGCCATGCTTCCCCCGACCTCGCCGGATACATTCCGCATCGAAGCCATCTCAGGATCATCGCCATGCCCCTGGAGCACCTCTCTTACACCATCATGTACCAAAAAGCCGCCATAGCCATATACCTTGGCAGCTATATTGTATGAGCCATCGACAAAGGCATAGGGTAATGTATCCAGCCCCATTGCAGCGGAGCTTTTATCCACTGCCTGTTCATTTCCTGCAATGCGTCCCCCCTCATCAACTGTAGTTGAAGGTGCTCTGCGTGCACTATTTCCAGTGCATGCGCTACCTCCGGTGCTGCCCATGAACTCTTCCGCCTCCGCACGCGTCTTGAAGCTTTTATACACAGGACCGGAAAATCCATCCACATTTTTCTTACACTCATCCCAACTTAGATATATCCCCGGAGTTCTTCCGACTCTTACCGCATAAAATTTCCCTGCCATTTTACTACTTCTCCTCAAGCATCATCTTGATTATCTCTTTATCCGTCTGGTGCATGCCCACCTTGCCTATGTAGCCGACGCAGCTTATCGTCTCGCCTGCCTCCTCCTTGAGGATTCCGGTGTACGCCTCATAAGCCTTGCCCTTCATCGCAAGATAATGTCCCATCATCGCCGCATCAAGACTGGACGCAATCTTAGCCGCGCATGAAATCTTGGCTCCGTCGCAGATAATTCCCGGAATGTTCGCAAGTGTGTTGTCTATCGTGTCCTTAATCTGCTTTATCGTACCGCCCGCAAGATATGTTATCGCAGCCGCGCTCGCGCACGAAGCCGATACAGCACCGCAGAAAGCAGAGAGCTTTCCTATAAATTCCTTCTGGAATGTGGTGAGCAGGCTTGAAAATACAAGCGCACGGTATAATTTTTCAGACTGTATGTTGTTCTCTCGCGCGTACACGATTACAGGCACGGATGAGGCTATTCCCTGATTGCCGCTTCCCGAATTGATGATAACAGGCATGTCACAGCCGCCCATTCTCGCCTCGGAGGCTGCACAGGCGTAAGCCTTCATTCTTGTGACTACGCTCTCAGCGTATGTCTCACGTATTACTCTTCCAAGTCCCAGACCGTAATTTCCAGACATCCCCTCGTATGCTATGTCCATATTGTACTGAATCTGCCTGTCAAAAAGCTGTCTCACCTTCGATATGTCGACCTCATCGGCGAACTGCCTGATATTCTCAATGCTTAGCTGCGAGCGGTCTGCACATGCGGCACCTTTTTCCTGTGAATCGCACCCTCCGGCAGCATTTTCTGCCCCGGATACATTTTCAAGCACCGAACCATTCCTCCTTATACATGTGATATTGGTGTGTGAATGGCGCACCTCAACCGAAGCACTCTCCGTTCCCGCCTTCATCCCGATGATAAAATGAAGCGGAATCTCGGAGTCAAGGAACTCGACATGACATTTTTTGTCGTTTACGAACTGCTCTGCCTCTCTTCTTCCTGCGTCATCGACATCCTCTAATACCTCCATGCATTTGGAGGCATCACCGGCTAACGCACCAAGCGCACATGCCGCCTCAATTCCTATCATTCCCTGCGAATTAGGTATGGAGACGCAGCGCACATTCTTAATCATGTTCCCTGAACAGTACGCATCTATATGCTCCGGTGCCGCACCTAAGACCTCCCTGCAGCGCGCGGACGCATAGGCGAGCGCAATCGGCTCCGTACAGCCCATCGCAGGTATCAGCTCCTCCTCAAGTATTTTTATGAAATTATCCTGTATATTCTTGTCCATTAAATTCGATCCTTCTGTCCTTTATGATATTTTAAATAATATTTTGCACCAATAATATTTTTATTTTGATAATGTCGTATACTTATTTCAAGCCCTAAAACTCATTTCCAATGCCCACAATAAACACATCGAATATATAAATCTACGCCTTTATCGCCCAACGCATCTTCGTTGAACGCGCCCTGCTGTTGCGCGCGCACTCCTCGGCGGACGGTCTTATCACATCCTTGGCAGCCTCACTGTAGATTCCGTCCTTCTCCATCTGCTTAAAATACTTTTTCACCATCCTGTCCTCACCGGAATGGAAGGTGAGAATAGCCACCCTGCCTCCCGGTGCAAGTATGCCGGGAAGCTTGCTAAGAAACGCATCTAACACTTCAAATTCACTGTTCACGTCAATCCTCAATGCCTGAAAGGTTCTCTGGCATGATTTTTTTACCATCTCCCTGCGCTCTGCCTCGGGCAGGAACTCAAGAGCCTTCTCTATAACCTGTCTGAGTGCCGTTGTGGTGTCAATCGCATGCTTCCTCTTCCGCTCCCTCATTATCTGCGCCGCTATCTGTTCAGCGTAAGGCTCATCCGAATTTTCAACAAGCATTCCGACAATCTCGTCCTCAGCAAGCTCAGCAAGACGCTCCGCAGCGGGCACCCCGGCCTCCGGATTCAGCCTCAAATCAAGCGGTCCGTCCACCTTGTATGAAAATCCGCGCTCCGGGTTATCAATCTGCATTGATGACACTCCAAGGTCTGCAAGCACGAAGTCAAACAGTCCGCTCTCCGGCACAAGCTTGTCTATATCGGCGAAATTCATCTGCTTAACCGTGAGGATATCCTCCCCATAGCCCGCATCGCGCAGTCTCCCGGTAGTCTTTTTAATCTCTATAGGGTCGATGTCAAGTGCATACATATGCCCCTCTCCCTCAAGCTTTTCAAGCATTTTTCTTGTGTGCCCACCGTAACCGAAGGTCGCATCAAGCCCCTTCTGCCCCGGCTTTATCTGCAAAAAATCAAGAATCTCATTCACACATATAGAAATATGCATGCCTGCAGGTGTGATTCCCTTGCTTATAACATGCTCTATCGTATCGGCATATTTCTCCGGGTTAAGCTCCTTATATTTCTCCTCAAACTTCTTAGGATGTGTTCCCGAATATCTCTTTCTGCGCACATGCGGCTTATTTTCTTCCATGTCCGTTCTACCTTTCTGTGTATCTTTGCTTTCCTTATTCATTCTATTCCCTGTATGCTTTTACATTTCTGTAATCTTTTGTATAGCTCTATGCTTTCATCTGCTGACTGTTTTAATTTTCGTTCTAAAATACAATTCTTTTTATTTTAACATGCCACACTACTTATCGCAATAAGCAAAAACATCATTCATTGGTAACTTTTTAAATCCATATTTTTTCCTGATAATCCGCTGTATCCATCCAATGAGCAGCCAGTCAATGGGTATATAACTCACTCTTTGCCCTGCCGTGCCCATTTCGCAAATCATATTTTCAATTTTTGTGAATATCGTGGGCAATATACAGTTTTTTTCTAACTATACCCAACAATTGATGCTCTCTGTCTAATTCTCCCCTGATAATTGATGTTTTCAGCGTTTTTGTGGTTTTGCCGGAACGCAATTCACGTTTCAAAGTCAATGCAAATAATTTTTCAACAAAGCAACGCGCACTTGAGGCACTAATAAAATATGCAGCTCAATCATTTGGAAAAATCCAAGAATTTTAAAGTATATGTATGCGACCTGAATTTTTTGAGTATGCGGACGGTTCCAACATCCCATTGGAACCGTCCACACGGGTATACACATCACTTCGTTGTAATATAAGTGTTGTAGCGGTACTGTCTAAGCTTATACTCCATCGCTATCGCATTGGAGAGATTCCTGTATGCACCTACCTGTACCTTGTACAGTCCATCGTCATATACGATGAATGCAGGGAAGCCGTCCACAAGAAGTGAATTGAGCATACGGTCTGCATTATCCTTGTTGCGGTATGCTCCGACCTGAACGCGGTAGAGCACATCCTTGCACTGACAGTTACAGGAGCGTGTTCCCGGTTCGCTGAAAATCTCGGCACTCTCATCGTAGAACCTTTCCCCTCCGCGCACACCATAATCCTGCGTGCTATCCGAGAACGTCCTGCCCGGCTGATTACCTTCCATCATATTTCCGCCATCATACATCCCGTCATCCCAGCGCATGTCATTGCCTCTGTCCATACGCATACCATCATTACCTCTATCATTCCGCATATTATCATCAGCTCTGTCCGTGCGCATGCCGCTATCATTATTCATCTCATTTCTCCACGCATTATTGTCCATGCCATCAGTATAAGGCAGCCCTGTGCTGTCCCTCATATTACCCGCATTTCCAACATTTTCTGTGCCACCTGTGTTACCCTCATTTCCTGTTTTTCCCATATTCCCCATGTTACCCATATTTCCAGTGTTCCCCATATTTCCATCATCCTGCCACATATCCGCTGTCGTAGCTGCCGGTGATGTATATACAGGATAGCCGAGCGTCTGCAGGATTCCGTTAGCTATCCCCTGCGCCAGCTCATCAAAATTCCTGTCAAATGTCTCATTATCCTTATCGCTGTTGATAAACCCTGCCTCCACAAGCACGGCAGGCATCCGAGTTCTTCTTAAAACGACAAGGTCTTTTCTCTCGTCAATTCCAAGATTCTTAAGCCCTGCTTTCTCCATTCCCTCAAGTATATTGTTGGCAAGCTCCTTTTTTATGCCGCTGTCGCTGTAGACAAGCACCTCCGCACCTGAATACTGATCAGGGTACTCACTGGAATTCCTGTGTATGGACACAAAATAATCCGCTCCGACATTGTTTCCATCCTGTGCCTTTTTAAAAGGTGTCTCATAGAAGTCCCCATCTCTTGTGTATACAACATCAACTCCTCTCGCCTCAAGAAGTGCCCCGACTGCCTTTCCCAGCCTCAGCACATCATCCTTTTCCTGACGTCCATTATATACAGCTCCCGGATCACTTCCGCCGTGCCCCGGGTCAATGACAACAAGCATACCTCTACCATCCTGTTTTCGATAATATGGTATATTCTATGAAAAAAAAATAAGGATGTGAAAATATTTTTCAACACCCTTATTTTATCCTATGGCCATATCGTCTATGTTTATCATTTTATGTAATGTACTTTTACAGAATAACCTATACATTATAGATATATTTGCATGTCTATTATATGCCCAATTACCCTCTCACATACTTCACAAAGGTATACTCAAGGTCAAAATATGTCTGTTCCTCGCTCTCCTCGGCAACCTTCCACTCCGGCAGCCTGTCAAGATTCGGAAAATGCCTGTCCGCCTGATATTCATAATCAATCTTGGTTATATGTGCCGTATCGCAGTAAGGGAGCAGCTGCTCATATACAGCTTCGCCGCCAATCACATACACATCCTCTGACTTATATTTCTCCAATTCCTTCAACAGCTCATCGACACTGTATACCACTGTCGCATCCTTTATCTTAAGGCTTCTGTCATTG
>OLWA01001689.1_pt1 | contig 21986 bp, 23 predicted proteins | sample 1673251 | NCBI WGS metagenome assembly OLWA01 (sample SAMEA3178937, study PRJEB25190) | human gut metagenome | biome: human gut; feature: human-associated habitat; material: faeces | place: Austria | collected 2013 | reverse complement strand
TAAAAAAAGCTATAAAGAATGCCTAATCCAAAAGATTAGGTTTCTTTACAGCCCCTTTCATGCTATTTATCATTTCTTTTTCTGTTGTTTTTGTTGCCTTTTTTAAACCACTTTATTATTTTGATATTCATCATTTAAAACTTGTTGAAAATACACGTTATACATATCAACAAATTAAAGAAAATTATCAAATCTTAATACATTATCAATCTATCTTTTATCAAGGAAAACTTGTTTTTAAAGATTTTATCATGTCAAAAGGTGGACGTATTCATTTTGAAGAAGTGAAACGCATTTTTGAAATAATTCAAATAGTATGTTTGCTTACTTTTTGTACAACTTCTTATTTGGTTTATAGACAAATTAAACAAAAAGAATATCGCTTTTTTAAATTGACAGCCATTTTAACGATTGTCATTCCTTTGATTTTAGGCTTCTTTGCTTTTATTGATTTTGATCGTTTATTTGTGATGTTTCATCAATTGGTGTTTAGTAATGATTATTGGCTTTTTAATCCTCGTCTAGATCCAATTATTAATATTTTGCCTGAAAACTTTTTTATGCATTGTTTTATATTGATTGTTTTTATTGTTTTATTCAGTGCATTTATTTGTTATAAAATCTATCAACATTATCAAAAAACGATTCTAGCTATTGATAATCATGAATCGTATACTCTTTAATTTGATTATATTTTTTATAACGTAATGTTTTAAAAAACATATAAATAAGTAAAAGAAGATGAAAAAGACAGATACTCAAATAAATAAGATCACGCAATTGTAAGTATATATAGTAAAAAAGGCCAATAATGAAGATATCAACAATATAACAATAAAAAGGTATTTGACTAGAAAAGAGTTTGGATTTTTTGAGCATTTTTAAAAGCTTTTGACGATCAATTAATAAAATATCATTGACAGCAGCTAATTGGTAAGCGGCTTCTGTAAAATAAGAATTGGTAATAACGATTGCTCGATCTAAATGATAGTAAGAAATACCACCATATGCTTGTTGAATAGCGCTGACACCAATATTTTTTTGATATCTTTTACATTGAAATCCATAAGAAACTTGATTCTTTTTGGCAAGAAGATCAATGCCGTAATCACCACTTGCTTGAGTGATTTTGACAGAATGATAACCGCTTTTAATAAGCAATTTTTGAATCAGTAACTCAAATTCAAAGCCAGAAAGTTGATCAATTTTATTTTCATTGATATGTAAACAAAAAATATTTTTATAAAATTGAAAAATCCAATGAATAAGTGTTTTAATAAACCAATAAGGATATAAAAGAAAAATTTTATAAATAAAAGACATAAATTCACCTCTACGTGATTATAACATAAGGAGTATTCTATGAAAAAACTACTTTTTAAAATGATTATAATATTATTAGTTATTATTACTGGTTTTTGTGGGTACTATGGTTATTTAGGCTATCAAATTTACCAAGATAAAATCCAAGAACAATCTTTATCTGAAAGAGTCAATCAACTAAAGAGTAAAGAAGATTATGTAACTCTTGATCAAATTTCACCGATATATAAAGAAGCAGTATTAGAAAGCGAAGATCGACGTTTTTATAAACATGGTCCTGTAGATTATTATGGTTTAGCACGTGCCATGTTTATAAATATTACAACCTTTTCTTTTAAAGAGGGTGGTTCAACTATTACGCAACAACTTGCTAAAAATCTTTGTCTTTCTTTTAAAAAAAATCTTTCACGTAAATTTGCGGAAGTCTTTATCGCTAAAGATTTAGAAGATCACTATAGTAAAGATGAAATTTTAGAAATGTATTTGAATATTACTTATTTAGGTGAAGGAAACTATGGGATTCAAGCAGCAAGTCAATATTATTATCATATTGACGCAATAGATTTAAATAAGCAACAATGTGATATACTAGTTAAAACTTTAAAAAGACCAAGTGTTTATAATCCATCTAAAGTGAATTAAAAGACAGCAATTAAGCTGCCTTTTTTTCTAAACATTTTTCACAGATACCTGACATATTGATATCAATAACATCAATATGATGCTTGTACGTTTTTTCAAATTGTTTAATAATTTTTTTATCATTATTATCAAGATCATAGATTGTTTGGCAACAGTTACACATAAAGTGCATATGTGGTTGAATATTGCCATCATAGTGAACCATGGTATCTCCTAAATCGAGTTTCTTGATTTGTTTTGTTTCAACAAGTTGATTTAAATTACGATATACTGTTCCTAAGCTTAAATGGGGATAATCTACTTTTAAGTCCTGATAAATCATTTCTGCAGTAGGGTGATCGTATCTATGTTTTAAATTGTTGAAAATGAGCTCTCTTTGTTTAGAGTATCGAATCTTAATTTCTTTCATAATTTTCTCCTAATAGTAATGGTTACTATTATTATAAATAAATACCATACATCTGTCAAATTAATCCAAATTGAAGAAATAGTAAACAAAGAATAAAAGAAAGAATTCCATGATAGAGACGAGAAAGAAAATATTTTTTAAAAGAATAGGGAATAGCTTCTAAGAGATTATCAGCTTGCATCATAACGGAAAAACCACTAAAAGAGAGAAAGAAACATACAAAAGGAAGCATTTTTTTGGACTGATGAATAATCTTTAAAGAGCCACTACTAAATTCTAAAATTCCTTTAAGATAATCAAAAGATAATTGAGGAAAAACATCTTGTAAAAAAGAAACAAAAAATTGGAAAATCAACATATATCCTAAAATAAAGAGGAAAGCATAGACACTGGAAAGAACACTTTTTTTAAAGGCTTTTACAAAAGAAAGATGTGGTTGTTTTAAAGTTTGTCGTACTTGTTTAAAGGTAAGTTTTTTTTGAGGATGGTGATAAAATAGGGCAAGTATGAGACTTGGTAGAAGATGACAAATAAAAATCAAAAGAGAATAGGGTGTGTTTAAGGAAACAAAAATAAAAGAGATGGAACTAAAAGAAGCAATGGAGAGAAGATGTTGAAGTTCATCAAGATCGATATAATGAAGTTCATAAGCTTCTTTAATAATTTTGATATTGGTTGGATAACCACAAAAAAAGGAGACAAAATAAAGAGAGGACATCATTGGTGTCAATGAAAATAAATTATAAAAAGGAATTTGTAAAAAATAAGCAAGGATATCTAAAATACCTAGATTTAAACAAAGTGAAACAAGAATCATAAACGGAAGTAAAGAGGGTAGAAGATTTTTAAAGACAATGGTAATGACATCATGGCTGACATCAACAATTGTTGACATATGAAAAAAAGAAAAAAGTGTTAAAAATGTGACAAAGAGTAAAGTAAAATAGTCATTATATCTTTTCATAGCGTCTCCTAATTGGTAGAATACTTAAAGAGGTGAAAGAATGAAAGCAATCTTAGTATTAACATCAACAAATCCTTTTTTTGAAGAAGAATTAAAATCTTTATGTGAGGCGTGTCATATTGAAGTGATTGATGTTGTGATTCAAAAATTAGAAAAAATAAACCCAGCAACGTATATTGGTAAAGGTAAAATTGAAGAAATTAAATTAAAACTTCAAGATGAAATGGTTATCTTTGATGATGAATTGACACCATTACAAGTTAAAAACTTAACGGATTTACTTGAAGCAGAAGTTACAGATCGAACAGATTTGATTTTACGTATTTTTGATGAGCGTGCTAAAACAAAAGAAGCTAAATTGCAAGTAGAAATTGCTCGTGATCAGTATTTATTACCACGTCTTGTGGGAATGCAAGAACATATGTCTCATCAACAAGGAGGTTCAGGTTTTAGGGGCTCAGGTGAAAAACAAATTGAACTTGATCGAAGAATCATTGCTAGAAAGCTTGCCCGCTCTCGAAAAGAACTGGCTGAAATCGTCAAACAAAGACAAGTACAAAGACAAAGAAGAAAGAATAACCAAATTCCGGTTATTGCTTTAGTAGGTTATACAAATAGCGGAAAATCGACTTTATTGAATACGTTATGTCCTGATAAACAAAAGAAAGTTTTTGAAAAAGATATGTTATTTGCGACTTTAGAAACATCCACAAGACATATTAAAATAAAAAATCATGATTGTTTACTTACAGATACTGTTGGTTTTATTGAAAGATTGCCTCATCATTAAGTTCAAGCTTTTCGTTCCACTTTAGAAGAAGTAAAAGAAGCAGATCTTTTATTACATGTTGTAGATACAAGTTTTGAAGACTATCAAATGCAAATAGAAACAACCAATGAAGTCTTAAAATCATTAGGGGTTGAAAATACACCAATGATTTATGTTTATAATAAAATTGATTTAAATAAATATGCTTATATCCAACCACAATCACCTTATGTTTTTATTTCAGCAAAATATAAAAGAGGTCTTGATTTATTAGAAGATGAAATCTCACATCTTCTCTTTAAAGATTATGAAGTATTTGAACTCTCTATTCCTTATAGTCAAGGAGAAGATTTTAAATATTTACATCAACATTGTTATGTAAAAGAAATAGAATACTTAGAAAAGAGTATTTATTTGAAAATAGAAGCAAGAAAGCAAGGAATAAAGAACTATTTACATTATTGTTTAAAACATTAAAAAAATAAGCCAAAATTGGCTTATTTTTGATATATACGATTAAATTGGAATTTATCTTCTGAAGTTAAACGAATACCTAAACGTTTTAAAGTATCAATATCTGTTTCAGATAAGATGACTGATGAATGGGCTTCACAGTATTGTAATTGTTCAATACATGATAAAGCTTTTTTAGCGTTTTCATTATTATTTGCAGAAATAGCTAATGAAAGTAAAATTTCATCTGTATGTAAACGAGGATTCTTATTTTTTAAGATTCCTTTTTTTAGTTTAGCAACAGGTTCAATAACTTCAGGTTCAATTAGTAAAATATCATCATCAATATTGGCAAGATATTTTAATGCATTTAATAAACATGCTGAAGCACTTCCAAGTAAAGATGTTGTTTTACCAGTGATAATATGTCCATCATTAAGTTCAATCGCAAATCCTGGTTCGTTGGTTTTTTCTTCGATTTCTAATGCATGATTGACACATTTACGATCTATAGCTTTTAAATCTAAAGTAAGCATGATGGCTTCAATTTTAGAGATTGCTGATTTATCAACAAGACCACGTTTAAAATCAAGTTTTGTTTGATAATAACGACGAATGATTTCTTGTTTACTTGCTTCTTTACATGCTTCATCATCAATAATTGCATTTCCAGCCATATTTACACCCATATCAGTAGGTGATTTATAAGGACAAGTTGACATGATTTTTTTGAATGTTGATTCTAAAACCGGAAAGATTTCAACATCTCTATTATAGTTGACAGTTGTTTCGTTATAAGCTTCTAAATGGAATGGGTCAATCATATTGACATCATTTAAATCTGCTGTAGCTGCTTCATAAGCTAAGTTTACAGGATGTTTTAAAGGAATGTTCCAAATAGGAAATGTTTCAAATTTTGCATATCCTGCTTTAATACCATGAGTGTATTCATGATAAAGTTGTGATAAACAAGTCGCCATTTTTCCACTTCCTGGACCAGGCGCTGTTACGACAACAAGTGGTTTTGTTGTTTCAATGTAATCATTGATTCCAAATCCTTCTTCCGAGACGATTTTTTCAATATCATTTGGATAACCTGCAATAGGATAATGCCTAAAGACTTTAATTCCTAAGTTTTCTAGTTTCTTTTGAAAAGCAATAGCATGTACTTGGTTTTCAAAACGTGTAATCGTAACACTTCCAACATAAAGTCCAATGTTTTGGAAAGCGTCAATCAATCTTAAAACTTCTAAATCATAAGTGATTCCTAGATCACCACGCATTTTATTGTTTTCAATGTCATTGGCGTTAATGACAATAATAATTTCTGCATCTTGTTTCAATTCTAACAACATTTTTAATTTACTATCAGGTTCAAATCCTGGTAAAACACGAGATGCATGGTGGTCATCAAATAATTTACCACCAAATTCTAAATAAAGCTTGTTATCAAATTGTTTGATACGTTCTTTGATATGTTTTGATTGTAATTCAATGTATTTTTCGTTACTAAATCCAATTTTTCTCATCTTTCATTTTCTCCCTGTTCCTTATTATATATAATTTGTCTTATTTTTAAACAAAATAATAATTATTTATCAATATTGAAGAAATATCAATATTTTGATAAAATAATGGTTATTAAAAGGGGGATTATTATGAATCTTAAAAATAGACATTTTTTAACATTAAAAGATTATTCAAAAGAAGAAATTAGATATTTATTGGACTTAGCACATCAATTAAAAGCTGATAAAAAAGCAGGAAAAATTGGACAACATTTATTAGGGAAAAATGTATGTTTGATTTTTGAAAAAACATCAACAAGAACACGTTGTTCATTTGAAGTGGCTGCTTTAGATGAAGGTGGACATGCTACATTTTTAAGTAACTCACAAATGGGGAAAAAAGAATCTATTGAAGATACAGCTAAAGTATTAGGTAGAATGTATGATGGTATTGAATTTAGAGGATTTAAACAAGAAACAGTAGAAGCTCTTGCTAAATATTCAGGAGTTCCAGTTTGGAATGGCTTAACTGATGTTGATCATCCAACACAAACACTTGCTGATTTTCTTACAATTGAAGAACATTTAGATAAACCATTAGAAGATATTAAATTTGTCTTTACTGGAGATATTCGTAACAATGTATGTTATGGTTTAATGTATGGAGCTGTTAAAATGGGAATGCATTTTGTTTGCCTTGGTCCAAAATCATTACATATCGATCCAGAAGTACTTGCTTATTGTAAGGAAGAAGCTAAAAAATCGGGTGGAACAATTGAAGTGACAGATAATGTAGATGAAGCAGTAAAAGATGCAGATGTTATTTATACAGATATTTGGGTAAGTATGGGTGAAGATGAAAGCTTGTATAAACCAAGAGTAGAAATGTTGTCACCATATAAAGTTACTCAAGAAATGATGAGTAAAACAGGTAAAGATTCAACATTATTTATGCATTGTTTACCATCATTCCATGATTTTGAAACAACTGTTGCTAAAACCAAACATGACGAAGGAATCGATATTCGTGAAGTTGAAGATGAAGTCTTTAGATCAAAGAATTCTGTTGTTTTTGATGAAGCTGAAAACAGAATGCATACAATTAAAGCAGTTATGGTAGCGACAATTGGAAGAGATGCGTAAGCATCTTTTTAAAATTAACTCTTTTTTAAGCAAATTGTTTAATTTTGTGCTATGATAATTTTAGGTGATCATCATGAAAGGTAAGACATATGTACTTTCTGACATTCATGGTAATTTTGAAATATTCAAAAGAATGTTAGATAAAATACAATTTAATAGTCATGATCAACTTTATATACTTGGAGACATTTGTGATCGTGGACCTTGTAGTTTGGATATTTATTTTTATATTCAAAAATTTGATAATATTACCTTACTCAAAGGAAACCATGAATATATGATGCAAGAGGCTTTAAAAGAAGCCATTGATCACGATGATTTTGATTTTCCAAGTTGTGAATTTAAGCTTTGGTCACAAAATGGCGGAGAAAAAACGATTGAAAATATTCGCCAATATCTACGTAAAAAGAAATTGTATCATTGTGATTACACCATTGTAAGAAATGTTTTTTTAAGAAATCTCTATAATTATCTTAAAAACTTACCTTTGTATTTAGAATTAACAGTCAATAATAAAGATTATGTTCTAGTTCATGCTGGAATTGATCCTGAAAGAAATCTTGATGATCAAGAAGAAGATACTCTTTTATGGATTCGTGATTATTTCTTTTTAAGTGAATGTGATTTAAATAAGACTTATATTTTTGGTCATACTCCACTTTGTTTTATTAATAGAGATCAAAGTTTTAATGTTTGGTATGATGATGAATTTCATAATAAAATTGGAATTGATGGGGGACTTGCTTTAGGAGAAAGAGGTCAACTTAATTGTATTTGTTTAGATGACGGACAAGTATTTGTCCTTAAAATGAGTGAGGTAAACGATGCGTAGTGCTTTTTATGCTTTAATTAATTTTATCAATACATCAAAAGTAGATGATGTTTATTCCAATGCAGCAAAGATGATTTTAGAAAATATTAATAAAATACCAGAATATAATATTACGGATGTGGCAGAAATGTGTTTTGTTTCTACAGCGACGATTTCAAGGTTGTGTCGAAAATTAAATTATGAAAGTTTTAGTGACTTTAAAATGGATGTCACCATGAATTTACGTTATTTTAATCATGATTCCATGCGTATGCAATTTGATCATCAATTGCCTGTTTTTCCTGTTGAAGGAAAAACAACCAAAGATTTATTTAGCGATCATTTTGAAAATATTGTACAAAACTTAAGATCAACTTATGAAATGATCGAATTTGAAGAATTAGAAAAACTGGTAGATCTTATTTATCAAAGTAATGAAATTTGTTTTGCGGGAAACTTTTTTACTCAGTCAGTTTCCATGCAATTACAAATTGAATTATCTTATTTAGGAAAGAAATGTACAGGGATGTATCCTTTACAAAGTCAAAAAGAAGTGGTTCATGATTTAACAGAAAATGATTTGATTATTGTTTCTTCGATTGCAGGAGGTTATTGGCAAGATCATCCAGATATGTTAAGAGAGATTGCAAAAAGTAAAGCACATAAAATATGTATTACTCAAGTAGAAAATATACCATATCAAGAGCAATTTGATATGATTATTCAAGTAGGAACAGATCATTTATCTTTGATTGGTAAGTTTTCGATTACGTACATTTTTGAATTATTAGAAGCACTTTATCATATAAAATATGGAAGAGTATAAGAAAAAGGGCAAACGCCCTTTTTAAAATTGTTTTAAATATTCTTCATTTAAAGCGATGACTTTTTTCATCATCTCTTGACCACAGGCACCAATTGTATTTCTTTTGTTGACACAAGTGTTGACATCAATTGCTTGATAAACATCTTCTTCAAAAACATCAGAGATGTTTTTTAATTCTTCTAGAGAAAGTTCATCAAGATCTTTGTTTTGGCTAATTGCATATAAAACAAGTTGACCAATAATACCATGAGCATCTCTAAATGGTACACCTTTATTTACTAGATAGTCAGCAGCATCAGTTGCATTTGTAAAACCACCAGTAGCTGATTTTTTCATTTTATCTTTATTAAATGTTGTTGATTTTAACATATCACTTAATAATTGAAGGCATCCTTTAGTTGTATTTAAAGCATCAAAATACATTTCTTTATCTTCTTGCATATCTTTATTATAAGCAAGAGGAAGACCTTTCATAGTTGTTAAAAATCCCATAAGGGCACCATAAACACGTCCTGTTTTCCCTCTGATCAATTCGCAAATATCAGGGTTTTTCTTTTGTGGCATGATTGAAGAACCGGTTGAGAATGTATCATCTAAATCAATAAATTGATATTCATTTGTATTCCAAATAATCATTTCTTCAGATAAACGTGACATATGCATCATCATCGTAGACATTGCACTTAAAAGTTCGATTAAATAATCACGATCAGAAACGCCATCAATACTATTTAAACAAGGTCCTTTAAAACCTAAAATTTCAGCACTGTATTCTCTATCTAAGGGATAAGTTGTTCCAGCAAGAGCCCCAGAACCTAATGGACAATAATCCATTCTTTCATAAATATCATGTAAACGTGATTGATCACGCTTAAACATTTCAAAATAAGCTCCCATATGATGAGCTAAAGTAATTGGTTGTGCTTTTTGTAGATGGGTAAAACCAGGCATGATGGTATCGATATGTTCTTTCATGATTTCATGAATGGTTTTTAATAAATCAACAAGTAAAGTATTCAACATTTCGATTTGATCTTTTGTATAAAGCCTCATGTCTAAAGCAACTTGGTCATTTCTACTTCTACCAGTATGTAATTTTTTACCAGTATCACCAATACGATCAATCAATGTTGATTCGACAAAACTATGAATGTCTTCAAAGTTTTCATCAATTTCTAATGTTCCATTTTCAACTTCATTTAAAATTTCTTTTAAAGTTTTTTCAATTAGTTGACCTTCTTCTTGTGTTAAGATTTCTTGTTTTGTTAACATTTTTACATGACCGATACTTCCTTTGATATCTTGACTGGCAAAAGTTTTATCAAATTTAATAGAAGCATTAAAATCATAAACAAGTTGGTTTGTAGGTTTAGTAAATCTTCCACCCCATAAATTCATAAATTTCCTCCTTTAAATAAAAAGAGCAGTGGGCTCTTTTTATTTTTTGTTATTTAATTTCATTGCACGTACTTTAGTTGAAAGACCATATAAAGTAATAAATCCTTCAGCGTCATGATGATCATATAAATCACCAGTTTTAAATGATGCGATATCTTCATCATATAATGAATAAGGAGAAGTTGTACCTTCTTTAATAATATTTCCTTTATATAATCTAAAGTTTGTTGTACCTGTTACATATTCTTGAGTCTTATCAACAAAAGCAGTTAATGCTTCTCTAAGTGGTGAGAACCATTTAGCAGCATAAACAAGTTCAGCAAATTCAACAGAAACAAGACGTTTATATTTAAGTGTCTCTCTATCTAAGATAAGTTCTTCTAATTGTTGGTGAGCTTCCATTAAGATAGTTCCACCTGGTGTTTCATAAACACCTCTTGATTTCATACCAACAACACGGTTTTCAACGATATCGATAATACCAATACCATGTTGACCACCGATTTCATTTAATTTTTCTAAGATTTCTCTTTGAGACATCTTTTCACCATTTAAAGCAACAGGAACACCTTTTTCCCAATCAATTGATAAGTGAACATCTTCTTCTGGAGCTTTTTCTGGAGAATTTGATAATACTAATAAGTGATCATAATTTGGAGCACATGATGGATCTTCAAGTTCTAATCCTTCATGAGAAATATGCCAAATATTTCTATCACGTGAGTAACTATTATCAGCAGAGAAAGGTAAATTGATACCATGAGCTCTACAATATTCGATTTCAGATTCACGAGAATCCATTGTCCATTTTGGATCACGCCATGCAGCGATGATTTTTAAATCTGGAGCTAAAGCTTTAATACCTAATTCAAAACGAATTTGGTCATTTCCTTTACCAGTGGCACCATGACAAATTGCTGTTGCACCTTCTTGACGAGCAACATCAACAAGTACTTTTGCAATTAATGGACGAGCAGTTGCAGTCCCTAATAAGTATTTGTATTCAAATACAGCATCTGCTTGAACAGTAGGCATAATGTAATTTTCTACGTATTCATCAACCACATTTTTGATATAAAGTTTACTTGCACCACAAGCTTTAGCACGTTCTTCTAGACCGTCTAATTCTTCTTTTTGACCAACGTCAATACAGCAACAAATAACTTCACAATCATAGTTTTCTTTTAGCCATGGGATAATCGCAGTAGTATCTAATCCACCAGAATAAGCTAAAACAACTTTTTCTTTCATTTATAGTTTCCCCCTTATTTTTTATCTTATAAATTATTATTATCATAAACTACTTTTTTCAAATATGCAATATACTTGTCGAAATGTTGTAGACCCAAAAAGTAAGCCCCATCTTTATTATATATTAAAAAATTTTTTTCTTAATAAATCATTATTGACAAAATGGAAATTTGTCATATAATGGTTTTAAACTCGAAGACTAAAAGAGTAGTCTTTATGGAAATAAGAGCAATCCTATGTTGATGGAAGATAGGAATGGAAGTAAAGATGAAGCGCATTTACGAGAGAAAAGATGGAAATAGAAGTATATCTTTTGGTAGATCTGCCTTAAAGATGAAAGAGGTTGTAAGGTCAACTTACAACAATTAGAGTGGTAACGCGATCAGTCGTCTCTATTTAGAGACGGCTTTTTATTTTTTATAGGGGGAAAAGTAGAATGATTAATGTCGGAATTGTTGGTTCAACTGGTTATGGGGGATGTGAGCTTGTAAGATTTTTATTAACACATCCCAATGTCAATATTGAATGGGTTTCATCAAGAACATATAGTGATCAAGAATATAGTGATGTTTATAAAAGTTATTTCACTTTATTAGATCAAAAGTGTGTAGATGAAGATATTGAAAAATATTTAGATAATGTTGATGTTGTATTCTTTGCAACGCCTCAAGGGGTCTGTGCAAAGATGGTCAATAAAAATGTTTTAAAGAAAGTAAAGGTGATTGATTTATCTGCGGATTATCGTATTAAAGATGTTGAAACTTATGAATCATGGTATGGAATTAAACATGCTTCACCTGAATTTATTCAAGAAGCTGTTTATGGATTATGTGAAATCAATAGAGAAGATGTTAAAAATGCAAGACTGATTGCTAATCCTGGATGTTATCCAACATGTTCCATTTTATCGATTTATCCACTTGCTAAAGCAGGACTTATTGATATGGATACGTTGATTATTGATGCAAAGAGTGGAACAAGTGGTGCTGGTAGAGGAGCAAAAGTTCAAAATCTTTATTGTGAAGTGAATGAAAGTATTAAAGCTTATGGTGTAGCAAGTCATCGTCATACACCAGAAATTGAAGAACAATTAGGGTATGCTTCTTCATCAAAAGTATTACTTAACTTCACACCTCATCTTATTCCAATGAATAGAGGAATTTTAATTACAGCTTACGCTTCATTAAAAAAAGGAGTAAGTGAGGAAGATGTTAAAAAAGCGTATGATATTTATAAAGATGAATATTTCGTACGTGTCTTAAAAGAAGGAAATGTTCCAGAAGTAAGAAATGTAAAATGTTCAAACTTTATTGATGTTGCTTATAAAGTAGATCCTCGTACACATAGAGTGATTATGATGGGAGCCATGGACAATCTAGTTAAAGGAGCTGCTGGTCAAGCAATTCAAAATATGAATATTATGTTTGGTTTAGATGAAAAGACAGGTCTTATGTTAGCACCTGCAGTTTTATAAGGGGAAAAAGAGTATGAAAATAATAGAAGATGGAACAGTTACTAATCCAAAAGGGTATAAAGGTGCTGGATTACATATTGGTATTAAAAAGAAAAATAAAGATTTTGCTTTAATTGTTTCTGATGTTGAAGCAAAAGCAGTAGGAACTTTTACAACAAATATGGTAAAAGCGGCTCCTGTTTTATGGGATAAACAAGTTGTAGAAAACAGTGATACAGTAAAGGCTATTGCGATTAATAGTGGGATTGCCAATGCTTGTACTGGAAAACTTGGTGAAGAAGCAAATGAAAAATTCGCAAATATTGTAGGAAATGCTTTAAATGTAGAAAAAGAAAAAGTATTGATTTGTTCAACAGGAGTCATTGGTAAACAATTATCTACTGATCCAATTGAAAAAGGGATTGATGAAGCTTTAAAACAATTAAAAGATGATCATCAAGCAGGAATTGATGTAGCTACTTCAATTATGACAACAGATACAAAACCAAAACATTTAGCTATTGAAATTGAAGTAAAAGGAAAAACGGTAACTATTGGAGCATGTTGTAAAGGTTCAGGGATGATTCATCCAAATATGGCAACAATGCTTGGATTTATTACAACTGATTTAAATATTTCTAAAGAATTATTAAATAAAGCATTAAAATCAGTTATTCCAGATACTTTTAATATGATTTCTGTAGATAGAGATACTTCAACAAATGATACTGTTTTATTACTTGCTAATGGTTTAGCTGGTAATGATGAAATTGTAAAAGAAGATGAAGATTATCAAACATTTAAAGAAGCTTTATATTATATTAATGAATACTTAGCTAAATGTATTGCAAGTGATGGAGAAGGGGCTACTAAATTATTAGAAGTAAATGTAAATGGTGCAAAAGATGTTAAACAAGCAAAAGTAATTGCTAAAAGTATTTGCACATCACCACTTGTAAAAACAGCTATTTTTGGAAATGATGCAAATTGGGGAAGACTTTTATGTGCGATGGGATATTCTGGGGAAGAATTTGATCCTTATCAAGTAGATTTACATATAGAAAGTGAATTTGGCAATTTAAAACTTGTAGAAAATGGGATGGCTACAGATTATAGTGAAGAATTTGCAACTAAGATTTTATCGAGTGATTATGTAAAAACAAATATTGAAATGAAAATTGCTGATGCAAAGGCAACAGCTTGGGGATGTGATTTGACTTATGATTATGTCAAAATCAATGCTGATTATCGTTCGTAGGGGGAAAAGAGATGCAACAAGAGTTTAAGAAGGAAATTAATAAAGCGGAAATTTTAGTAGAAGCGCTTGGATATATGCAAAAATATGAAGGTGATATTGTTGTTATTAAGTATGGTGGAAGTGCAATGACAAATGAAATCATCAAAAAGAGCGTTTTAAAAGATATTGCAGTTTTAAAATCAGTTGGGTTAAAACCAATTATCGTTCATGGTGGGGGAAAAGACATCAATAGAATGTTAGACCGTGTACAAATTAAAAGTGAGTTTAAAAATGGTCTAAGAGTTACTGATAGAGATACTTTAGAAATTGCAGAAATGGTTTTATCTGGAAAAATCAATAAAGGTCTTGTAACACATTTAGAACAAATTGGAACACATGCTGTTGGATTATCTGGAAAAGATGGAAATATGATTACGGTAGAAAAGGTTATGCCTCAAGGTGAAGATATTGGTTTTGTAGGGAAAATTACAAGTGTGGATACTACACTCATCAATACTTTATTAGATCAAGGGTATACACCAATTATTTCAACAATTGGTTTAGATGAAAAATATCATGCTTATAATATTAATGCAGATGATGTTGCTACAGCAATTGCACGCGCTGTTAAAGCAAGTAAACTTGTTTTCTTGACGGATATTGAAGGTGTATTAGAAGATCCAAATAACTCAGAAACATTGATTTCAAAAATTGATACTGAATCAGCTAAAGAATTATTTGAAAGTGGTATTATTACTGGAGGAATGATTCCAAAACTTAAAAACTGTTTAGAGGCAGTACAAAATGATGTTAAACGTGTTCATATTTTAGATGGTAGATTAGAACATAGCTTATTAATAGAAATCTTTACTAAAAAAGGTGTTGGAACAATGATAAAAAAATAGAACTCATAGCGAGTTCTATTTTTTTAATTTAATAATATTTATTTCATCATAAGTTAAAAAACGATGTTGATCATTTGATTCTTTATGAAAACCATTAGAAATAAGAAGTGTCGTTCCATTATTTACATGTTTTCCACTAACATATTTTTTGCCTTTTTCCTTTGTTTCTATACTCCCTATAAAAGGAAGTTTATAATAACCACCAAGAGTATGACCTGATAGTTGAAGCTGAACAGAGCTCTCTTTTATTTGAGTAAAGTAATCTGGTTGATGGACTAAAGCAATTTTAAAATGGTTATTGTTATTTTCATTAATCAATCCAGAACAGTCACCTGTGTTTTCTAAACCTAGAAGGTCAATGACTGCATCTTTATAGTAAATGGAACGAGATTCATTATGCAAAACTTCAAATCCTGCTTCTGTTAATAGATTTGTACAATTTGTAGCATCGCTTTGATCTTTTTCACCCATAACTGCGAATTTACCATAATGAGATTGAATGTTTTTTAAAGTCTGACTTACTTTTTCTATTTCAAATGAAGAATCACTATAAATATCTCCACCAAAAAGAACAAGATCAACATCTTTTTGATTAAATTCTTTAACAGCTTTTTTTAATCGATTTAAATCTTCTTTTGTAGAAAGATTTAAATCAGAAAGATAACCAATCGTAAAACCATTAAATTCCTTAGGTAATGTCTTTTGAGTATAAGTAACACTTTTAAAACGATAAGTATCTTTACTTTGAATATACCATTGATAAAGACATAGAACTAAGAAAAGAGATAGGATACATAAAATGATTTTTTTTATTTTTTTCATTATTTTTTATTCATAATAACAGGAATTATCATTGGATTTCTTTTTGTTTTACGATAAAAATATTGAGAAAGAACATCTCTTGTTGTATTTTTGATTTCACCAAAAGTTGTTTTTCCTGCAAGTAATTGACCTAAAGCTTGGCCAACTAAATTTTCAGCTTCACGAATCATTGGAAAACTATCTTTCATATAGACAAATCCACGAGAAATAATCACAGGTTTTGTAAGTAACTTTCCTTCATGTGAATCCATAGCAATTAAAACAGAAACCATACCATCTTCAGATAAGATTTGACGATCCCTTAAAACAGCAGTTGATAAACCTGAAAGATCATTACCATCAACATAAATATCATCTACATGAATTCTTGGTCCTAAACGAGCAGTTCCTTTATTAAGTAAAATTGTATCTCCATTACTTAAAACAAATGTATTTTCTTTAGGAACACCTACTTCTTGAGAAAGTTCAGCATGAATTTTCAACATACGATATTCTCCATGCACTGGGAAGAAATATTTTGGTTTTGTAAGTAATAACATTAATTTTTGTTCTTCTTGACTTGCATGTCCCGAAGTATGCAAATTATTGAACGCTGTATTGACTAAAACTTTGGCACCTGCTCTAAATAAGCGGTTAACAACAACATTGATACTTGATGCATTTCCTGGAATTGGACTTGATGAAAAGACAACAGTATCTCCAGGTTTGATTTTAACGAATTTATGTGTTCCATTAGCAATACGACTTAACGCAGCCAAAGCTTCTCCTTGACTTCCTGTACATAGAATTAAGATTTCATTATCAGGTAATTTTTTTGCTTCATTATTACTGATAAAGAAAGAATCAGGTGCTTTAATATAACCCATTTGTCTTGATACTTGGATGTTATTTTCCATTGAACGACCAAAAACAAGAATTTTACGATTAAATTTAACTGCTGCTTCTACGATTTGTTGGACACGGTGAACATTGGAAGCAAAAGTTGCTACAATTAAACGTCCTTCAGTTTTTCTAAATTCTTCTTGAACAGCATATGCTACTTGCTTTTCACTTTTAGAAAAAGTAGGAACTTCAGCATTGGTAGAATCGCTTAATAATAAAGTAACACCAGTTTCACCTAAAAACGACATTTTTTGGAAATCAGCAGGATCTCCTACAGGTGTTAAATCAAACTTAAAGTCACCTGTTGAAACAATTCGTCCGTTAGGAGAATTAATAATAATTCCTAAACTTTCAGGAATAGAATGATTGGTTTTAAAGAAACCAATATTAAAATATTTAGTTTTTATTTGATATTCATCATCGATACGAATCAAGTGCGTTGCATTTGTTAAACGCTTTTCCTCTAACTTTCTTGTAATCATCGCACAAGCAAGGGGAGAAGCATAAATGAATGGTATTTTTACAACTTGTAGTAAAAAAGGAATTCCTCCAATATGATCTTCATGACCATGAGTAATCAATAATCCTCTAATTTTGTTTTCATTACGTTTTAAATAACTATAATCTGGAATGACATAATCAATACCAGGTAAACCTTCTTCAGCAAATTTTACCCCAGCATCAATAATGATAATTTCATTATCGTGTTCAACACAATACATATTTTTTCCAATTTCATTTAAACCACCTAAAGCATAAACTTTAGTATCGATTGTTTTATTATGTTTTGTATTTTTATAGTTTTTATGTGTTGATCTATGACGATTAAAATTTTTATTTTTTGTATTTTTATTGCCATTATATTTATTATGGATTGGCTTTTCTTGCATAAATGACCTCCTTATATTTTTTTGTTTTATTATAGCATAAACTTAAAATGTATTATAGACTATCAAAATGAAAAAAGTCAAATTATTATACCCAAAAATAAAAAAGATTCTCAAACGAGAATCTTAAATTTTTTTACATATAGCAATTGCTAGAGAATGAGGTCCAATATGACAAGAAACACTTAATGATAAAGGATCACAAATAATATTTTCACCTGGATAAAGTTCTTCAAGTTCTTTTTTTAATTCTAAAGCGGGTGCTTCATCATAAGTGTAAGCGACACAAATATGCACGTTATGATAGTCATCATCAAAGCGTTCTTTAATATCTTTAGCGATTGCTTCTTTCATGATTTTAGTTCCTCTAGCCATTGTTCTAGTTTTAGCGAAAGAATCTAATTTTTCACCTTGTATTTGTAAAATAGGTTTAATTTTTAACATCCCACCCAATAAAGCAGCAGCAGGGGTAATACGACCACCTTTTTTTAAATAATCAAGTGTATTAACAGTAATATAAATAGAAGCATTTAATTTATTTTCAGTTAAAATATCACAAATTTCTTGTCCTGATTTTCCTTGATCAGCTAATCTTTTAGCATCAATGACATCATATTTTTGAGTAACAGAGATACGTTGACTGTCTACGACAAAAACACGATTATCGTATTCTTGTGCTAGCATCATAGCTGTTTGGCACGAACCACTTAATCCACTAGACATTGGAATATGAACGATTTCATCATAATCTTTTAAAATTTGATCCCATAATTCTTTAACGTTTCCTACAACAGGTTGAGAAGTAAAGATTTCTGCACCATTTAATTGTTTTTCAAAGAATTCTTCATGAGTTAAATTTATATCTTCATAGTATGTTTGATCATCAATAGTAAAAGGCATTGGCAAAACAAAAATACCAAGTTCTTTTGCTTCTTTTTGACGAATACCTGCATTACTATCAGTCACAACTGCGACTTTTTTCATAATACCACTCCATTTCTAGTATAATCACAAGCACATAATAACAGTTATAGCGATAAAATTCAAATAATATAAGCATATCACTTGTAAAAAAAAAGAGTTTTGGCATAATATAATGGAGGTGAAATTATGGAAGTTATTACAAATGTACAATTTGATGAAGTTATTTCTAAAGGTGTTGTTGTGATTGATTTCTTTGCTAATTGGTGTGGACCATGCAAAATGTTAGCTCCTGTTTTAGAAGAAGTTGCTCAAGAGTTACCAAAAGTTACATTTGCAAAAGTAGATGTTGATCAAGATCCTTCATTAGCAGGAAGATATGGAATTCAATCTATTCCGCATTTAATTCTTTTTAAAGATGGTCAAGCCGTTGATCAAATTAGTGGTTTTGTTGGAAAAGATGTTATCTTAGAAAAACTTAATCCTTTATTATAATAGGCAGTTTGCCTATTTTTTACATATGATAAAAAATATTGTTTTAGATATGGGAAATGTCTGTTGTAAATGGGATGTTTCCTATATTGCAAGTCAGCTTGCATCTTCTTTAGAAGAAAAAGATTATATTATTAAACATTTATTCCAAACAAAACAATGGGCACAACTTGATCAAGGGGTTCTTTCTTTACAAGATGCCAAAAAACAATTAATTGAACAAATTCCTGATGAAAAAAGGGATTTAATTGTGTATGCTTTTGAACATTGGTTTGATTATTTTGATCAGTTTGATGAAATGGAAGAATTTATTAAAAGATATAAGGGTAAAGGATATCAATTTTATTTGTTGTCTAATTGTTCAATGCAATTTTATCAATATTATCAATCAAAATCTATTTTTCAACATTTTAAAGAGCTTTATACATCTGCAAAATATCAAAAAATAAAACCAAATTTAGATATTTATCAAGATTTTTTAAGCCGTTATCATCTAAAAGCTAATGAATGCCTTTTTGTTGATGATTTAAAAGAAAATATAGACGCAGCTATAAAAGTTGGTATGAAAGGCTTTGTTTATCATCAAAATATACAAGAATTAGAAAAATATATAGAAAATATCTTATAAAAGTATGGATTATCATTTTTTATGATAAATACCATACTTTTTCTTTACCTATAAATATTTTGTGATAAAATAGGTGCGAAAATGTAAGAGAGGGAGAATATTTATGACAAAAAAGAAGAATAATTGGTATTCAAATCATAAAAAGCCTGTTTTAATTTGCGGAATCGTTGTTTTGGTTCTTCTTATTGTTTATTTAGCAGGAATGCTATATTACAATGATAAGTTTTTAAATGGAACAATGGTCAATGGGAGTGATGTTGGAGGAATGACATTACAAAAAGCAAATGATCAATTATCTAAGAAAGTAAATGGACAATCATTAAAATTGATTTTTAATGATGGACAAAGTGAAGTATTACAATCAGCTCAATTAGGTGTATCTTATAATAAAGATAATTCATTGAATCAATTAATGAAAAATCAAAATAAATGGGCTTGGTTTATAGGATTCTTTAAAAATGAAAAAAATACTTTAACTGATTTAATACAAATCAGTGATGAAAACTTAACAAATGGTATAGCATCAATGGAACATGCTAAAGAAGAAAATCAAATTGCACCAACAGATGCCTATATTCAATATAAAGATGGAAGTTTTTCAATTATTGAAGAAACGTTAGGATCAAAATTTAATATTGAAGAATTAGTTAAAAATATCAAGGTAGCTTTAAGTGAAGGAAAACAACAATTAGATGTTACAAAAGCAAATGGTTATGTTAAACCTCAAGTTTACAAAGATGATCAAGATTTGAATAATCAATTAAAGGCAGCAAATGAATATTGTTTATCAGCAATTACATATACAACACCTAAAGGAAAAGAAATTGCTTTAGATGGAAGTACACTTATTACTTGGTTAAGTAAACAAGATGATGGAAGTTATACAAAAGATGAAAGTGTTTTTAAAGAAAAATTAACTGCCTTTGTTAAAGAACTTGCAAGTCAATATAATTCCATTGGTGCAACAAGAACGTTTACTGGAAAAGATGGACAAAGTCATACAGTCAGTGGAGGAACTTATGGATTTAGAGTTTCTACTGATAGTGAAGTAAGTGCATTATTAAAAATGATCAATGAAAATAAAAGTGAAAATAATAGAATACCTGAACATACAGGACAACTTCCATCAGGAGAAAATGGTGGACTAGGAACGACTTATTTAGAAATCAATATTACAAAACAACATTTATGGTTTGTTAAAGATGGAAGTGTTGTTTTAGAAAGTGATTTTGTAAGTGGTAAAGAAAGTGATCCTACAAGACTTACACCAAGTGGTACATATTATATTTATAATAAGGAAAGAAATAGAGTTTTAAGAGGAACAAAACAACCAAATGGGAAATATGAATACGAATCACCTGTTTCTTATTGGATGCCATTTAATAAAGGTATAGGGCTACATGATGCTTCATGGAGAAGTACGTTTGGTAGAGATATTTATATTAATAGCGGTTCACATGGATGTATTAACTTACCAACAGGATTTGCTGGAAGCTTATATTCACAAATTTATGTTAATTTACCAGTCGTTGTTTATAGATAAAAAAAGAGATTGCATCAGCAATCTCTTTTCTATACATTATTTTACAACAACGTTTTGTGCTTGTGGACCACGATCAGTTTCTACTACATCATAGTCAACAGTTTGACCTTCTTCTAATGTTTTGTATCCATCAGCTTGAATTGCAGAGAAGTGAACGAAAATATCTTTTCCTTCTTCACTAGTGATGAATCCGAATCCTTTTTCGGCATTAAACCATTTTACTTTTCCGACAGCCATGTCTGGTACCTCCTATAAAAATTACAAATGGAAATACTCTATGTATAAAATCGCAAATATGAGATTGTGTACATAAAGTGAAATACAACTTCCTCATATTTGAGATATTTTGGAAAATCATATAAAACCTTTGCATATCTATTATATCATTACAAAAAATATTTTGTAAACAGTTTCAATTTATTTTTTTAATGATAAAATAGAAAGAAGAGGAGGAATTATTATGCCATATATATCATTTAAAACAAATCATAAATTAACCTTAAGACAAGAAAATACAATTAAATCAAAATCGGGGGAACTCATTTCACTTATTCCTGGTAAAACAGAAAAAGCTTTGATGATTCATATGGAAGATGATCAAATTATGTATTTTAAAGGAGAAGAAACTCCTTGTATGATGATTGAAATCAATCTTTATAAAAGTGCAGAATTTGATGATAAGAAAAAATTAACAGAAGCGATGATTCAAATGATTCATG
>OLWA01001680.1_pt1 | contig 22042 bp, 19 predicted proteins | sample 1673251 | NCBI WGS metagenome assembly OLWA01 (sample SAMEA3178937, study PRJEB25190) | human gut metagenome | biome: human gut; feature: human-associated habitat; material: faeces | place: Austria | collected 2013 | reverse complement strand
TTACAGAAGGCTTTGATGTTCTTAACAGCATTGCAGAGACAGATGTGCCGCCGACATGCCCGCCGACGCCGTGGACCGGCTGCTGTTCGACCTGTTGCAGGCCTTTGCGACTCCGGTGTCGCTCTCCGATGTGCGGCGCGAGAAGATCGCCGGCGTGATGGCCCGCTCCGGCGCCAAGGGTGCGGGGCGGACCTTGTCGCGCGAGGAGGCCGCGGCGCTGCTCGCACAGCTGGCCGATCTGGGTTCGCGCCGCGGTGTGGCTCTCGATCAACAGGGTCTCGACGTCTCCCGCGAACTCGTCTCCACGCAGCTCAAGGCTCTTGCGGCACAACGTCTGTTCGGTGTGGGCGCCTATTTCCAGGTGGTCAATCCCCGGATGAGCCCGGCATACCGACAGGCGGTTGAGATCCTCAAAAACTGGGACGAAAAGGGAAACCCCCTCCTCGAACCGAAAAAATAGGGGCTGATGTTTGGTGCTTTGTAAACTTTTCCGTATATTCGTATATACGAATCCGACGGATTGCGGTCCGTTGGAGATAACTAAAATACAAGTCCCATGTTAACCCCAACCCAACCGCGACGCGAAAGCGAGGATTATGGAGATCAGATCCTCTCCAAAGCCGTGAAGGCGGGCCGTCGCACTTATTTTTTCGATGTCAGGGCTACACGCGGCGACGACTGGTTCCTGACCATTACGGAGAGCCGTAAGATTACGGCGCCCGACGGTTCGTCTACCTATGACCGTCACAAGATCTTTCTGTATAAGGAGGATTTCACCAAATTCTCGGAAGGTCTCGGAGAAGTCGTTGATTTCATTCGCCGTAGCAAGGGTATTCCCGATCCGGCGAAATGACACTCCCGTGAGTCCGCGGGACAGAGGGCCTTTCGGTGCACGAACCGAAGGCCCTTTTTTGTGGATGGCGCAGGGCCGGCCCCGATCGCATGACGAAGCCGGAAGACGCACGGGGCCTTTCAAATTGCCGCTATTTTTCTTATCTTTGCCCCGCAGTGGACACCGGATCCGTCAGACACGGAAAACGGTCGCATCGAACGATTCGGGTCCGACGGCTCTCGGCAAGGTCCACCTCCGCATGCAAACAACGTTGTGCAACATATTATGAACTTTTCCCGCTACATCATCCTCGCCCTGAAGGGCTGCGCCATGGGAATGGCCGATGTCGTCCCGGGGGTATCGGGAGGCACGATCGCCTTCATCTCGGGCATCTACGAAGAACTCATCGATTCGATCCGAAGCGTCAATCTTACGGCCGTGAAGCTGTTGCTCAAGGGCCGTTTCGGCGAATTCTGGCGTCACATCAACGGCCGCTTCCTGCTGCCCGTGCTGTTGGGTATCGCCGTGGCTATCTTCTCGCTGGCGCGGCTGATGACCTATCTGCTCGAACACCATCCGATTGCCATCTGGTCGTTCTTCTTCGGACTGATTATCGCCTCGGCACTGCTCGTGGCCCAGGAGATCGGCCGCTGGAACTGGCGCACGGTTCTTGCCTTCGTGGTCGGCGCGGCCGTCGCCTGGTGGATCACGGTCGCCTCGCCGACCCAAACCCCAAACGACTGGTGGTTCGTGATGCTGTCGGGCGCCATCGCCATCTGCGCCATGATTCTCCCGGGCATCTCCGGAGCCTTCATCCTGTTGCTGCTGGGCAAGTACAAGTTCATCATGGAGGCGGTCGGTAATCTCGATATTCCGGTCATCGTGATCTTCGTTATCGGCGCTGTGGCCGGCATCATCTCCTTCTCGCATCTGCTGTCATGGCTGCTCAAACACTGGCGCGACGTGACGGTAGCCGTGCTGATGGGCTTCATGGTCGGATCGCTCAACAAGGTCTGGCCCTGGAAAGAGGTCGTCGAAACCTATGTCGACAGCCACGGAGCCGTCCAGCCGCTGGTCGAGAGCAACATCACTCCCGGCGCGTTCGAGACGCTCTACAACCGGCCGGCCATGCTGCCCGAAGCCGTGATTCTCTGCATCGTAGGCTTCCTGACCATCTATGCCATCGAAGTGCTGGCCCGCATCATGGCCAAGAAAAAGGAGAAATAACATGAAACGTTTCGGATTGATCGGGCGACCGCTCGTACATTCGGCTTCGGCAGCCTACTTTACCGAAAAATTCGCCCGCGAGGGGCTCTCGGACCATCTCTACTCGCTCTATGAACTGCCGTCGATCGAGGCGTTGCCGGAGCTGCTCGATCGCGAAAAGGAGATTTGCGGACTGAATGTCACGATCCCCTACAAGCAGGCGGTGATCCCCTATCTCGACGTGCTGTCGGACGAAGCACGGAAGATCGGTGCCGTGAACTGCATCCGCCGCACGACGGAAAGAGGTCTCGAAGGGTTCAATACGGACATCATCGGGCTGCGGGAGGCCCTGAGCGAACTGCTCGGGTTTGCCGAACCCGAAGAGGCACTGATCCTCGGCACGGGCGGTGCCTCACAGGCCGTGCAGTATGCACTGGCCGAGCGGGGAATTCCCTTTGCGCTTGTCTCGCGCGATCCGGCCAAAGGCAACTACACGTACGACAATCTGCCTTGCGAGGTTGTCGAACGGAGCCGTCTGATCGTCAACGCCTCGCCCGTCGGGACGTATCCCCGTGTCGAGGAGGCTCCGCGCATCCCCTACGCCTATGTGACGCCGGATCACTACCTGCTGGATCTGGTCTACAATCCCGAGGTGACGCAGTTCCTCGACTACGGACAGCAGCGCGGTGCCCGGGTGCTGAACGGACGGACGATGTTCGTCGAACAGGCCGAAGCCTCGTGGCGCATCTGGAACGGCGAAGAGTTACTTTAATATGAGAACGCAACCGTATGAATGTTAAAATTTTATCGGCAATTACGCTGGTCGGGGTTCTTCTTGGGAAGGCGGTGTATGCGCAACAGCCTGTAACACCTCCGCGTTATGACGGTACTGTCGTCAAGGTCTATATGGCCCGATTGGCAGCCATGGCCGAAGATGTGGCCGTCGAGGAACGGATCCCCGCGGATTCACTCTCGGCTGAGGTGGCGGTTGCCCTGCGGATTGACACCCTCGGACATGTCGTGGAGTTTCGATTTCTGGACAATACCTGCGAAGGGCGCGACCGGGAGGAGCTGGAACCCGTGACATTCATGACGCGACAGGTCGTGGAGAAGGCCTTCGGTCGGATGACCGGTGCGTGGAGCCCTGCACGCCGTGCCGACGGTCGTGCCGTGAACTATGTGCAACGACTACGGTTCCGGCTGCCGCTGCAACGTATCGAACAGCAGGTGAATCCCGACCCACTGCTTTTCATGGGCGAAATTCCCGGTGAGAACTTCTTCCGATGGGTCGCTGACCGCACGGGCTATCACTCCTACCGCTTCCCGACGACCGGAGGCCAGGTTCATATTCGATTTTATGTTGAAGCGGACGGCCGTGTAACGATCGACGAGGTACTCTGCTCACCCAGCGAGCGGTTGACGAAACGGGTCATTCGGGCCATCCGGCTTAGCCAAGGCAAATGGACGCCCCGCAAGGTCGACGGCGTGCCCCAGCGTACGGCCTATACGTTCCGGGGCAATTTCATCAACGACTCCTCGAACTGAACCGACTGCGGGACGATAGTCCAAAGAGGAAAGGAGCGTCCGTCCTTGAGGAGCCATCCGGAACTTCGCATGCCATGCAAAAAGGCTTCACCGGCAGGTAAAGCCTTTTTGTTTCGTCGTATCCGGCAGGGCACGCACCAATTCCTTAATCCGGATGCGGCTGTTTTTCTCCCCGCTTCCGGATGGTCCGGGGACTTCGTTTTCGGAGCGCAGACCTGCGCTTATCGGTGTTGCAGCAGCATGCGGGCCTTCTCCAGATCCTCGCTCCGAACAACGACCTGGGCGGGCATGGTTCCTATGGGGTAGATGGCCGACATGTATTCGTTGCGGATCGTCGACCAGATCCCGGCACTGTCGAGCATCGACTTGGCGATCTCGGCCTCGGTAACGGTGTTGTACTCCGCCAATACAACCAACGAGTCGTCTTGCATATCCGTATCGTTTTAGGTTTGTAAGCTAAAGTTACAAATTTTGTTGATAAAATACAAGAACGCGCCCGGGAAATCTCTGCAAATATCGTTATCTTTACAACGCTAAATTTTCCGGATTATGCCCCAATTCGTACATCTTCACGTACATACGCAATACTCGATCCTCGACGGCCAGGCGAGCATTCCCAAGCTCGTTGACAAGGCCATTGCCGACGGCCAGCCCGGCATCGCCGTCACCGACCACGGCAACATGTTCGGCATCAAGGAATTCTACAACTACGTCAAGAAGATCAAGGGCAAATTCAAGGAGAAGGCCGCCGAATGCGAAGCTCGCATCGCCGCACTGCGCAGCGGCGAAGAGCAGGCTGCCAACCCCGACGAGGAGATTGCCAAATGCGAACGGCAGCTCGAGGAGCTTCGCCGCAAGATGGCCTTCAAACCCATCATCGGCTGCGAGGTCTACGTCGCACGACGCTCGCTCCGCGACAAGGAGGGCAAACCCGATCAGAGCGGTTATCACCTGATCCTGCTGGCCAAAAACCTCAAGGGTTACCACAACCTCATCAAGATCGTCTCGAAGGCCTGGACCGAAGGCTTCTACATGCGCCCGCGTACGGACCGCACCGAGATCGAGAAGTATCACGAAGGTCTGATCTGCTGCTCGGCCTGTCTGGCCGGCGAGGTGCCGCGCGCCATTACGGCCAACGACCTCGAAAAGGCCGAGGAGGCGATCCGCTGGTACAAGAACCTCTTCGGCGAGGACTATTATCTCGAACTGCAGCTGCACAAGGCGACGGTCGAACGGGCCAACCACGAGGCCTACCCCATGCAGCTCCATGTCAACAAGCACCTGCGCGAACTGGCCGCAAAATACAACGTGCGCATGGTCTGTACGAATGACGTGCACTTCGTCGACGAGGACAACGCCGAGGCCCACGACCGTCTGATCTGCCTCTCGACGGGCAAGGACCTCGATGACCCGAAGCGCATGCTCTACTCCAAGCAGGAGTGGATGAAGACCACGGCCGAAATGGAGGCCATCTTCGGGCAGACGGATCCCGAAGCCATGGCCACGACGGTTGACATCTGCAACCAGGTCGAAACCTACTCGATCGACCATGCGCCGATCATGCCCAACTTCCAGATTCCGGCCGAATTCGGTACGGAGGAGGAGTACCGCAAGCGCTTCACCGAAGAGGATCTCTACAACGAATTTACGCGTGACGAAAACGGCAACGTCGTCATGTCGGAGGAGGAGGGGCGCAAGAAGATCGAAAAACTCGGCGGCTACGACAAGCTCTACCGCATCAAGTTCGAGGCCGACTACCTGGCCAAACTGACCATGGAGGGCGCCCATCGCCGCTATGGCGAGCACCTGACCGAAGAGCAGGAGGAGCGGTTGCGTTTCGAACTGCACATCATGAAGACGATGGGTTTCCCGGGCTACTTCCTCATCGTGCAGGACTTCATCCGCGCCGCCCGCGAGGAGCTGGATGTCTCGGTGGGCCCGGGACGTGGTTCGGCGGCCGGTTCGGCCGTGGCCTACTGTCTGGGCATCACGCAGATCGACCCGATCGCCTACGACCTGCTGTTCGAGCGTTTCCTGAACCCCGACCGTATTTCGCTCCCCGATATTGACGTCGACTTCGACGACGACGGCCGCGGAAGGGTCCTGAACTGGGTGACGCAGAAATACGGCAAGGAGAAGGTGGCGCACATCATCACCTACGGCACGATGGCCACCAAACTTTCGATCAAGGATGTGGCCCGCGTGCAGAAACTCGTCCTCTCGGAATCGGACCGTCTGTGCAAACTCGTCCCCGACAAGACGCCCGACGGCAAGGCCGTGAAAAGCCTCGCCCAGGCCATCGAACTCGTCCCGGAGCTGAAGGCCGCCGAACAGTCGGACAACCCCGTGCTGCGCGATACGATCCGCTATGCCAAGATGCTCGAAGGAAACGTCCGCAATACGGGTGTGCATGCCTGCGGTACGATCATCTGCCGCGACGACATCACCGACTGGGTCCCCGTCTCGACGGCCGATGACAAGGAGACCGGTGAAAAGATGCTCGTCACGCAGTACGAAGGTTCGGTCATCGAGGATACGGGCCTCATCAAGATGGACTTCCTCGGACTGAAGACCCTGTCGATCATCAAGGATGCCGTCGAGAACATTCGTCTGACCAAGGGACGGAAGATCGACATCGACGATTTCTCGATCATCAACGATCCGGCCACCTACAAACTCTACTGCGAGGGACGTACCGTCGGGACGTTCCAGTTCGAGTCGGCCGGCATGCAGAAATACCTGCGCGAACTGCAGCCCTCGACCTTCGAGGACCTGATCGCCATGAATGCCCTCTACCGCCCCGGCCCGATGGATTACATTCCGGACTTCATCGCCCGCAAACACGGCCGCAGCCCCATCGTGTACGATATTCCGATCATGGAAAAGTACCTCAAGGATACGTACGGCATCACGGTCTACCAGGAGCAGGTCATGCTGCTGTCGCGTCTGCTGGCCAACTTCACGCGCGGCGAATCGGACACGCTGCGCAAGGCCATGGGTAAGAAGCTCAAGGACAAGCTGGACCACCTGAAGCCCAAGTTCATCGAGGGCGGCAAGAAAAACGGCCACGATGAAAAGGTGCTCGAAAAGATCTGGGCCGACTGGGAGAAGTTCGCCTCCTACGCCTTCAACAAGTCGCACGCCACGTGTTACTCGTGGGTAGCCTTCCAGACCGCCTATCTGAAGGCCAACTACCCGTCGGAGTACATGGCTGCCGTGCTGAGCCGAAACCTCACGAACATCGAACAGCTGACACTCTACATGAACGAGTGCAAGCGGATGGGAATCAGCGTGCTGGGACCCGACGTCAACGAATCGATGCCGGCTTTCTCGGCCAATCTGGCCGGCGACGTGCGCTTCGGGCTGGCGGCCGTGAAGGGCGTTGGTGCTGCGGCTGTCGACAGCATCATTGCGGAGCGCAAGGCGCACGGACCGTTCAAGGATATCTACGACTTCGTCGAACGCGTGAACTTTTCGCTCGTCAACCGGAAATGTCTCGAAAACCTGGCCTATGCCGGAGCCTTCGACTCGATCTCCGACTTCGCCCGCTGCAAGTTCTTCGGTGCCGATGCCCGCGATTCGAGCGGAGCAACGTTCCTCGAGCAACTGATGCGTTACGGACAGCGCTACCAGACCGAACAGAACAATGCCCAGCAGAGCCTGTTCGGCGGCGGTGGGCACGTCGATATCCAGCGCCCGGTAATTCCGTCGTGTGCCGACTGGAGCCAGCTTGAAAAGCTGACCAAGGAGCGCGAAGTGGTCGGCTTGTACCTCTCGGCCCATCCGCTCGACGACTACAAGATCATCATCGACCACATGTGCAAGACCCAGCTCACGGAGCTCGAAAACCTCGATTCGCTCAAGAGCCAGGAGATCGCCGTGGCCGGTATGGTGGTCAGCGTGCAGAATCTGATGACCAAAACCGGAAAGCCCTGGGGCAAATTCAAACTCGAGGATTACAACGGCGCCCACGAATTCGCCCTCTTCGGCAAGGACTACGAAAACTTCCGCAAATACCTTTATGCCGACTATTTCCTCTTTATCCGCGGAAAGGTTCAGCCGAAACCCTACAACGACAAGGAGCTGGAGTTCAAGATCACCTCGATGGTGCAGCTGCAGGAGCTGCGCGACACGATGATCAAGGAGATGCACATCCAACTGCCGATCGAAGAGGTGACCGAGTCGCTGATCCGCGACCTCTCGGAGCGGGTTCGCAAGGCAAAAGGCAATACACTGCTGCGCGTGAACGTTTATGACCGGGAGGCACAGGTCTCACTCAACCTCTTCTCGAAGAGCCACAAGATCAGCCTCACGTCTGATCTGACGGACTATCTCGATGAAAATCAGATACATTATTCCATTGCATAACAACTTTAAAACACATTCAAAAAATGGCACTTGCAATCAACAAGGAGAACTTTGAAGCGCTGGTCGGAGGGGATCAGCCCGTTGTAATCGATTTCTGGGCCGAGTGGTGCGGTCCCTGCCGCATGATCGCCCCCATCGTCGAGGAACTTGCCGCCGAATACGAGGGCAAGGTCGTTATCGGCAAATGCGACGTCGAGCAGAACGATGATATCACGATGAAATACGGCGTGCGCAATATCCCGACGATTATCTTCCTCAAGGGCGGTCAGGTCGTTGACAAGCAGGTCGGCGCCTGCACGAAGGATGCGCTGAAGGCCAAGATCGAAAAACTGCTGTAAGATGCTGCACTGCGTGGATTACTGCGGTCTGCAGGCCGTGGAGTTCTCCAAGGGTGACTATACGGCACTGCTGATCCCCGAAGTGGGTGCCAATCTGATCCGGTTGGCCGACACGCGTCGGGGTGTCGAGGTGCTGCACACCCCGACGGAGGAGGAGATCGAGATCTTCCGGCGTCGGCCGCAGGTCTACGGTCTGCCGATCCTCTTCCCGCCCAATCGCATTGCCGACGGACGTTTCACGTTCGAAGGGCGCACCTACCGTCTCCCGATCACCAACGAAAAGGAGCACAACTTCCATCATGGCTTCCTGAAGAGCCAGCCGTTCCAGGTCTCGAAGGCCACGGAGACCGATGACGAGGTGATGGTCGAATGCCGCTACTACTCGAATGCCGGATGCGACGTGATTTTCCGCGACTTTCCGCACGAGTTCAAGTGCAAGATCATCTTCCGCCTGACGTCCGAAGGGCTCGAGCAGGAGGTGGTCTTCACCAATCGCAGCCAGCAGCGAATGCCGTTGGGCGTCGGATTTCATACCCCGATGCGGATTCCGTTCGCGGGTGGTGACGATGACGACTACGTGATGCGCGTGGCAGTCGGCGAGCAGGTCGAACTGGACGGCCGCAATCTCCCGACGGGTCGGAAGCTGCCTCTCACGGAACAGTTTGCCCGCCTGCGCGGAAAAGGGTTGCAGGTTACGAATTGCGATCCGATCGAGGCCGGCTTCACGCTGCGCGAGATCGATGTCGACGGCCACCCCTATCGAGGAGCCGTGGTCGAGAATCTCCGTACCGGTGTGAGGACCTTCTACGAGGTGGATGACCAGACGACCTACTGGACGATCTGGAACAACGGCGGCCATATGCCCTATTGCTGTCCCGAACCGCAGACGTGGACGACGAATGCCCCGAATGCAGCGGATCCCGTGGCTGAAGGCTTCAAGGCCGTCGAACCGGGACAATCCTGGAGCGCCAAGTACCGGCTCTATGTCCGATAGCAGCGCGAAATTGAAAAATAAAGAGGAAAATTCCCTGCGATACAGGAAATTGGATAACCTCAATTAAAGCAAGACGGGAGGTTCGAATTCGACCTCCCGTCTTGCTTTAGAACGTCTCCTCGAATACCGTCTCGGAGAGCGGTTTGCGAAGCGTGTCGTGACGATCGGGAGAAGCCGGTTCGCCGGCTCCGTATCCGACAAGCAGAATGTTCACCGGTTCAACCTGATCGGGCAGGTGAAACTCTTCACGCACGGCATCGGGCTTGAACATGCAGATCCAGAGCGTATCGAGCCCCAGCGATGCGGCGCACAGCATCATATGGTCGGTCACGATCGAAGCATCGATGTCGCCGATCATCTTTCCGTCGTATTTCCGGGTCCATGCCTCGGCCGTATCGGCGCAGACGATGATGGCAACCGGAGCTCCAAAATCCCGCGTACAACGCGCCAACTTCTCCATTCCTTCCTTCGACTGAACGACAACCAGCCGCTGAGGCTGGCGATTGGCTCCGGTCGGAGCGACCCGTCCCGCCTCGAGGATCTGTTTCAACTTTTCGGGTTCGACCTTTCGGTCCTGGTACTGACGGCAGGCATACCGTCGTTTGGCCAATGCAAGAAAATCCATAGCGTTATACCTATTATAATCAGCACGAAGATACGCAAAATCCCGTATGGATACTAATTTCCGGATCCGAAGGGCTATTTGCGCGTCAGCTCTTGTCAGTCGCGACTGACAATCTGTCAGTAAAGCACGGCTGGCACACCGTTTGTTGATCCTCAAGGCAGAAAAAACAAAAAAAAACAATATTGACAACTATGAAAAACGGAAAAATCGGAGTAACGACGGAGAATATCTTCCCCGTCATCAAGAAGTTCCTCTATTCGGATCACGAGATTTTTCTCCGTGAGCTGATTTCCAACGCCGTGGATGCCACCCAGAAGCTGAAGACCCTCTCGGCCAAAGGCGAAGTGAAAGGCGAACTGGGTGATCTGACGATCCACGTTTCGGTCGATCCCAAGGCCGGAACCCTTACCGTGACGGATCGCGGTATCGGTATGACGGCCGACGAACTGGACAAATACATCAACCAGATAGCCTTTTCGGGTGCCGAGGAGTTCATGGCCAAGTACAAGGACCAGGCCATCATCGGTCACTTCGGACTGGGATTCTACTCGGCATTCATGGTCGCCGACAAGGTCGAGATCTTCACCCAATCGTACCAGGAAGGGGCAAAAGCCGTGCATTGGAGCTGCTGCGGAACCCCCGAATTCGAGATGGAGGAGCTGGATGAGGCCCGTGACCGCGGTACGACCATCGTGCTGCACCTGTCGGAGGATACGAAGGAGTATGCCGAGGAGTCGAAAATCACCGAACTGCTGAAGAAATACTGCCGCTTCCTGCCCGTGCCCATTGCCTTCGGCAAGGTCAAGGAGTGGAAGGACGGCAAGTATGTCGACACGGAGAAGGACAACATCATCAACGACGTCGATCCGCTGTGGACCCGCAAGCCGTCGGAGATCACCGAAGAGCAGTACAAGGAGTTCTACCGCGAGCTCTATCCGCTGAGCGACGAGCCTCTGTTCTCGATCCACCTGAACATCGACTACCCGTTCCACCTGACCGGTATCCTCTACTTCCCGAAGATCCACAACAACTTCGATATCCAGCGCAACAAGATCCAGTTGTACTGCAACCAGGTCTACGTGACGGACCAGGTCGAGGGCATCGTACCGGAGTATCTGACGCTGCTGCACGGCGTGATCGACTCGCCGGACATCCCGCTGAACGTCTCGCGAAGCTATCTGCAGAGCGATGCCAACGTGAAGAAGATCTCGAGCTACATCACGCGTAAGGTGGCCGACCGTCTGCAGGAGTTGTTCAACACGATGCGTTCGGACTACGAGTCGAAGTGGGACGATCTGAAGATCTTCATCCAATACGGCATCCTCACCGACGAGAAGTTTGCCGAAAAGGCCGAGAACTTCATGTTGTGGAAGAATGTCGAAGGCAAGTACTTCACGCCGAAGGAGTATCTCGAGAAGGTCAAGGAGAATCAGACCGACAAGAACAAGACGGTCGTCTTCCTCTACGTGGACGATCCCGAAGAGAAGTACACCTCGCTCGAGGCTGCCAAAGCCAAGGGGTACGACGTGCTGATCATGGACGGTCAGCTGGACAACCACTATGTCAACTGGTATGAATCGAAGAACAAGGAGAGCCGTTTCGTGCGGGTCGACAGCGACGTGATCGACAAGCTGATCCAGAAGGAGGACAGCATCAAGATGTCGCTCACCGAGGCCCAGCAGGAGCTGCTGACGCCGGTCTTCGAGAGCCAGATGCCCAAGGACGATAAGATCCACTACTCGATTTCGTTCGAGGCCATGTCGCCCGACGAGGCGCCGGTTGTCATCACGCAGAACGAATTCATGCGCCGTATGAAGGAGATGGCCCAGATGGGTGGCGGCGGCATGAGTCAGTTCTACGGCCAGATGCCCGACAACTTCACCATTGCGGTGAACGGCAACCACCCGATCGTGATCGACATCCTTGCGGACGTCGAAAAGGCTTACGGCGACAAACTGAAGACCACGACCAAGAAGATCGATGCGGCCGTAGCCGAGGAGAAGCGCTTCGAGGAGGTCGTCAAGGACAAGAAGGAGGCCGACCTTACTCCCGAAGAGAAATCGACCCGCGAGGAGCTCTCGAAGAAGGTCGTCACGCTGCGGGACGAACGCAACCAGCGGCTGCGTGAGATCGGATCGGAGAACAAGCTTGTCAAGCAGATCATCGACCTGGCCCTCCTGACTAACGGCATGCTGAAGGGCAAGAACCTGACGGATTTCATCCAGCGGTCGATCTCGTTGATCGAGAAATAAAACCCGACGTCTGCGAACGTTTCGAAAGACGAACCGTCGTCTGCCATGTGCAGGCGACGGTTTTTTTGTGTCTGCTGGTGCAGTCGATGGTTCCACGGTGCATCAGAATGCATCCACTGAGACGTTTCCGGCCGGAAAAAGACCGCCGACAGAAAAAAAACACTAAATTTGATAGACTGATCCGGCAACTACCCGAAAAACAGACACCAACCACTCAAACCCATACACATGAAAAAACTGCTGCTCCTGCTGCCCGCCGTAGTTCTCGGCACACTGCTGCTCTCCTGCACACCGCGCGAACGAGTCGTTGAAGATCCGTTCATCGAGGTCTCGAACACCAGGATACTTGACATTGTGAAGGTCTCGTTGTGTGACACAGCCACCGTGCTCGATGTCGAGGCGTGGTCTACGCCCCACTACTGGATCCGCATCGCGAACGACAGCTACCTGCAATCCGGTGACCGGAAATACGCACTGACGGCCGCCGAGGGCATCACGCCCGATTCGCTCTTTTGGATGCCCGATTCGGGGCGCGCGTCGTTCCGCCTGATCTTCGAACCATTGCCGCGGCACACACGGTCGTTCGACTTCATCGAGTCGGACTGCGACGACTGCTTCAAGCTCTACGGCATCGACCTGACCGGGGAAAAACGCAACGCTGCACCGTACGACTTTCCTCAGGACGTGATTAGGGAGGCGCCCTCCGGGGAGGTATTCTGTGACCCGGTCTTCGAGATCGGCCTAACGACCGTGCGCATGCACTTCATCGGCTACCGCGAGGGCCTTGGCCGCGAGGCCAACCTCTATCTCAATACGATGTTTGGAGAGCAGAAGCCCTATTCCGAACCGATCGACCCCGAGACGTCTACCGCGACGTTCCGCTTCGATCAATACGGCACAGCCTACGCTATCGGGGGGCTCGGGGACAATATCGGGGCCTTTTCGATGGCCCCCGGCGAGACGATCGACGCCTATGTCGACTTGCGGTGCAGCGGCGCACAGCTGATGGCTCGTCGTCACGGCGAACCCGCAGCCAGATTCGGCTGCTGCACGAACGGCACCTATGCAGGGCTCAATGCCGCTGCCAATGCCTTCGATTCCTGCTCTGCGGCAGCCTTCGTGGGGCTCAACCGGTTGACGGGGGAGTTCGCCGACTATCGGATGACGGCCGACGAATATGTGCGGATGGTCTGCGACAAGTACCGTGCGCTCTCCGACAGCATCGCTCGCAGCGGTGCTCCGGCCGCCGTGCGGCAGTTGCGCCTGATCGACCTGCGGCAGGAGACCTTTGCAGCCTTTGCCGAAGCCTCCCTGCTGCTCGAACACAACTACCGACACGTCCACAACCTGTGGGACTACCGCCGTCCGCTCGACGTGCACCTCGCCCGCTTTGAGCCGCGCCACTATGCCGAGGTCTGCAAGCTCTTCGACATCAACGATCCGGCGCTGCTCGTCGGGTCAAATACGATGGAGTATGTGCAGGCGGCCTGTTTTCCGACGGTCGACTGGCCTGCGATCACCGGACTCTCTGAAGGCACGGTCCACGATCTGCGGATCGCCGGGAAATATCTTGCGAAGATCGGGAACAACACCCTGAGCAATGAGGATCTCGCAGAGCTCCGCACCCTGAAGAACCCCTTCTATGCCGAAGCGTTCGAGGCAATGCGCCAACACGTACGCGAAGCGCTTGCCGAAGCTGAGAAAAAGGCCGCGATCGAGCCGACGCCCGACGTGCCGCTCCCGGAACTTTTCGATGCCATCATCGCTCCCTACCGAGGCAAGGTCGTTCTCGTGGACTTCTGGAACACCTGGTGCGGGCCGTGTCGCATGGCGCTCAAGGCCATCGAGCCGGCCAAGGAGGGTGTGCTGAACTCCGAGGAGATGGTGTGGATCTACCTGGCCAACGAAACCTCGCCGCTGGTAACCTACAAGACAATGATCCCGGAAATCCGGGGCAAGCACTTCCGGCTCAATGACGAGCAGTGGAAATACCTCTGCGAGAAGTTTGAAATCGACGGTATTCCGTCATACGTCGTGGTTGACCGGGATGGTTCGTACCGCCTGCGCAACGACCTGCGCGACCACTCGGCGATGGTCTCTACCCTGCGCTCGATGCTCGAATAACGTGCTGCCGCGGGCCCTGACCACCCGATCGAACGAAAGTGCCCCGGAAACGAGATATTTGTTCGTTTCCGGGGCGCATTCATCGTACCGGCGGGTGTTTTCGTGCCCGCAAACCGCTTTTCATCCTTACGCGCTTCGCAGAACCGTGGGGGGGGGCATGATCCGTACCTCTTTCATCACCCCGCCTTGACATATCGATCCAGCGTTCCTTGCGGTTCGGGGAGGGCTACTCTTCGGTCCACCGCGGGCGGATCAGGTCAAGGAACCACTCCGGGCAACGGCACGGACGGCGCGTATCGCTGTGAATGAAACCCAGTTGGGTCATGCCCGTATTGATCAATTCACCCTTCTCGTTGTAGATTTCGTAGAAGAAGTTGATACGGGCCGTCGGGATCTCTTTCAGAATGATCCGCACCGTAAGCAGTTCGTCGAAATAGGCCGGTTTGCGGTACTTCGACTGCACCTCGAGGATCGGCATCATGATTCCGCGTCGTTCGACCTCGGCAAACGACATGCCCAATGCACGTAACAGTTCGCTTCGTGCCGCTTCGTAGTAGCAGATGTAATTCGAATGGTGGCAGATGGCCATTTGGTCGGTATGTTTGTACCAGACCCGGATTTTGCAATCGTGGCTCAGCATGATTATTTGGATAAGTTATGTTGGTGGTGTGGTTGATCGGGCGAATCCATACTTGTCGGGGCGGAGGCGATCGATGAACACATCCGATCGATGAGACTGTTCGACAACGGGTGGCCCAGCAATTGTTCGGCCTTGGCCGTCTGTCCGGACTCAATCAGCCGGCGAATCGCCGTCGAACTGACCCGTACGCCATCAACCGAACAGGGACCCACGCAGACGATCCGCATTCGCCCGGTAATTTCGGGTGAATCACAAGCCAGGCCGTCATGACCGAACCGATGGTTATAGCCAGCAACCAATATTTCAGTACCGATACGTTTAAGCAGGTATTGGTCGACGAACTCGCTGCCCGAGAGGGCACTGAACGACCGATCGAATGGGATGATGATAACGTTATCCACCCCCAGATCAGCCAACAGGGCGATTTTCTCGTCGAGTGACGTAAGCAGCAACAATCCTTCGGCCCGTCCCAGCGTGATGCGGGGGTGGGGTTCGAATGTCATCACGATGCTCTCACCGCCGGCAGCATGCGCTTCGGCGACCAGTCGCTCAATCAAAGCCCGATGACCGCGATGTACGCCGTCGTACGATCCGACGGTCACCGCCGGATGTTCGAAGCGAGGCAGATGTTCAAATCCGTGAAAAACTCGCATTTTCTGATTCTTCGCTCGTCTCTTGATCTCTCTTTTACGACACTTTTTCCGCATTACGCCGCATCACTCCATGCGAGTTACCCCGCATCTCTTCTTTTTCACCTTTCACACTCGCCTCTCTCCATCCCTCGTTCTCCGGCCCGTTCTCCACCCCCCCCTCTGCTCCTCGCTTCCTCGTCCATTCCGTCCGATAGTCCCTTTTATCAAGGTTCTCGTTCTTCACCGCTCCGGCAGTCTCTCCCACCCCGGAGATCTCCTTCTATCCATCTCTCCTTCTCACTCTCCCTCTCTCCCTCTCCACACGGGCGGTCAGGAATTGGCATTGGCGTCGTTCTCCTTAACGAAATAGGCTACTTTTTCCAGGAGGGTCGTAATGTCGTAGTTCTCGACGACAATACCCTGCGGGAAGTTCAGCGGTGTGGAGGTAAAGTTCAGGACGCCCTTGATGCCGGCATTGATGATCGGCAGCACCAGAGTCGGAGCCACTTTCGTGGGCGACGATACGATCACGATCGAGATGTCCTTGTCCTCGACCACCGATTCGAAGTTGTCCATGTGGTAACACGGAATACCGTCGATGGTCTTGCCGACCTTTTCGGGATCGATGTCGAATGCCGCCGTAATTTTCAGTTTCAACCCCTTGCCATTGAAATACTTCGTGATGGCCTGCCCCAGGTGGCCCATACCCAGCACGGCGATATTCATCGGTGTCGGACTGTCGAGAATATTGCTGATGTACTCGATCAGCACCTGTACGTCGTATCCTTTCTTCGTATCGCTCGAGAAGCCGATCAGCATCAGATCGCGCCGCACCTGCACGGCCGTGATGCCGTGAATACCCGCCAATACATGTGAAAAAACGTGCGTAATACCCTGACGATGACACGAAAGCAGGGTCCGTCGGTATTCGCTCAACCGCTCGATGGTCTTTTCGGGAATCGTATTCGTCAGTGTAGCCATGATGATTCGATTATTCGATGGTTATCGTAAAATCGGGATGATAGTTCACCCGTGTCCAATTGTGATTGACATGGTTGGCGCGGCCTTCGGGCTGACTGAAGAGGTAGGTGGTTTGCAGGGGCGTGTAGCGGTGATCCTCGAGGTCGTACTCGATGTCGCCATACATGGCCGGAGCAAAGATCAGCGCCGTATCGTATCCACGGTAGGAGAACAGCGTCGGCAGCATTCCGAACGACCGCAGATAGGCGCTGTCAAAGGCCTTCACCAGTTCCGAATCGCGTTTGGCATGATAGGTCGAGATGAAGACCACGCGGTCCTTGAAGAAGATCGCCCGGTCGAGATTGTTGTATCGGTTCCAGCGGGCATTGCCCAATACCGTGAACCGCGGAGCCGTGCGTCCGCGCGAAGTGATGCTCGTATCGGCCGAGGCCAGTCCGGCCAGAATGCGGTCGACATCCACCTCGTTGTTCGAGAGGATGACGAAGACGTTGTCCGCATCGTTTTCCAGAAGCGGCGTCAGGTCGCTTGAATTCTTGGCGCCCTGCTGATAGCTGTAATTATAGCGTTCGTAGGGGTGGTTGCCCAGCAGCGCGAGGATTTCACGTTCGAATTCGCGGTCGACGGTCGAGGTGTAGATCAACGTCACCCGCTTGTCGGCTCCGACCAGATTCTGAACCTTCTCATACTTGCGGGCCGGATCGGGTGCCAGTTGGAACAGGACGTCACTGTTCATCCGTTCGATATTGGCCAGCGGCGATACCACCGGGATCTGTTTCTGTTCGGCGAAGCGCACCACGGGATAGAGCTCCTCCTCATAAACCGGCCCGACGATGAGATCGGCCCGACGGAAGGACTTGTCATTCACAATTTCCCGGATGTGCATCGTGTCACGGGCCGTATTGTAGAGATCCACGTTGACCGAAATGCCCGATTTCTGCTTCACGCTGTCGAGTCCCAACAGGAATCCCTGATAGAACTCCAGATAGTTTCCGTTGGGTTCGCCATCGACCGAGAGCGGCAGCAGGACCGCAATCTGGAGCGGTTCACTGCGGCGCAGGGCCCGGAACTCGACCGGCTCCACATCGGCAAAACGCATCAGCGAGTCGTGACGAACCGTGTCGGCCGCAACGACAGGCTGAGTGTTTTCGTCTCCCGGGATAACGATCATCGCTCCGGCCTTCAGATCGGCGGGTTTCAGGCCTCCGTTCAGTGCGCTCAACTGCTCTTCGGTGATGCCGAAGCGTCTCGACAACGAATAAAAGGTCTCGCCGGCATGGACGATATGATACGACGTGCCCGTGTCGGCCACACTGTTCAACGACTCTCTGTACTCCTCCAATTGCTGCTGCGTGCCGGCCGCATCCTCCGATCCGATCTGTTTGCGACGGATCAGCACCCGTTCGCCGGGCCGCATGTGCAGCGGATCGAGATTCGGATTGTCCGCCATCAGCGTCTTGACCGGAATCTCATACTGCCGCGAGATGGAGAAGAGCGTTTCGCCCTGGGCCACCTGGTGGAAATCGAACGTCTTGCGCAGTTTGCGGTCGGACTTGATTTCGGGGACCTCGGCCACATACGGGATCTTGATGTTGGTATCGGTCTTCAATCCCCGGGCGATCGAAGGATTGTTCTCCAGGATGACCTGTTCGCCCACACCGTAGGTTTTCGACAATCCGTAGAGTGTCTCGCCGGCCTGCACCGTATGGATGTAGTATTTGGCACCGTTGATGTAGACGATCGTTTCGGACTTTCCGCCCGCAAGGGCCGAAAGCCCCCAAGCCAAGGTCAGGAGGGTGGCATAAAGTCGTTTCATCGTCTCACGGTTTGTTCTGCAGTTTGTCGCGCATGCGGATTTCGGTGATCACCTTTTTCGTATAGAGCGGGAAATCGCCGTTCATCATCCAGGCGTAGTAACTCGGTTCGAGGCGGAAGATCTCCGCAACGGAACGGCCCTTGTACTTGCCGAAACCGAAGATCTCCTCCCCTTTTTCATTGTAAAGGATCCGTCCGGCATAGTCGGCCGATTCGCCGCGACTGGAGAATTCGGCCAGTTTGTCGATGTCATTTTCCAGGTCGGGATAGCGGTCCAACTGTGCCTTGAGGACCTCGTAGGTTGCCTTCGTGTCAGCCTCGGCCGAATGGGCGTCGTCGAGATCGCGGTCGCAATAGAACTTGTAGGCGGCGACGAGCGTCCGCTGCTCCTTCTTGTGGAAGATGTTCTGCACGTCGACGAACTTGCGTCGTTTGAAATCCACATCCACGCCGGCGCGCAGGAACTCCTCGACCAGCACCGGCAGGTCGAAGCGGTTCGAGTTGAAGCCGCCGAAGTCGCAGCCGCGGATGAACTGTTCGAGCGACCGCGCGACCTGCGCGAACGTCGGGCAGTCCCTCACGTCGTCATCCGTGATGCCGTGTATGGCCGAGGCCTCCTCGGGGATATGCATCCCGGGATTGAGCCGCCGGGTTTTGGTGATCTCCTCGCCGTCGGGCATGACCTTGACCATCGAGATCTCCACGATGCGGTCCCGGGCGGTGTCCACGCCGGTGGTTTCGAGGTCGAAGAAGATGATCGGTCGTTTGAGGTTCAGCTTCATCTGACGGCCGTTATGCGTTGATCATCATCGGCATCAGCAGCATGAGCGTCGCGCTCGGCTGCTTGTCGTCGTAAACGGGTTTGAAGACGCCGGCGCGGGTCGAGTCGGCCAGTTCCACCACCACCGTCGGGGTATCCATGTTCGAGAGGATCTCGACGAGGAACGTCGACTTGAAGCCGATCGAAATGGGCTGCCCGTCGTAGCTGCACGAGATCGTCTCGTTGGCCGACACCGAGAAGTCGATGTCCTGCGCCGTGAGGGTGATCCGGTTGTCGGCGATGTCCATGCGGATCAGGTTCGTCGTGGGGTTCGAGCAGACGGCCACGCGCTTGATGCCGTTGACCAGCTCGATGCGGTCCACCAGCACCTTGTTGGGGTTGTTGGACGGAATCACGGCGTTGTAGTTCGGGTAGTTGCCCTCGATCAGGCGGCAGACGAGCGTGTGGCTCTTGAGTTTGAACAGGGCGTTCTTCGAATCGAACGCCATTTCGATCGCGTCGTCCTCCTTCAGCAGCACCGACTTGAGCAGGTTGGCGGGCTTCTTCGGGAGGATGAACGACGCCGTCACCTCGTTTTCGGTCTCGGCCTCGTACTTCACGAGTTTGTGCGCATCGGTTCCCACGAACGTCAGCGCGTCGGGCGCCAGATTGATATAGATGCCGTTCATCACGGGGCGCAGTTCGTCGTCCGCCGTGGCGAAAATCGTCTTGTTGATGCCGTTCACGAGGGTGTCGACGTCGAGGCGCAGCTCCTTTTTCTCGGCGTTCAGCTGCGGCACGGCGGGATAGCTGACGGCGCTGGCTCCGGGAATCGAGAGCGATCCGCTCTTCCAGTTGATCTTGATCTCCCAGTTCTTGTCGTTGACCTCGATGGTCAGCGGCAGTTCGGGGAACTCCTTCAGCGAGTCGAGCATCAGTTTGGCCGGCGCGGCGATCGTACCTTCGCTCTCGACGCTGTCCACCTCGATCTGCCCGACGAGCGTCGTCTCAAGGTCCGACGTGGTGACTTGCAGCGTGTTGCCGTTGAGTTCCAAGAGGAAGTAGTCCAGGATGGGCAGCGTGTTCTTATTGCTGATGACCTTGCCGGTGGTAGCCAGAAGCGAAAGCAGGGCCGAGCTTGATACGGAAAATTTCATACGTTGTTTCTGTTTTGTCTGTTTATGGTTTCTTACTCTAAAATTGCCAGTTTGTCGAGGGCCGTTTCGATCATCTTCCGCACGAACGGCTTGTAGTCGGTGTTCACGTCCTGCGCGATGCGCTGGGCGATGATCGTGCAGATCGTGGCGGCGCGGTGACCCATCAGGGCGGCCAGCCCCGCGAGCGCCGAACCCTCCATCTCGAAGTTGGTGATGCGGCGGCCTTCGTAGCCGAACGACTCGATCTTCTCGTTCAGCCGGGCGTCGTGCGGTTCGAGCCGCACCCAGCGGCCCTGCGGGGCGTAGAATCCCGGAGCGGCGATGGTGATGCCCTCGCGCGTGACGTCGCTGAAATGCTCGAACAGGGTCTTGTCGGCGTCGACGAAATAGGGGCGCGGCATCTTCTCGTACCAGCCCGTGTGCTTCACGAACGCCTCTTCGAGCGCCAGGTCGCAGACCGCGTCGCGGCCCTTGTAGTAGCTCAACAGGCCGTCGAAGCCGCACGAAGTGCGCGAGAAGACGAATTCACCGACCTTGATGTCGGGCTGAATGGCGCCCGAAGTGCCCAGCCGCACCAGCGTGAGCCGTTTTTTTCCGGCCTTCTCCTGCCGCGTGGCGAAATCGACGTTGGCCAGCGCGTCCAGCTCCGTGACGCAGATGTCGATGTTGCCGATGCCGATGCCGGTCGAGAGGACCGTCATGCGTTTTCCTTTATAGCTGCCCGTCACGGTCTTGAACTCGCGGTTCGAAACCTCGCACTCCTTCGTGTCGAAAAATCCGGCTACGAGGGCCACGCGGCCGGGGTCGCCGACCAGGATCACCGTGTCGGCCAGCTGCCCGGGATGCAGGTGCAGGTGAAAAATCGAACCGTCGTCGTTGATAATCAATTCGGAAGCGGGAATGGTTCTCATAATTGTCGTTTTTTAATTTCCATAATTGGCATAAAAGTAATATATTTACCTCGAATATCAAAACTTCGAAGCGAATTTTTCATAAATATAAGTATCCGTAAAACCGAATAAAACATGACACTCATCAAATCCATTTCGGGCATCCGCGGCACGATCGGCGGACCCGCGGGCGAGAACCTGACGCCTCCCGACGTCGTCAAATTCACCACGGCCTACGTGCGCCTGATCGCCCGCCGCAATCCGGGCAAAAAACTTACCATAGTCGTAGGACGCGACGCCCGTATTTCGGGCGAAATGGTCTCGAACCTCGTGGAAGGGACCCTGCTGGCCTGCGGCGCGGACGTCGTCAACGTCGGGCTGTGCACCACCCCCGGGACCGAGATGGCCGTGATCGGCAAGAAGGCCGACGGCGGCATCATCATCACCGCCTCGCACAACCCCCGCCAGTGGAACGCCCTGAAACTGCTGAACTCCGACGGCGAGTTTCTCAACGACGCCGAGGGCAAGCAGGTGCTGGCCATGTCCGAGGAGGAGGATTACGACTACCCCGCGATCGACGCCATCGGCCATGTGCTGTCGCGCGAGGATTTCAACGACGAGCATATCCGCCGCGTGCTGGCGCTGCCGCTGGTCGACGTCGAAGCGGTGCGCAAACGCCGTTTCAAGGTCGTCGTCGACGCCGTGAACTCGGTGGGCGGCATCGTGATGCCGAAACTGCTGCGCGAACTGGGCTGCGAGGTCGTGGAGCTGAACTGCGAACCCACGGGCGAATTCGCCCACAACCCCGAACCGCTGCCGCAGAACCTCACGGAGATTTCGGAGGTGATCGTGCGCGAAAAGGCCGATGTGGGCATCGTGGTCGATC
>OLWA01001672.1_pt1 | contig 22131 bp, 20 predicted proteins | sample 1673251 | NCBI WGS metagenome assembly OLWA01 (sample SAMEA3178937, study PRJEB25190) | human gut metagenome | biome: human gut; feature: human-associated habitat; material: faeces | place: Austria | collected 2013 | reverse complement strand
GCGATGGACTGGATATGGATGAAGGGATGCTGATGGCAGGGCTGTCGATGTTTGAGAGTGGATTTTAGAAGATACCGCTGAACAAGGGAAAAAGAATGTTCAGCGGTATTTATACGTGAATTTTGAAAGATATAAAAATTTCAGAGTTGAATTTTGTTTAGTGTTATCGTATGGTAATCATGACAGAAAAATTATAAGAAAATTGGAGTAGAGAGGAACATGCTATGTTACAAATAATTACTGGTAAATTTTTTAAAAGTGAAGATAGATACCATAATGATTGTCATGGAAAATTATATTCAAATGTAAAATTTGACAATATCAGACAGATGGCACATATAAAAATTGAACCATCCGAAAGTGATGGAGAGATTACCGAGTATAATATTGCCTATGATAATCAATTGGAAAATACACACAGTGGACTGGAATTGGTAAATGTAGGAAACGAAGAAGTGGTACGGCAGCTAAAAAATGTTTTATCGTTTGCGATGAATGCTGTATTTGATGAGGATAAATCAATCATAAAAAAATTATGCAGAAGTAAGGGTGGAAATAGATATGCGGTACCGATGGAATATTTACCGTTGACATTGAATATTAATCGCAAATTATCAGAAGGGGATATAGCATCATGTAGAGAATTTTTTGAACATTTAATTGGATTGAACAGAGAGAACTATATAACTATACTTAATTGCATAGTAGCATATAATATATCAATAAGTTTGTTGAATGAAGATGTTAGTTTAGCATATTCAGTATTGGTATATTGTTTAGAGTCTTTGGCACAGAATTATGATGCATATATCCCAGTGTGGGAGGATTATAAAGAAGATAAGAGAAATGCATTAGAAAAAGTGTTTAAAACTATGAATTCGGAGGATGTTGAAAAAATTAAACAGATATTAGTAAAAGATGAGCATTTAAGATTATCTAAAAGATTTTGCCTTTTTGTAGAAAATAATGTTGGAAAGAATTTTTTTGATTATAGAGAAGAAAGAAGAACAATCGGAAAAGATGAATTTAATATTGCTTTAGTAAATGCATATAATAGTAGATCACAATATGTACATATGCTACGTCCATTAATGAAACATCTGACGGAGGCAAGCTTTTCAAAATCTGCAGATGTATTTGAATTTGAACATAAAATATATTTTACATATAGTGGGTTATTGCGAGTAGCGAGAGAGGTAATATATAATTATACACTGTCGTTGCCCAAAGTTGATCAAGAACCTTTTGATTGGAGAGGAGATATACCAGGATGTTTAGATTTTGAACTTGCACCATACTTCTGGGTATGGAAGCCAGATCATGAGAGTGGAATAAATGCCAGAAGAAAACTAGAAGGATTTATTGAGTGTTTGGTGTATTATAGAGAAAATATTCCTGCAATGGATAAGGTAATAAGAATGTATATATCACATTTGGATAACATGAAATTGGATAATAAAATGGCGGCCTTTACACTAGCATGTCTTTATGTTGGAAGGTTTGGAGATATTGATGAAGAAACAAGAAATGAATTTTTGAAAACCTTTAATAAAAATCAAAAATTATTTGAGATATGTTCGATATATAGCCTTATTATAATGGTTATGAAGGTTCACTTAAATTTTAATATACAAAAAGAATGGAAGACTGAGGAGTGTGAGAAAGTAGTAAAAACATATTGTAAGCAACGTTTTAAGGACAAAAAAATAAAATTACCAAAAGAAATTGAAACGATGCTCTATCTCACAATAGCAGATGGATATAAAGATGACGGAAATGAAGATAAGAGAAACAGTTGGACTAAGAAAGCGTATGATAATTCCAATAATTCACCGGAAATACAAGAGATTATAAAAAATAATGAGGATTTAGATCAGCTTATAGACCAAATATGGGAAGTAATATATCAACGTTTTAAAGAAAAAGACAATTCAAAATAACGTAAGAACGCAAGAAAACAAGAACGCAATATAGTATAGCAAGAACGCAGAGACACAAAAATCTCTGCGTTCTTGTTATTTCCCAGGTTTATAATTACGCAGTGCTGCCTTAGTTGATTTTATTATTTCCAGCAGAAATTCCTTTTCCTGCTTGGAACAGTCACTTGTCAGTTCTTTTATATCAGCATCAAATTGTGAAATGAGTACCGGTGTGTTGTCATAGAGCAGCTGATCTACTGTGGTATCAAGAATCTGTGCTATGCTGAGTAAGGTAGAAAGGCTGAGCTTGGTATGTCCGTTTTCTATGGTACTGATATAGGTCGGTGTAACGTCAATCATATTTGAAAGGGTTTCCTGGGTCATTTTTTTTGCGAGTCGGGCAGAACGGATTCGTTTCCCGATTGCAATGTAATTAATATCTACTTCCAAATTGTCACCTCCCAAACTTTAACTGAATGTTGATATTTTGCGGAAACTTTAACTGATAATTGATATTTCTTATTGTATTCCCAAATAAGTTATATTATAATTAAGTATAACTAGAAGTTTAACTTAAAAGTATATTTATACTAGAAGAATAGGCGGTTAGATAAATTTGAAATGGGATAATTCATTCAATGGAATTGAATATTATTCCAATGTGAAATCTTCGAGTGTTGAATGGATATGGTATCCGTATATTCCATGTGGGAAAATCACGGTGCTGCAGGGAGATCCGGGTGAGGGAAAGTCAACTTTGATTCTTCACATAGCAGCAATATTAACGAAAGGTGCTAATTTGCCAGATGGAAATAAAATAAAAAAACCAATGACGGTAATTTATCAGTGTTCTGAGGATAGTAAAGCAGATACGATAAAACCAAGGTTAGAAAACGCTGGTGCAGATTGCCGGAGGGTAGCATTTATCAAGGATGATAATGGAGATTTGACACTGGATGATGAACGTATAGAACTTGCTGTAAAAACCACTGGAGCAAAATTGCTGGTTTTAGATCCTATACAGGCTTTTATAGGTAAGAATGGAAATATGCAAAGTGCTGTTAGGATGAGAGAAACTATGACAAAGTTAGCGAATATTGCAGAGGAATATGCATGTGCGATTGTTTTAGTTGGACATATGACTAAGAGCAATAGTGGGAAGAGCATATATAGAGGGCTTGGAAGTATTGATATAGCGGCAGCAGCGAGAAGCGTACTGTTGGTTGCCAGAGATAAGGATGAACCATCCAAAAGATATATGCTTCCAATTAAGTCAAGTCTTGCTCCGGAGGGTGAACCGATAGCTTTTGCATTGAATCGGGACAATGGTTTTTCTTGGATTGGCAAGTGTGAAATAAATATAAATGAATTGGCAGTGGGGCAGAGGGTTTCTGCTAAAAAAGACATAGCGATTAACTATTTGCATACTATGCTGGCGGAAAGCGATATGGCAAGTGTGAAAATCTTTGAAGAGATGGACAGATATGGCTTTTCCAAAAGAACAGTGCAGGAAGCAAAGAAAGAAGCGGGTATCCAGGCATATAAAAAGGGAAATGCATGGTATTGGCACATGGAGAGGAGTGCAGCAGATGACGGAACAGGAAAGACATGCTGTAAGCCAGGAAGAACGGAAGGAGAAGATCCGGGCGAGATATAGGGGAGTAGATCGAAACGAATTGGAGTTTATTCCGGCAAAGCAGAAAGAAAAGTTGTTTGAAGATACGGGAACAAAGAGAGTTTGTGCCTATTGCCGTGTTTCGACTGATGATGTTAATCAGACTTCTTCTTATGAGTTACAGAAGAATCATTATGAGGATATGATTAAAGAACATCAGGGATGGGAGCTGGTAGGAATTTATGCGGATGAGGGAATATCTGGTACGTCCTTAAAGCATAGAGATGAATTCAATCGGATGATAGAAGATTGTAAAGTAGGAAAAATAGATCTGATTGTTACCAAAAGTGTCTCCAGATTTGCAAGAAATATTGTAGATTGTATCGCTAAGGTTCGTGAACTGGCAAATATGGTTCCGAGAGTAGGTGTATTTTTTGAAACGGAGCATATCTACACTTTGGATAATACCAGTGAAATGATGCTGGCAGTATTATCCGCAGCTGCACAGGAAGAGTCTCATACGAAAAGTGAGATTATGAATATTTCCATAGAACAACGTTTTTCAAGAGGAATATTTCTTACACCAAAATTATTGGGATATGATGTAGACGAAGATGGTAATCTGGTAATTAATAAAGAAGAAGCAGAAACAGTGCGTTTATGCTATTATTTGTTTCTTAACGGTTTTCCAACTGCGGAAATTGCGGAAATATTGATGCAATTAAAACGGAAAACGAAACTTGGAAATACCAAATGGTCAAGTGGTACGGTGGGGAGTTTATTGAGAAATGAGAGGTATTGTGGAGATGTACTTTCCAGAAAGACATTTACGCCTAATTATCTTGATCATAAATCAAAAAAGAATCGTCATGATCGGAACCAGTACCGACAAACAGATCACCATGAGGCTATTGTTGACAGGGATATTTATAATGCGGCACAGAAGATGTTGACAGTAACAAAGTATGCGAAAAAAGGCTTTCCATTTCCTAATCTCAAGGTAGTAGATAGTGGAGCGTTAAAAGGTTTTGTGTCGGTTAATCGGTCTTGGACAGGATTTACAGTAGAAGATTATAAAAAAGCAAGTCAGAGTGTGTATTCTGATAAAAATAGTATACAAGATAGTGAAGAATCAAGAGAAGAAAAGAAAGAGGGAGGATTTGATTTATCTGGATACGAGATTGTTCGGGCACAGTTCTTTTCTACAAGGTTGAATCCAGCCATGACAATCTCAGAAGGACGTATTAGCTTTAATACTGCCTGTTTGAAGAAATTTGAAGATGTGGAATATGTAGAAATTCTTTTTAATTCAATAGAAAGATGTATCGCCGTAAGACCATGCGATAAGGATAACATCAATGCCGTGAAATGGGGAACGATACGAAATGGTAAATGGGCAGTCCTGCCTAAAAGCTGCCGGGGATTCTCAGAACCACTATTTGAATTAATGGACTGGAATAATGAGTGTAAATATCGTTTTAGAGGTCAATATTCAAAGGAAGATAACGAACAGATTTTATTGTTTGACCTGGAAGAACCAGAAGTGATTAAACATGAGATAATTCAAGAGGATTTACCTGATACAGATACGACTGAAACGGAAGAGAATACCGTAGATACATCTAAAAATAAAACAAAGAAGATTGTCAGAACACTTTTCCCGAAGCAGTGGCAGAATCATTTTGGCGATAGCTCGGAAGATGTTGTTCTTTTACATAGAGTTAAGTATTGTGGAAATTGGGATGTGCTGCGTCCAGCTAAAATAGTAGAAGGTTTGGAACCTATATCAGAAAATTTATTGGATAAGCTGAATGAAGAAGCACAGAACATGATAGAAAAGATGAGGTGTGCAGTATGAGTGAAATGATGATAAATCAGACTATTGAGGACACAGAAAATATAGATCAGAAAGCACTGGAACTGGCACAAGATTTTAGTTATGATGGTTACCAGGTTGTAAGAAGGGAACTTTTTGCACATTTACGGGAGCCAGCCGTTGTAATCCGAAGAGATAGTGTGACATTTAATACTGCCTGCATTGCCGGTTTAGAGGATGCAGTTTACATACAGATTCTTGTTAACCAGGATAATAAGCGAATGGTAGTGCGGAAATGCGAAGAAAATGACAAAGATGCTTTGAGATGGTGTATTGAAAAACCAGATAAGAGAAAAAGTAGAAAAATGTCAAATAAATTATTTTCAGCAATGATGTATGACATGATGGGATGGAATATAGACTGCCGATATAAGATTTTGGGGCATAAAATAACACATGAAGATGAAACTATGTATATTTTTGATTTGCTGGAAACAGAGATATTCATGGATACAAAAAGAAAGAAAAAAGCGAATCCAGATTCATTGGAGAAAAAGGAAGAATTAGTTACTGCAGAAACAGATCAGAGACCGGAGCAGAATCAGGAAGAGATAGCAGCAAAAGTGGCGAGAAAGTTGAATAGAATACCATTTTATCCAAAAAATTGGAAGGATTCCTTTGGCTTATCAGTAGAAGAACATAAAAAAGCACTGGAAACTAATATAACAGACGGCTATATAGAATTTTCAGCAACAAGGTGATAGGAGAAAGTGCGCTCATTTGGAAGGGAGGAGTGCAGATGCCGAAAACCACAGCAAATATCACAGGGGTATCTCTGTGTCAAAAAAAAGGAATAATACGAATATTTCGATCAACGATAAAAGAATTGGGTGATCCGAGGTATATTCGCTTCTTATTTAACCCGAAGAAAAGAACTTTAGCAGTTCAGTCTGTCAGCCGAAAAGAAGCGGAGTGTTTTCGTGTGCCTAAATATAATCCTAAAGACTGGGATTTTAAAATTTGCAGTATTCAAATGCTGAGGATAATCTGGAGAGTTTGTGAGTGGAATGAAAATGACACGTATCGAATAGCAGGAACGCATTATCCAGAATATAATCTGGTGGAATTTAATTTGAATCAGGCTAGGATAGTGCAATTTGGAGAAATAGAGTAGACATAGAATCGAAGAATTTGGGACTTCTGAGAAATCAGGGGTTCCTTTTTTATGCTTATTTTGAGGGTAAGTTGATAATACTGTGCTTTATGAGAAATTTTTGAAAAAAAGTTGTTCCTGAGTTGACATAAGGAGGCGATATGAGTCTGGTAGGAACCCGCCCGCCGACAGTAGATGAGTGGGAGCAGTACGAACTTCATCACAGAAGTCGTATGTCCACCAAGCCGGGAATCACCGGCATAAAAAAGGGAAAGAATATAACAGACTTTGAACATTGGAAAAAATTTAAGGCAAATTTTAAAGCAGCATTTACCTCGATTTGTGCAAAAGAACCATTAAAGCCAGTGGTAATGGTGATTGATATTATGGAAGAACAGACGATAGCAGAACTTCTGGCTGCTACGGGATATATTGATAAGGAAACAGTTGAGATGGGACTTGATGCCATCCTCAACTTTGAATTCCATGGTCAGAAGATTGGTGTCTGGCTGGAAGATTATGCCGAAAATCCTTATGGACAGGGCGGGGAAGATGATTATGAGCAGCGGGATGATATTATAGATGGTCTGAGTGGAGACAGAGAAGCGGTGATCCTGTATGGACTTGGTTTTCCGGAATTTGATGATGCACTGGATTACAGTACTATCAAGTGGAATAATAACGGTCTGAGGACCAACAAGAATGATGCATGCACTGTAGACAACTTTAAGACAGATCTGATAAGATATATGGAAGTAGATACAAAGGAGGAAGCGCCTGCATCTTATCCAAGCCTTACCGGAGACATAAGGTGGGAATAAAAAGTTACTGTGAACGGAGTGAACAGTAACAATAAAAATGCAATTATAACGGTTAATAATGTAAAAATGATTGAATTCTATCCTTCGATATGCTATCATAGAGCAAAAATTGGTTTTATCAATGAAAAGTGAAATGAAAAAGAGGAGATATATTTATGTGTGGAATTGTAGGATTTACAGGTAATCATCAGGCAGCACCGATTCTGTTAGATGGACTTTCTAAGCTGGAGTATCGTGGTTATGACTCAGCAGGAATTGCTGTGCGTGATGGTGAAGGTGAGACCACAGTTATTAAGGCAAAGGGACGTCTGAAGGGACTTTCTGAGAAGACAAATGGCGGTGAGTCTGTTCCGGGTACCTGCGGTATTGGTCATACACGTTGGGCAACTCATGGAGAACCTTCTGAGAACAATGCACATCCGCATGTCAGCGATGATGGAAATATCGTTGCCGTACATAACGGAATCATTGAGAATTACCAGGAACTGAAGGATAAACTGACACGTAAAGGATATACATTCTATTCAGAGACAGATACAGAAGTAGCTGTGAAGCTGATTGATTACTACTATAAGAAATATGAGGGAACTCCGGTAGACGCGATCAATCATTCTATGGTCCGTATCCGTGGATCTTATGCACTTGCTATCATGTTCCGTGATTATCCGGAAGAAATTTATGTCGCAAGAAAGGACAGCCCGATGATCCTTGGTGTGGAGGATGGAGAAGCTTATATTGCTTCTGATGTTCCGGCTATCCTGAAATATACCAGAAATGTTTATTATATCGGCAATATGGAGATGGCCCGTGTACGCAAGGGTGAGATTACTTTCTACAATCTCGACGGTGAAGAAATCGAGAAGAAGATGAAAGTGATCGACTGGGATGCAGAAGCAGCAGAAAAAGCTGGATTCGAGCATTTCATGATGAAAGAGATCCATGAGCAGCCAAAAGCTGTACAGGATACACTGAACTCTGTTCTGAAGGATGGCAGGATTGATCTGTCAGAAGTCGGTCTGTCAGAGGATGAGATCAAAGATATTTCCCAGATTTATATCGTTGCCTGTGGCTCTGCGTATCATGTAGGAATGGCTGCACAGTATGTGATCGAAGATATGGCAAGAATTCCGGTTCGTGTGGAATTTGCGTCTGAATTCCGTTATCGTAATCCGATCCTGGATCCTCATGCACTGGCGATCGTGATCAGTCAGTCCGGAGAGACCGCAGACAGCCTTGCAGCACTGAGACTGTGTAAGGATCATGGAATCAGAACGCTTGCGATCGTAAATGTTGTGGGATCTTCTATTGCCCGTGAGGCAGATAATGTATTCTATACACTTGCGGGACCGGAAATTTCTGTTGCAACAACCAAAGCTTACAGTACACAGATGATGGCATCTTATGTACTGGCAATCCAGTTCGCCCTGGTAAGAGAGCAGATCACAGAGGAGCAGTACACAGGCTACATCAAAGAACTTCAGACTCTTCCGGAGAAAATCCAGAGAATCATTGATGACAAGGAGCGCATTCAGTGGTTTGCGTCCAAGCAGGCAAACGCACATGATATTTTCTTCGTAGGTCGTGGGATCGACTATGCGATCAGCATGGAAGGAAGCCTCAAGATGAAAGAGGTAAGCTACATCCATTCAGAGGCATATGCTGCAGGCGAGCTGAAACACGGAACGATTTCTCTGATCGAGGATGGAACACTGGTGATCGGTGTCCTCACTCAGCCGGATCTTTATGAAAAAACAGTCAGCAATATGGTAGAATGCAAGAGCCGTGGAGCATATCTGATGGGACTGACTACTTTTGGAAACTATAACATCGAAGATGCTGCAGATTTTACTGTTTATATTCCAAAGACAGATCCATACTTTGCAACTTCTCTTGCGGTGATCCCGCTACAGCTTCTGGGATACTATGTAAGTGTTGCCAAGGGTCTTGATGTAGATAAGCCGAGAAACCTTGCCAAGAGTGTTACAGTAGAATAATAGTAAAAATAAAAACAGAGGGTACAATAGTCATAAATGGCTGTTATACCCTCGATTTTTATATTCATGACCCGGAATGCTTCTCCATCCACCGTCTGATATATTCCATCTGTTCCTGATCGGAGATTTGCTGGGATGCCGGATCATTTCCGGCGGCGAGGCAGCAGAAGAGTACGAGCGCCTGCAGTAGAAAAAAGAGTACAAGAAAGAGTATCAGCATAAAAAAGCCTCCTTTTATTTCCTATGGCTTTCAGTATTGGCATTTTTTCGAAAGTTATACATTATGGCCTGATCGGAATACACTAAAATAAGTCCATTTATAAGGAGTATATTCATGAAGCAGTCAGCTTATACCGGAAAAGGGATTGGTGTGGCACTTCTTGATACGGGAATTTATCCTCATATGGATTTTGGTGATCGTATTTATGCTTTTGCAGATTTTATATCATACAGGAAATTACCTTACGATGATAATGGCCATGGAACGTGTGTGGCGGGGATCTTAGGAGGCAGCGGAGCGGCTTCTATGGGAAAGTACAAAGGGATGGCACCAGGATGTTCGCTGATCGGGCTTAAGGTGCTGGATCGTTTTGGAAACGGCAATAAGGAGGATATCCTGGCGGCGTTTCAGTGGCTTATGAACCACCGGGAAGAATACAGGATCCGAGTGGTGAATATTTCGGTTGGCACGACGTATCGTACCAGAAATGACAAGGATGTTCTGGTACGCGGCGTGGAACAGCTCTGGGATCAAGGACTGGTGGTCGTTGCGGCGGCGGGAAATCAGGGACCGGAGCCGGGCAGTATCACGGCACCGGGATGCAGCAAGAAGGTGATCACGGTGGGTTCCAGCGATATGCTTATGGGAAAAGAGGGAATCTCCGGGCGAGGGCCGACGTTTGAGTGTGTCTGTAAACCGGATCTGGTGGCACCGGGACGCCGGATCATGGCGTGTGCGGCCGGGGCGGGAAATACGTATGGAATGAAAAGCGGTACGTCGATGTCCACGCCAATGATCTCCGGGGCGGCGGCACTTGCGCTGGAAAAAGATCCCATGCTCACCAACGTAGACATCAAGATGATGCTCCGCGACAGCGTAGACGACCTCGGTCTTCCGAAAAATCAGCAGGGATGGGGAAAATTTAACTGTAAAAAGTTCCTTTCGCTGTGATTTTCAGGAAAATTCGCAGAATTTACTTTAGTAAAGCCTGAAAGTATTGACGGGAATGATTTTTTTCGTTACAATGGAACAAATCGTTGCTGTAAACAGCGACAGCAAACCAGTGATATGCAGAGAGGAGAACATTATGACAAAAATTCAGATGACAACGCCGTTAGTCGAAATGGACGGAGATGAGATGACCAGAATTCTCTGGAAGATGATCAAGGACGAATTATTACTTCCGTATATTGATCTGAATACAGAATACTATGACCTTGGTCTTGCACACCGCAATGATACCGATGACCAGGTAACCATCGATGCAGCAGAAGCAACCAAGAAATATGGTGTTGCAGTTAAATGTGCGACCATCACTCCAAACCACGCACGTATGGAAGAATACGACCTCAAGAAAATGTACAAGAGCCCGAACGGAACGATCCGTGCGATCCTGGACGGAACTGTATTCCGTGCTCCGATCGTAGTAAAGGGAATCGAGCCATGCGTACGCAACTGGAAGAAACCGATCACTCTTGCACGTCACGCATATGGAGATATTTACAAGAACACAGAGATGTACGTTGACAAACCGGGTAAAGTAGAACTTGTTTATACTTCCGAGGATGGAGAAGAGAAACGTGCTCTGGTACAGGAATTCAAGGCTCCGGGAGTTGCCATGGGTATGCACAACATGGAAGCTTCTATTGAGAGTTTTGCAAGAAGCTGCTTCAATTATGCACTGGATACCAAGCAGGATGTATGGTTTGGCGCGAAGGATACCATTTCCAAGACTTACGATGCCAAATTCAAACAGGTCTTCCAGACAGTATTTGACAATGAGTTCAAGGAGAAATTCGAGGAAGCAGGTCTTACTTACTTCTACAGCCTGATCGATGATATCGTAGCCCGTGTCATGAAAGCAGAGGGTGGATTTATCTGGGCATGCAAGAACTACGATGGAGATGTTATGAGTGATATGGTATCTTCTGCATTTGGTTCTCTTGCGATGATGACATCTGTTCTTGTTTCTCCGAACGGATACTATGAGTATGAAGCTGCTCACGGAACAGTACAGAGACATTATTATCGTCATCTGGAGGGCGGCGAGACTTCCACAAACTCCGTTGCAACCATCTTTGCATGGACAGGAGCGCTCCGCAAACGTGGGGAACTCGATGGAAATCAGGAACTTGCACAGTTCGCAGACAAACTGGAAGAAGCAACTCTTTCTACTATCGAATCCGGAAAGATGACCAAAGACCTGGCGCTGATCACCAGCATTGAGAATCCGACCGTACTGAACAGCGAGCAGTTTATCCTTGCGATCAGAGAGACTCTGGATACATTACTTTAATTTAGAAATACATCAAAAAATAAAAATGGGAAACCCAAGGCATTACGCCAGGTTTTCCCATTTTTCGTAGAGTTCTTCAAGTTCTTGTTGGATTTTGTCTTTTTCGCGGCTGAGTTCTGCACAGCGTCCGACGTTGGTGCAGACATCCGGGAGAACCAGTGTTTCATCGATTTCTTTATCGCGGGTTTCGAGTTCTTCGATCCGCGCTTCTGTTTTCTTAAGTTCTGCTTCCTGCTTACGCTTACGTGCCTGTTCTTCTTTCTGCTGCTGCCAGGTGAGCTTTCCTTCAGATGCTGTGGCTGGTGCGGTTTCCTGCACAGTTACAGTTTCCTGCTGCACCGGAGCGTATTTCTCAGTGAGTTCTTCTTTTTTCTCAAGGTAGTAATCGTAATCACCGATATAGTTGACAACGGCCTGATTGGTCAGTTCCAGGATCCTGGTCGCGGTCTGGTTGATGAAATATCGGTCATGAGAGACATAGAAGACGGTTCCGGTATAGCTGTTCAGCGCTTCTTCGAGGATTTCCTTGGAAGCGATATCAAGGTGGTTGGTCGGCTCATCGAGGATCAGGAAGTTTGCCTCGGAGAGCATCAGTTTCGCGAGGGAAACACGGCCGCGCTCACCACCGGAGAGGGAGGAGATCACTTTGAAAACATCATCGCCAGTAAAGAGGAAGGCGGCGAGCATGTTTCGGATCTCTGTCTCGGTAAGTGTCGGGTAAGTATCGGAGATTTCCTCAAAGATCGTCTTCTCCGCGTGGAGTACATGGTGTTCCTGGTCATAATATCCGATCTGAACCTTGGAACCCAGAGAAAAAGTTCCTGAGTCTGCCGGGATAAGATCATTGAGGATCTTGAGCATGGTCGTCTTGCCGGTACCGTTGTTTCCAATCAGGGCGACACGCTCGCCACGTTTGATCTGGAAAGAGATATCGGTAAAAAGTGTCTGCTCCGAAAAGCTCTTGGAAAGTTCTTCTACGGTGAGGACATCGTTTCCACTGACAACTCTCGGTTCCAGGGAAAGCCGCATCTGACTCTGAACTTCGGTCGGTTTTTCGATCCGCTGGATCTTGCCGAGCATTTTTTCACGACTCTCTGCGCGTCTGATGGATTTCTCACGGTTGAAGGATTTCAGCTTGACGATGACGGCTTCCTGATGCTTGATGTCTCTCTGCTGGTTAAGGTAAGCCTTGTACTGTGCGTCACGCAGCTGTGCTTTCTTTTCTGCGTAAGCGGAGTAGTTGCCGCTGTACATGCGGACCTGGGCGGCATCGATCTCGATGACTTTCGTTACAACTTTATCAAGGAAATAACGGTCATGGGAGACGATAAATACAGCACCCGGATAATTCAGAAGATAAGTTTCCAGCCAGGAGATGCTTTCCATATCGAGGTGGTTGGTTGGCTCATCGAGGAGAAGGATATCCGGTTTGGAGATCAGGAGTTTGCCGAGTGCGACACGGGTCTTCTGTCCACCGGAGAGGGTTTCGACCTGTTTGGCAAAATCTTCGTCGGTAAAGCCAAGACCTTTGAGCACGCCCATCAATTCGCTCTTATAGGCGTAGCCGTTTTCCAGCTCAAATTCGTGGGTCAGGCGGGTGTAGGTGTTCATCAGACGGTCAAGTTCCTCGCCGGAAGCGTTTTTCATCTGGACCTCGATCGCGCGCATGCGGTCTTCCATATCGATGATGTACTGCTTGGTCGTGAGCAGTTCCTCGTAGACGGTACGGTGTCCGCTGACATCCTGATACTGTGCGAGATAGCCGATCTTTTTGTCCTTCATCAGAACGACCTGACCGGAATCCGCAGAGATTTCATTCATTATAATACGGAGAAGGGTTGTCTTACCTGCTCCGTTGTTGCCGATGAGAGCGGCTTTTTCACGCTCTTCTATATGAAATGAGGCATCGTTCAAAATGACTTTTTCGCCAAAAGATTTGCTGATGCCCTGACATGATAAAATCATAAATATTCCTCCAAAGTCAATATACGCTATGATTATAAGGTCAAATGATGGCTTTGTAAAGGAAATTTCCTCAAAAATTGTATAGATTTGACAACATTGATTGACAATAAAATAACATTTCGGTATAATTAACAGGAAAGTATAAGGAGGGGACAACGGTGGAAGCAAAACAGATATCAAAAGCTGTAATTAAGAGACTGCCCCGGTATTATCGCTATCTTGGCGAGTTACTGGAAGACAATGTTGAACGTATATCTTCCAACGATCTTAGTAAGAAAATGCGTGTCACAGCATCGCAGATCCGCCAGGATTTGAATAATTTTGGAGGATTTGGGCAGCAGGGATACGGTTATAATGTGAAATATCTCTATACAGAAATCGGTAAGATCCTTGGACTGGATGAGGTACATCCGATGATCATCGTCGGTGCCGGTAATCTTGGACAGGCACTTGCCAATTATGTTGACTTTGAAAAACGTGGTTTTAAGCTGGAAGGGATTTTTGATGTCAATCCGGTACTGGAGGGCATCGCGGTCCGTGGAATTGAGATCCAGATGATCAGTAATCTTCCATTCTTCCTCAGAGAGAAGAATATTGAGATTGCGATCCTCACACTGCCGAAGAACAAGGCGAAGGATATGGCAGATATCCTGATCGAGAATGGTATCAAGGCAATCTGGAATTTTGCACATATCGATCTGGAGACTCCGGAGGATGTCATTGTAGAGAACGTACATCTTTCTGAGAGTCTGATGACGTTATCTTACAATCTCAGTCAATATCGTCAGGAACACGTGGAAGAGCAGCAATCATAACATGAGGACAGCAAGAGGCTGTTACCCGGCTCCTTAATGAAGGCGGCTGCGTAACAGCTTTTTGCTTTGTATCGTATATCGAGGAGATATCAGATGAAACGAATTGTAGGCGGATCGGAAATGAAAGCACTGGATGGCTGCACCATTACCGGAATGGGAGTTCCGTCCTGTGTGCTGATGGAACGGGCGGCACTGGCTGTTGTGGATGCAATGGAAGGACATTTTGCGGAAATGTCACAGAAACAGCGGATCCTGTGTGTCTGCGGAGGCGGGAACAACGGCGGAGACGGAGTCGCGATCGCCAGGATCCTGCATCTGCATGGATATAACGCGGAAATCTATATGCTCGGAAATCCGGATCACCGCACAAAGGAAACACGCCGCCAGCTTAAGATTGCAGAGAATTATCAGGTTCCTCTGGTGAATAACCTGGCAGCAGGAGAATATACTACTATAGTAGACGCCATTTTCGGCGTTGGGCTTGACCGCCCGATCGAGGGAAAATACAGAGAAGTCATTCAGGCTTTGAACGAGGTTTCTGCATGGAAAGTGGCGGTAGATCTGCCGTCCGGGGTATGCAGCAACACGGGCAGAGAGCTTGGAATCGCATTTCGTGCGGATCTGACGGTGACGTTTGCATTCTGTAAAACAGGCTTGTGTTTTTATCCTGGCAAAAGTTTGGTGGGAAAAATTGTTGTAGCAGATATCGGCATCTACGAGAATCCGGATCTTCCGGCACGGAAAGCGGCACTTGAGAAAAAAGATCTCCAGAAGCTTCCTCTGCGTCTGCGCGCTGCGAATGGGAACAAGGGTACGTTTGGCAAGGTCCTTGTCGTTGCCGGAAGCAAAGGAATGTGCGGGGCAGCGTATCTCTGTGCAGAGGGCGCTTTCGCTGCCGGAGCCGGGATGGTCAAGATCCTGACGGATGAGGAGAATCGCATTCCACTGCAGACGCTTCTTCCGGAGGCGATGTTTGCAGATGATGCTGGCGGCAACGAAGCATGGGTTAATGCAATGCACTGGTGCGACATTGTGGTGATCGGACCAGGACTTGGACAGTCTGAGAAAAGTGCACGGAAAACAGAATTTTATCTTGCCCATGCGCAGAGAATGGGGAAACCTGTGCTCCTGGATGCGGATGGACTGAATCTGCTCTCGAAACATCCGGAGTGGAAGAAATATCTTCAGCACAGTCAGGTGATCTGTACGCCGCATCTTGGCGAGATGAGTCGGCTGAGTGAAAATTTTATGACTTCTAAAAATAGCGGATTGTTTTCAGAAGCAGCGGATCGGGCGCTGTCCATACCGGAAATTCAGCAAAATCTCATTTGGACAGCATCTGATCTTGCCAGGGAAAATGGCGTGGTCTGTGTGCTCAAAGATGCAGTGACTGTTGTTGCTGACCCGAAGAGGGATTTTTGCTGGATCAACCAGAGCGGGAATCCAGGAATGGCAACTGCGGGAAGCGGGGATGTCCTGTCGGGGATCCTGGCAGGGGTTCTGTGTGCATTCCGTTCAGATCCGGAGAATACGGTGGATCTGGCAGAGCAGGCGGCTTTGGGCGTATTCCTTCACGGGCTGGCAGGAGATAAGGCAGCCGCGGAAAAAGGTACTTACGGAATGAAAGCCGGAGACATTGCGCGGGCAGCGGCGAAAGTTCTTAAAGACAGAGAAACCATGCAGGAACTCTGATAAGTTTCAAAAATCCAGATAAAAATAATTGCATTACGCAGTAAGGAGATAAAGATCATGAAAAAATTCGAAAGAGTAAAGGCAGTCGTATCCCTGGATGCGATCGCACATAACTTTGCAGAGATGAAGAAAAACATTGCCAAGGGTACCAAGATCGTTGCTGTCATCAAGGCAGACGGATATGGACATGGCGCAGAGGCGATCGCACGTCTGATCGAAGACTATGACTATATCTGGGGATTTGCAGTTGCGACACCGGAGGAAGCACTGCAGCTTCGTACTTTTGGTGTAAAAAAACCGATCCTGATCCTTGGAATCGTTTTTGAAGAATATTTCACAGAAATGATCGCGAAAGAGATCCGTTTAACTGTCTGCACCTATGAGATGGCACAGAAACTTTCAGAAGAAGCGCAGCGTCAGGGAAGAGATGTACATATCCATATCGGTCTTGATACCGGTATGAGCCGTATCGGATTTGCAGACAGACAGGAAAGTGTCGAAGAGATCAAAAAGATCTCCCAGCTTCCAAATCTGAAGATCGAGGGAATGTTCACTCATTTTGCAAGAGCAGACGAGACAGACAGAAGCCCGGCGATCGACCAGCTTAACCGTTATCTGAATTTTGCAAAACTTCTGGAGGATGCAGGCATTCAGATCCCGATGAAACACTGCTCCAACAGCGCGGGGATCATCCGTGTGCCGGAGGCAAACTTAAATGCAGTCCGTGCGGGTATCACGATTTATGGAATCTATCCTTCCAATGAAGTTGAGAGAGATATCGTGAAACTGATCCCGGCAATGGAACTCAAGAGCCATATTTCTTACATCAAAACCGTGGAACCGGGAGCAGCGTTCAGCTATGGCGGAACGTTTACTGCCAAGAAAGAAATGAAAGTCGCAACGATCCCGGTGGGATACGCAGACGGCTATCCGCGTTCTCTTTCCAATAAGGGCTGGGTTCTGATCCACGGCAAAAAGGCGCCGATCCTCGGAAGAGTCTGCATGGATCAGTTCATGGTAGATATCACAAAGATCCCGGACGCAAAGGCCGGAGATGAAGTGACCCTGATCGGAAAAGACGGCAAGGAATTCATCAGCATTGAGAAGTTTGGTGATCTTTCCGGACGTTTTTCCTATGAATTTGCCTGCGATATAAGCAAACGTGTGCCGAGAGTCTACATCAAAGACGGCAAAGAATGGGGAGAGCTGACCTTCTTTAACTAGAAAACAGCGTAAAATACCACACATGTATACACGAGAAAAAAATGGAAATACTAATTTCTGAGAAAAAGAATGGAGCTGTCATAAACAGACAGTAACAGAAGAATCGGAGTGTGAATTGTGTGGTAATTAAAAGAGGGGATATCTTTTATGCAGATCTAAGACCTGTGGTCGGAAGCGAGCAGGGCGGGATCCGTCCGGTGCTGATCATTCAGAATGATGTTGGCAACCGGCACAGCCCGACTGTGATCTGCGCGGCAATTACATCAAAGATGAACAAGGCGAAGCTGCCGACACACATAGAGATCGATGCGTCTGTGTATGGCATCGAGAGGGATTCGGTGATCCTGCTGGAACAACTGCGGACGATCGATAAGCGGAGACTCAAGGATAAAGTCTGTCATCTTGACCAGGCGATGCTTGATAAGGTGAACCATGCGCTGGAAATCAGCCTGGAGCTTACTTTTTGAGCAGTTATTCTTGACGAATCCGAAGGAAAGTGCTATATTTTATCAGTAATTATGCAGGTTTACCGGCTTTTTAGCAGGGTTTACAAAAAGATAAGAAACAAAAGGAGAACGAGAGAAATGTCAGGACATTCAAAATTTGCGAACATCAAGCATAAAAAAGAAAAAAATGATGCCAAAAAAGGTAAGATCTTTACCGTGATCGGTCGTGAGATCGTTATGGCAGTCAAAGCTGGCGGTTCGGATCCGAACAACAACAGCAAACTTCGTGATGTTATCGCGAAAGCAAAAGCAAACAACATGCCGAACGATACGATCGACCGTGGTATCAAGAAGGCAGCAGGTGCTGATTCTGCTGACAACTACGAGCATGCTACTTATGAAGGTTATGGCCCGAACGGTGTTGCGATCATCGTTGAGACTCTGACTGACAACAAGAACCGTACAGCAAGTAACGTAAGAAACGCTTTCACCAAGGGATATGGAAGCATCGGAACACAGGGATGTGTATCCTTCATGTTCGACCAGAAAGGTCAGATCATCATCGACAAAGAAGAGTGCGAGATGGATGCTGACGATCTGATGATGACTGCACTGGATGCAGGCGCAGAGGATTTCAGTGAAGAAGAAGACAGCTACGAAGTACTTACCGCTCCGGATGATTTCAGCGCAGTAAGAGAAGCACTGGAGCAGGCTGGCGTACCGATGCTTGAGGCACAGGTTGCCATGGTTCCACAGACATACGTAGAACTTACAGACGAGAAGGACATCAAGAACCTTCAGAAGACTCTGGACCTCCTCGACGAGGACGATGATGTCACCGACGTCTGGACAAACTGGGACGAATGATCTCAAGATCACATAAACTTTGTTAAGGATCAGAGGCTGGAAACAGTCTCTGATTTTTTGTATCTATGTAAAAACTGACGAAAATCGCGTATGAAATTGAAAACAGATTTTACATGTGGTATAATTATAACCATCAATCATACAGAAGGAGGCTTTTTTTATGAAAGAGATCAAAAAGAAACTGGCGATAGTGCTGTTTGGTGCTCTGCTGTTTCTGTTCGCGATCCCGGTTATGGCGAATGATGCAGCAGAAAAGAAGGAAGTCGGAACACCGGCACAGAGTGTGGCACATTCTATAGCAGATCAGACTGCAGGAATGTCAGCGAATGAAGTAAAGGGCTATTTTGATTTTACCAATATGGCGAGAATGGCTTCGGATTCCTATTATCTTACAGAAGTATTACCGAAACCGAATGCTGTACTCACAAAGGGTGACAGATTATACATCAAGTTTTATGCGAGAGATACATGGAAATATTATTATACAAAACCGATCATTTCCGTTTTTGATTCAAATTCAGAGATCGTATATCTGAACGAAAGCCAGAACACGGTATCTCTTTCCGGACAGGATACTTACAGCGGCTATATTTCCTGGAACACAAGAACAGCTGCACCAGGCAGATATTATGTCTATATCATAAATGCTCCGTGTGATTCTCATGGTGTGTTACTGGATAACTGGGATGAATTTGACTGCCCTTATATCAAAACTGGTTTTACCCTTAAGGCAGCTTCACATACCCATACATACGGCGCATGGAAAACTGTAAAAGCACCGACCGTTTTTGCGACCGGCAAAAAAGAAAGCAAATGCAAATACTGCAGTGCAAAAAGAACACAGACTATTGCGAAATTAAAACCAACGATCAAACTTTCCGCAACAAAGAAGACGATCGTAAGAAACAGATACTATACCTTAAAGATCACCAATCTTGCGAAGGGTGATTCCGTCAGATACGTTAAGAGCAGCAAGACAAGTGTTGCGACAGTCACCAGGACCAGAACAAATCAGTACAAGATCACCGGCAAGAGAAAGGGAACTGCTACAGTTACCGTTGTTTTGAAATCTGGCAAGAAAGCTACATGCAAAGTCACAGTAAAATAAAAAATAATCCTGACGCATAACAACGTATATTTTTACACAGAATACCTCCATGAACGATCACATGGAGGTATTTTTATGTCCGAAAAAAATGATGAAAAACAGAAAGAACTTGACCGGAGAGAACAGGAGAATAAAGAGATCAAAGAGACCGGAGAGGTGACACTGGATCAGAACAGGAGAAATCATAAGATCGAACTTCTGACGATCATCGGCGAGGTGGAAGGGCACGATGCGGCTCCTTCGCAGAGCAAGACAACAAAGTATGAACATGTGCTGCCAAAGCTTGCGATGATCGAAGATGATGAGGAAATCGAAGGACTTCTGATCCTTCTGAACACGGTAGGTGGCGATGTGGAGGCGGGACTTGCGATCGCGGAGATGATCGCGTCCTTGAGTGTTCCTACCGTTTCTCTTGTGCTCGGAGGCGGGCATTCCATCGGCGTTCCGATGGCAGTATCTGCGGATTATTCTTTTGTCGTGCCGAGTGCGACGATGGTCATCCATCCGGTCCGCTCCAACGGCATGTTCATCGGCGTTGCCCAGACGTACCGCAATATGGAAAAGATCCAGGACCGTATCACCAGTTTTATCGCTTCACATTCCAGAGCGTCACAGAGACGCCTCGAAGAGCTGATGCTGGATACCAGCCAGCTTGTAAAAGATGTGGGAACACTTCTGGAAGGGGAGGAAGCTGTGATGGAAGGCCTGATCGATGAAGTCGGCGGAATCCGCGAAGCACTTGGAAAATTGCATCAGATGATAGAAGAAAAAAGAGGCTTAAAAGGGCTTTTTTTGTAAAAATACTATGAAAAAGCATGCATATTTAGTATGTTTTTGAATATTCCCCTTGTAATAGAAGCAATTTTAGCGTATTATTAATAGAGGATTGAATGAATATACGCTAGGAGGGGAACAATGTATAAGATTTTAAAAGCCGAAACACTGGCAGCCAAGATCCATCTCATGGTCGTACATGCACCGCGTGTAGCAAGCCATTGTCAACCAGGACAGTTCATTATTGTTAAAATGGACGAGAAGGGTGAGAGAATTCCACTTACCATCTGCGATTACGATCGCGAAGAAGGAACCATTACCATCGTGTTCCAGGAAGTCGGAGCATCCACAATTAAGATGTCCGAATTAAAAGCAGGAGATTCTTTCCGTGACTTCGTAGGACCTCTGGGATGTCCTTCTGAGTTCGTTCATGAAGACATCGAAGAACTCAAGAAGAAAAAAATGGTATTCGTTGCCGGAGGTGTTGGTACAGCACCTGTTTACCCACAGGTAAAATGGCTCCATGAGCACGGAATCACCGCAGATGTGATCCTTGGCTCCAAGACTAAGGACATGGTGATCCTTGAGAAAGAGCTTGCGGCTGTTTCCAACCTTTATGTTACAACAGACGACGGATCTTACGGCCGTTCCGGTATGGTAACCAAGACTCTCGAAGACCTCGTTACAAACGAAGGCAAGAGCTATGATGTCTGTGTTGCGATCGGACCGATGATCATGATGAAATTCGTATGTCTCCTGACAAAGGAGCTTGAGATCCCGACAGTCGTAAGCTTAAACCCGATCATGGTAGACGGAACCGGAATGTGCGGTGCATGCCGTGTGACGGTTGACGGAAAGGTAAAATTTGCCTGTGTTGACGGACCGGAATTTGACGGACATGCCGTAAACTTTGATGAGGCAATGAAACGCCAGCAGATGTACAAGACAGAAGAAGGCCGTGCCCTTTTAAAACTCCGTGAGGGCGAAACCCACCACGGCGGATGCGGAAACTGCGGCAACGATTGATCGGTGATATGGAGGAAATGACATGGATGGAATGAAGAAAGTCCCGGTAAGAGAACAGGAGCCGAAGGTTCGCGCAACGAACTTTGAGGAGGTCTGTTACGGATATAATGAGGAAGAGGCTGTCGCTGAGGCGTCCAGATGCTTAAACTGCAAAAACGCGAGATGCGTTCAGGGATGCCCGGTCAAGATCGATATTCCGGCATTTGTAAAAGAAGTAAAAGAAGGAAACTATGCTGAGGCTGCAAAGGTGATCGGAAAATCTTCCGCACTCCCGGCTGTCTGCGGCCGTGTGTGCCCGCAGGAGAGCCAGTGTGAAGGCCAGTGCGTCCGCGGCATCAAGGGCGAGGCTGTTTCCATCGGTAAACTTGAGCGTTTTGTTG
>OLWA01001667.1_pt1 | contig 22165 bp, 17 predicted proteins | sample 1673251 | NCBI WGS metagenome assembly OLWA01 (sample SAMEA3178937, study PRJEB25190) | human gut metagenome | biome: human gut; feature: human-associated habitat; material: faeces | place: Austria | collected 2013 | reverse complement strand
GATCTGGTCGCTCACGCACCAGAACGTCAATCCGTTATCGCACGTAAGATCCCGGCGGATACGTCCCACGTAGACGGGATCCTTGCCGGCAATGAACAGCGGCATCGGGTAGACCTTGTTGGCCGGATCGTCCATCAGCACCACACCGGGAGCCTTGGCAAAGGCCGCACGGGCCTCCTCGACCGACACCGGGCGCTCGGTCTCGAGCCAGATGCTCTCCGAATGGGCCCGCATCACCGGCACGCGTACGCACGTTGCCGAAACCCGAATGTCCGAATGCATGATCTTGCGCGTCTCGTTGAACATCTTCATCTCCTCCTTCGTATAGTCATTGTCGGTGAAGACGTCGATATGCGGAATAACGTTGTAAGCCAGCTGGAAGGCAAACTTCTCGACGGTCGGCTCCTTGCCGGCGGCCAGTTCGGCATACTGATTGACCAGTTCGGTCATGGCCGAAGCTCCGGCACCGCTGGCCGACTGATAAGTCGAGACGTGCACGCGGCGAATGTGCGAGAGTTTCTCGATGGCATTCAGCGCCACGACCATCTGGATCGTCGTGCAGTTCGGGTTGGCGATAATCCGCCGCGGCGCGTTCTTCGCATCCTCGGGGTTGACCTCCGGGACTACCAGCGGCACGTCGGCATCCATGCGGAAGGCACTCGAGTTGTCGATCATCACGGCGCCGTATTTCGTGATCGTTTCAGCGAATTCGCGCGACGTTCCGGCTCCGGCCGACGTCAGGGCGTAATCCACCCCGCGGAAGTCGTCGTTGTGCTGCAGCAATTTGACCGTCAGATCCTTGCCCCGGAATCGATAGGTTCGTCCGGCACTCCGCTCGGAACCGAACAGCAGCAATTCGTCGATCTTCAGATCGCGTTCTTCGAGAATTTTCAGGAACTCCTGTCCCACGGCGCCACTGGCGCCCACAATGGCAATTTTCATCTTCGTCAACTTTATATACCGGCTTGAGCGTCAAGCCTTGCGGACAAAAATAGTAAAAAATTTTAAGAAATCAAGCTCCCGGTGAAGAAAACAGGTAACCGGTGAAAAAAAGCGGATCACATGCCTCGAAACCGATTCTCCCCGGTTCGGCTCCCCGGTTCGGCCCCACGGTTCGGCCCCTCGGTTCGGCCACCCGTCAATCGAAGAACTCTTCGTCGTCGCTCTCCTCGGGACCGACGGCATCCATCTCATCCTCGCAGTCGTAATGAGGCATCATCGCCGGCCGCACGAACTGATCCGTGCGGCTCACGCCCAGACGTCCGTCATCGTAGACCCGCCTGAGGAACTCGCCCACGATCGGCAGGGCCGCCACGCTGCCCTCGCCGCCCGAGATGAAATGCACGGACTGATCCTCGCCGCCGACCCATGCGCCGGCCACCAGCTTCGGCGCCACGCACATGAACCACGCATCGCGGTTCTTGTTCGACGTACCGGTCTTGCCGCCGATCTCCATGTCCGTCAGGCCGAACTGCCACTTCAGACGCCCGGCCGTACCGGCATTGACCACCCCTTCGAGCATCGTCAGCATCGTATAGGCCGTACGTTCGCTGATGGCATCCTGCGACTGCGGAATGAACGAGGCGATGAGGTTGCCCTGCCGGTCCTCGATGCGCGTCACGAAGATCGGGTCGGTATGCACCCCCTCGTTGGCAAACGTGGAGAAGGCGCTGACCATCTCGAAGACGTTCGATTCCGAGGTGCCGAGACACAGTGCCGGCACCGGATCGATATAACTGCGAATGCCCATGTTGTGGATGAAATCCGCTACGGCTTCGGGCTGTTTGGCCTGCTTCATGATCCAGGCCGAATAGTTGTTGCGGCTGCGGGCCAGTCCCCAGCGCAGCGGATGCAGCACGCCGTCATATTCGACCTTGCCGGCCTCCTTGGGCGACCAGGCCGTGCCGTTGGCCGTCTCGATGGTCGTCGGCAGGTTCGGGACCATCGTGCAGGGGGTGAATCCCAGGTGGTCGATGGCAAACGTATAGACAAAGGGCTTGATCGTCGAACCGATCTGACGCTTGCCCTGCTTGGCCATGTCATACTTGAAGTAGCGGAAATTCGGCCCGCCGACGTAGGCCTTGACATACCCCGTGCGGGGATCCATCGCCACCATCGCCGCACGCATGATGCGCTTGTGGTGGAGGATCGAATCGCGGGGCGTCATCACCGTATCGCGTTCGCCCTTGTAGGTGAAGACCCGCATCGGGCAGGCCTTGTCGAACGAAGCCGTGATCTCGCGGTCGCTGAATCCGGCACTCTTCATCTCGCGGTAACGGTCCGAGTAACGGATCGCCTGGCGCATGATCCGCTCGCGCTCGTCGCGGTCCGTATCGAGGAAGAGCACCTTCGTACGGCGGTACTGCGCATCCATCTTGGGCTGGATGACCGTTTCCATCTGTTTCTGCACGGCCTGCTCGGCATAGGCCTGCATCGTGGAGTTGATCGTCGTATAGATCTTCAATCCGTCGCGATAAATGTTGTAAGGCGAACCGTCGGCCTTACGGTTCTTGTGGCACCAGCCGTAGATCGGGTTTTCGTCATACTCCTTGACGGCCTGTTCGTAGTCCCACTCCGTATAAAACTGGCTGCGCTTCGGGCGGTCGGCATTCATCACCAGGCGCAGCATCTCGCGGAAATAGGTGGCCGTGCCTTCGTTGTGGGAGATGGGGCGATAGTTCAGCACGATGGGCAGCGCCGCGATCGAATCGCGCTGACGGCGCGTCAGGGCACCGGCCTCCTCCATGCGCGAGAGGACCAGATTGCGGCGTGCCAGGGCGTTGTCGGGGTTGCGCACCGGCGAGTAGCGCGTCGGGGCGTTCACCACGCCGACCAGCACCGCCGCCTCCTGCACGTTGAGTTCGTGGGGCTCCTTGTTGAAGAACGTATGGGCCGCCGACTTGATGCCGTAGGCATTCGAGCCGTACTCCACCGTATTGAGATACATGGCGGCGATCTCCTCCTTCGTGTAGTTGTATTCGAGTTTGAGGGCCGTGATCCACTCCTTGAGTTTCGCCGTCACAAGCTTAGCCTTGCGGGCAATGCTGCTGCGGTTGCGGGCCGTATCGCGCGGGAAGAGGTTCTTGGCCAGCTGCTGGGTGATGGTCGAGCCGCCGCCCTGCGAGGTGTTCTGCAGCAGCACGGTCTTGATGGCCACACGCGCCAGCGAGGGGATGTCGATGCCCGAATGGCTGCGGAAGCGGGCGTCCTCCGTGGCGATGAGCGCCGCAACGATCGGCGGCACCTCATGGCCGTCGAGGCGGATGTGGAGGGTCGAGTCGGCCGGATAGAGGTCGGCATACTGCACGTAGGAGCGGTTCTGCACGAAGAACGTGCCGATGACCTTGCCGTCCTCGGAGTAGATCTCCGTAGCCAGATTGCTGCGCGGGTTCTCCAGCTCCTCGAACGAGGGCAGCCGTCCGAAGACCCCGAGCGTGGTGAGCAGCAGCAGGATGCCCAGCAGCACGAAGGGGGCGAAAGCCACGCCCCAGATCCATTTTATCGTCCTGGGACTGATCCCCGACTTGTTACGTTGTGCCATAAGACCGAATTTTGCAGCAAAGATACAAAATATTCCCTAAAACGGCAGTCCGAGCGAGGCTCCGACCCACACTCCGCCGCTCGAGGGGTGATAACACGAGAGGGTGAAGGTCGAGGTGGCCGAAGCGGGCTGTCGGAAGAGGTTGAAATCGAAGACCACGTCGCCGCCCGCCGACCAGATGTTGCGCCACTTCAACTCGCCGCGGCCCGGGCGCCGGAATCGCGCCACGTCGCCCCCGACGTTGAGCCGGATGCGCTTGAAGTAGATCACCGAACCGATGCCCCCCTCGGGATACCACACCGGCAGCTGGTAGTTGATCTCGCCGGCCGAGTAGTTGTCCGAGACGATGTCGGCCGAGGTGAAGCCCCGCGGGATGAGACGCGTGGACTTGTAGCTCAACGGGGCGTAGCCGCCCGGGAACTTGTAGCCGCCGACCGACGTCTGGTAGGTCGCCGCCACCGACAGCGAATGGTGGGCCGCCACGCCCGGCAGATAGGCCTGGCCGTAGAGGAGGATCAGATCGCTGAAGTAGCGGTTCGACGGGTTGAACGTGTAGCTGGCCGAGAGGGTGTAGCCCCAGCGCGGGGCGAAGTCGCGATGGGCCATACGCACCTGATCGACAAATCCGACGCCGAAAGCGATGCGCTGCAGCCCCTTGCGGAACCCGACGTGCTGGATGTTGGTGATCCCGCCGTTGCTGCCCCACTCGATCTTGCCCAGATCGGCCACCATGCCGTTCGAGTAGTTCCAGCCGGCCGAGACCGAGAACTGCCGCGTATGGTAGCCGCGCTGCAGGTAGACGGGCAGCGTGGCCGTCAGCCCCACGGAGTAGTACTTGTCCGGGGCCGGACGCGACTGATATTCGTATTTCCCGGTCTGGGAGTTGTACTGTCCGAGCGAGTAGAAGAGCTGGTTGCCGCCGTAGGAGGCGTCCAGATCGAAGCGCACGCCCAGTCCGAAGTAGCGCACACCGAGGTTGAAGAGCGAACCCTCGTGACGGTTCCAGCCGTAGGAGGCGTAGGCTTCGGTATTCGAGAGGAGGTTCTGCGAGATGACCGTCACACCGGCATTCAGATCGATCGACTGCTCCTCGACCAGCGCAAATGGATTGAAAGCCAGCGGCATCCAGCTGTGAACATTGACCAGATTGGGTACCTTGCGGTAACGCCGGGCGCGGAAGTCCTCGCTCTGAAGCGTCGAATCCGCTGTCGTGAAGCGCACCGTATCGAGATTGACCACCTCCCAGCGCCGCCGCGGCGGATTGACCCGGTTGACCGGCAGCCGCGAAGCCTCAACCGGAATCAGCGCACTGTCGGCCGCCTGTTCAGCCAGGCGGTATCCCCGGCGGTCGTAGGTCGTCAGCAGCACGCGGTCGCCCGCCGGCGAAGGGTCGAACGATCCATAGGCCGAGGTCGTAATCCGATACTCGCGGCCGCGCAGCAGATCGTAGCAATGGGCCTCGTCCTTACCCGAAGCGATCGAGCCGTAGTAGAGGCGTCCGCCACCGGCCCGCAGGTCCGACAGCGTGATGTAGGCCCCCTCGGTTACGGCGTGCAGCCCTTCGGCATCGATGCGTCCGAGCCACATGCCGCTGTTGTCGGTCACCAGCACGTACCATGCCCGCGTGAGATCGTCCCACGCCAGCCCGTGCAACTCCGTGCGTCCGGGCACCGTGAAGCGCTGCTCCTCGCCGCCGGCCGCCCGCACGACCACCGTATAACGCCCGTCCGGTGCATATTCGACCCAGCCCATGGCCTCGGGTGTCGAGGTCGGATAGAGCACTCGCCGGGCCGGGCCCACCGTGCGCGGGCGTCCGTCGGCGAGATTCATGTAGCAGAGCTGCGAATTGACCCGCTGTTCGTAGAGGGCCGAACGGCGGTATTCGGTCCACCAGACGCGTCCGTTTCCGAGCGACGGGCGTGTCGAGATCATTCCCGTCGAGGCGATCGTCCGCTCGCGGCCCGTGCGACGGTCCACCACCACAAAGCGCGACACGCGCGCCAGGTCGGTCTTCACCGCCAGAACGGCCGTATCGCCCAGGGCCAGCGGCCACTGGTATTGCGTATGGTTGCGCGCCGGGAGGTCAACCAGCTGTCGGGCGCTGTTCCGTTCGGCGGGCAGCGAATCCCAAAAGCGCTCCAGTTCATCGAACGTCTCGCGGAAGAGTTTGCTGACATTCGTGTCGTAATACTTCTCCAACGCCACCCGCGTCGTGGCCAGCACGTAGGGGTTGCGCGAACCGTACCACGTCACGCGGTCCCAGATGTTTTCGCCGTAGCGCTCCCAGGCGTACGAACAGATCTGATAACCCAGTTCGTAGTGGTCGGGGATGTAGTCGCGGTAGGAGCCGCAGAACCAGCGATCGATGTTGCGGCGGTCGCGTCCGACGCTCCCCATCGCGCGGTAGGCCATCGAGAAGGAGGGCTGCAGGCCGCGTCCGAACGAGGACATCATCGTCTCGGACATCACCGCATCCCCCTCCATGGCCCAGATCGGCATGCACAGCAGACCGATGGTCGAACCCTGCTGGCCGAGCAGATAGCTCAACACGCGGATCAACCCCCGATCGAGGTTGTTGTACTGCACGGCGTGACGGTATTCGTGAGCCACGAGCTGCTTGCACCACGGCATCGAATAGCCGTCGATGGCCGGCGAGGTGAGAAATTCGACTCGTTTCGGGAGGTACATGACCAGTCCGTTCGACTGGAAATTCTCGGGGTGCATGACGAACGGGATGCGCATCGGGCCATGGCGGAAGCCGTAGGCGATGTCGGGCTGCACGGTGCGGATGTAGAAGAGCGTCCGCCGGGCCAGCTCCGAGACCGTGTCGGGGTAGATCATCCGCACGTCGGGCGTACGGATCGTCGACCACTTCAACGGAGGATCCGAGCCCCACGTATAATACTGGGCCCGGGCCCGCTCGGTGCCGCAAAGCAGCGCCGTGAGCAACACGAAGAACAGCAGCAGCCGGCGCACGTCAGGAGCCGGCTTTTTTGCAGCGGTAACCGCTGCGGGTGAGCAGTTCGACGACCCGGTCGCGATGGTCGCCCTGGATGATGATCTCGCCCTGCTTGGCCGCGCCGCCGACGCCGCAACGCGTCTTGAGCAGCCGCGCCAGCGCCTGCAAATCCTCGTCGCGCCCCACGAAGCCCCGCACCAGCGTGACGACCTTGCCGCCGCGCTGCTTGCGGTCGAGCCACACGCGCAGTTCCTGCTGCTGCGGCGGAAGGGTCTCCGCCTCGGGCTCTTCGGCGGTCTCGTATTTGAAGTCGGGATTGGTCGAATAGACCATTCCCAGGCGGGATTTCCAATCGTTGTCTGCCATAAATCGTGTTCGGAAGGTGAAAATAAAACGCCGAAACGGGTGCTTTATTTTGCGCAAAAATACGAAATTATTTATCTTTGTAAACGTATGGCCAGGAAGTTCCCCCAAAAACCGCGCAAAACCGACGTAGCCGCACATCCGAAGCGGCTCGAAGAGCTGCCCAGGCCCCTGCCGGCCAACCCCGATCAACGACTCGTCAGGGTCTATGTCGAGGGGTATGAGGATGTGGCCTTCTGGCGCGGGATCTTCGACCATTTCCAGAACCCCTACCTGCGGTTCGAGATCTCGGTGCCGGACCGCGGCGACCTGCCCAAGGGCAAGAAGGTCCTGCTGGGGATGATCCCGCAGTCGTCCGAGGAGATGATCCTCTGCGTCGATTCGGACTTCGACTACCTCTTTGCCGGACGCACCGAGCAGTCGCGTCAGGTGGCCGACGCCCGCTTCATGTTCCACACCTACGCCTACGCCACCGAAAACTACCTCTGCTACGCCCCCTCGCTGCACAACGTCTGCGTCAAGGCCACCAAGAACGACACGCGGATCTTCGACTTCGTGCGCTTCATGCATGAATATTCGCGCATCATCTACCCGCTCTTCCTCTGGTACGCCTTTTCGGCACAGCTCTCCTCGGAGAATGTCTTCCCGCTCGCCGATTTCAAGGCCTCGGTGCGTCTGGGCTACCTCGAACTCGAAGACAACGGCGACCGCACCCTCGAATGGCTCCGCCGCAACGTCGCCAAACGCGAGGAGCTGCTCCGGCGTCGCAACCCGAAGATGATCGAGCCGATGAAGGAGTTCGAGGTACAGCTGCAGCAGCGCGGCGTGGAGCCCGAAAACACCTATCTCTTCATGCACGGCCACACGCTGATGGACAACGTGGTGATGGTGCTGCTGAATACCGTCTGCGAGAAGTTGCGCGACCTGTCGATCGCCCGCATCACGGCCTCGCAGAAGCAGGGTGTGGCGCTGAAAAACGAAATGTCAAACTATACGAATTCGCTGCGGTCGATCCGCGACGTGCTGCTCGACAACGAAAACTACACGAAGTGTCCGCTCTACAAGAGCCTCCAGCGCGACATCGAGCGCTACATCGCCCGCACGATCTGGAACATGAAACGCAACGGCGAGATTCAGGAACGTTCCGTGGTGGGCATTCTCCACCGTCTGCGCCAGGGCGTCTTTTAGCAGGAAGGGGCGTTGATCCCCCTCAGTCTCCCCAGCTCCCCGGCCAACCGGCTCCTCAGCCAACCCGGTCTTCTCCAGTCTCTGGTCTCTCTTCTCCGGTTCCTCTCCTTTGTCCTTTCTCCTCCGGCCCCTCTCCTCCGGCCCCTCTCCTTTGGCCCCTCTTCCTCGGCCCCTCTTCCTCGGCCCCTCTTCCTCGGCCCCTCGATTCCTTCTTCCTCAGTCTCTCGGCCCCTCGGGCCCGGGAGGATCAATACTGACCCTGCTTCTTGCGGACGATACGCACGGTTGCCTGCGTGGCCTGACGGATGAAGACCTGCGGACCTCGGGCATAGCGCCGCCACAACTCATCCGTATAACCGCGTACGGTCAACAGCTCCATGTTCTCGGCCTTCATCACGTCGAAGCCCGATTCGCGCAACGCCCGGACCGCCTCGTCAATGTGCCACGAGTTGTCGACGCACAGGCTCAGGTTCACCGCCGAGTTGTGGATCAGATTGGTCTTGATGCGGAAACGCTCCAGCAGCGAGAAGATCGTCGCGAACTTCTCCTCCAGTACGAACGAAAAGTCCCGCGAACGGATCGTCAGCAGCACCTGATCCTTCTTCAAGATGAGGATCGGCACGTCGACCGGCGCCGACATGCCGCGGATCACCGTTCCCGGCTTGCGTTTGTCGCCGAACGGCCGCACGTAGAGCGGTATATTCTTGTTCTGCAGCGGCTTGATGGTCTTCGGGTGGATGATCTGTGCACCGCTGTAGGCCAGTTCGATCGTATCGAGATAGTTCAGCTCGGCGATCTGCACGGCATCAGGGAAGATCTTCGGGTCGGCATTCAGCACGCCGTCGACATCCTTCCACACCGACATCGATTCGGCATCGAGGATATTGGCCGCCACGGCCGCCGAGTAGTCCGAACCCTCACGGCCGAGCGTGGTGGTCGTTCCGTCGGGTGCCCCGCCGATGAAGCCCTGACCGATGAAGATCGTCTCCGGCCCCCCGGCCACGGCCGCACGCAGCAGCGGTGTCGAGGCCTCGAGGTCGACGCCGGCATCCTTGTGGCGCTGCTCGGTGACGAAGCAGCGGCGCATGTCGATCCAGCGGTTCGGAACGCCGGCATAGTTCAGATACTCGGAGATGATCGTCGTCGAGACCAGTTCGCCGTAGGCCACGATCGTATCGTACCACAGTTCGGCATCCTCCGGGCGGTAGAGGGTCTGCGTGGCGACGCGCGTCAGTTCGTCGAAGAGCGTCTCGACACGCTCCAGACGTTTGGGTTCGTGCCACAGGTCGTCGATGATCTGCGCATGGTATTCGCGCAGCTGACCGATATGCTCCATCGACAGCTCCTTGTCACCCTTCTGGAGCCCTTCGAAGACCTTCTCCAGGGCATTGGTCGTCTTGCCCATGGCCGAGACGATGATGAAAAGATGCTGTTCGTCGTCGATGATCTGGCGCAGGTTTCTCACCCCGTCGGCATTCCGCACCGACGCGCCTCCGAATTTGTAGACCTTCATATTTTTCCTTTTAACCTAACCTTCTCGAATAGACCGTAACGGGACGCCGTCCGTGCGACGCCCCGTCCGGTGTCGTTTCAAAAGTCCCCTACTTTGCGACCGGGCGATACGGCACGCCGATGTTCTGGAAGAGGAACGCATACATGTCAGCCGCCTCGTCAATCCGTTTCGAGGTGGGTTTGCCGGCGCCGTGTCCGGCCTTCGACTCGATGCGGATCAGCACCGGGGCCTCGCCCGCCTGGGCATGCTGCATCCGGGCGGCGAACTTGAACGAATGGGCCGGAACGACCCGGTCGTCATGGTCGGCCGTCATCACCAGCGTGGCGGGATACTTCACCCCCTCGCGGATGTTGTGCAGCGGCGAGTACTTATATATATAAGGGAACTGTTCGGCGTTGTCCGACGAACCGTACTCGACAGCCCATCCCCAGCCGATCGTAAACTTGTGGTAGCGCAGCATGTCCAGCACGCCCACCTGCGGCAGGCACACCGCAAAGAGATCCGGGCGCTGCACCTCGCACGCACCGACCAGCAGGCCGCCGTTCGAGGCGCCGTTGATGGCCAGCCGCTCCTTCGAGGTGTACTTCTGCGCGATGAGGTATTCGGCCGCCGCGATGAAGTCATCGAAGACATTCTGCTTGTTCTCCAACATGCCGGCCTTGTGCCAGGCTTCGCCGTACTCCGAACCGCCGCGCAGGTTGGCCACGCAGTAGATGCCGCCCTGCTCGACGAACATCAGCGCCGAGGGGTTGAAGCCCGGCGTGAGGTTGATCTGGAAGCCGCCGTAGCCGTAGAGCAGGCAGGGGTTCTTGCCGTCGAGCTTCAGGTCCTTGCGGCGGGTGATGAACATCGGCACCTGCGTTCCGTCCTTCGAGGGGTAGAAAACCTGCTCGGTGACGTAGAGCGAGGGGTCGAAGGCCACCTCGGGAGCCTTGTAGAGGGTCGATTCGCCCGAAGCGATGTCGTAACGGTAGATCGTTGCCGGGGAGGTGTAGTTGGTCAGCGTGTAGTAGATCACCGAGTCCTCCTTGCCGCCGTCGAAGCCGCCCACCGTACCGATGGCCGGCAGTTCGACCGTGCGAACCGGTTTGCCGTCGTAGTCGTACTGCGAGATGCGGCTCTGGGCATCCTGCAGGTAGGTGGCGAAGAGGCAGTCGCCGGCCGTCGTCACCCCTTCGAGCAGGTTCCGCTCATGCTCGGGAATGACCGTTTCGATCTTCGAGGGGGCGGTAAGCGAGATGCGGCGCAGGGCGTAGTTCGATGCTCCTTCGTTGGTCATGTAATAGAGCTGGTCGTTCCGGCAGTCGACAAAGCGGTAGTCGTTGGCGAAGCCCGGAAGCAGCGTGCGGAACTTTGTCTCCGAGACCCGGCGGTAGAGGATCTCCGTGCCGGAGGTACCCTCCGAACCCGAGACGAAGAGCCACCGTCCGTCGTCCGAGGGCCACGCCGCGAAGTAACGCAGCGGATGGTCCTTGTCCTCGTAGATGAGGCGGTCGGCCGACTGCGGTGTGCCGAGCGTGTGGTAGTAGACCTTCTGGAACTGGTTCTGCGACGAATAGACGCCCTGCTTCGGGGCATCGTAGGCGCTGTAGTAGAAGCCCTTCGAATCGGGGGCCCACACCGCGCCCGAGAACTTCACCCATTCGATGCGGTCGTCGGTCAGCTGCCCGGTGGCGGTATCCATCACGCGGATCTCAACCCAGTCCGAACCCGATGCCGCGGCGGCATAGGCGAAGTAGCGTCCGTCCTTCGAGAAGGACATCGCGGCCAGGGCCACCGTTCCGTCCTCGGAGAGCGTATTGGGATCGAGGAAGACCTCGCCCGCCTGGCCGGGTTCGGCCGTGCGGCAGATCACCGCCTGGTTCTGCAGACCGTCGTTATAGCTGTAATACCACCAGTCGCCGTGTTTGGCCGGGGCCCCCTCCTTCGGGTAGTTCCACAGTTCGGTGAGGCGTTCGCGGATGGCTCCGCGGAAGGGAATCTGTTCCAGATAGGCGTTCGTCACGGCATTCTCGGCGGCCACCCACGCGGCCGTCTCCGCCGAATTGTCATCTTCGAGCCAGCGGTAGGGATCGGGCACCTCGGTGCCGAAATAGTTGTCCACCACCTCGCCGCGGGCCGTCTCGGGATAGGGATCGTGTTTTATCTGTTTCATGCTGTTGCAACCCGTGGTCGCCAGAGCCGCCGCACCCGCCAGCACGGCCGCCTTACAAATGGAACCTGTCATAAATCGGAACGTTTGGGTGATATTGGGACAAAGTTATGAAAAATTCGATATTTTCCATAAATTTGTCCTCCGGAAAAATACCGAATCAGATGACAGACAATCATAACGAACTCCAGACACGCATCGAGCAGGCGTGGGAGAACCGCGAACTGCTCCACGACGAAAGCTACCGGCAGACGATCCGTCAGGTGATCGACCTCATCGACCGCGGCCAGTTGCGTACGGCCCAGCCCGTGGCCGAGGGCAGCGAAGAGTGGCAGGTCAACGAATGGGTCAAGAAGGCCGTACTGCTCTACTTTCCGATCCAGCCCATGCGCAAGATGCAGGCCGGCGAGCTGGAGTGGTTCGACAAGATGGAGCTCAAGCACGACTACGAACAGCTGGGCGTGCGCGTCGTGCCCCACGCCGTGGCCCGCTACGGCGCCTATATCGCTCCGGGTGCCATCCTGATGCCCTCGTACGTCAACATCGGCGCCTACGTCGACACGGGTACGATGGTCGACACATGGGCCACGGTCGGCTCGTGTGCCCAGATCGGACGCCACGTCCACCTGTCGGGCGGCGTCGGCATCGGCGGCGTGCTCGAACCCGTGCAGGCCGCTCCGGTCATCATCGAGGACAACTGTTTCATCGGTTCACGCTCGATCGTCGTCGAGGGAGCCCACATCTGCCGCGAAGCCGTCCTGGGCTCGAACACCGTCATCACCGGCTCGACCCACATCATCGACGTCACCGGCCCGGAACCCGTCACCTACAAGGGGTATGTTCCGGCCCGCTCGGTGGTCGTCCCCGGCAGCTACCGCAAGCAGTTCCCGGCCGGCGAATACAGCGTCTCGTGCGCCCTGATCATCGGCCGCCGCAAGGAGTCCACCGACAAGAAGACCTCGCTGAACGACGCCCTGCGCGACTTCGGCGTCTCGATCTGACCCCTCCGAACCCGCCATCCGTCCGAGCCATGATCCACCACCTCGACACCACCACCTCGACCAACGACGACGCCCGCAACCCCCAATACCGTCACGGCGACATCGTCTGGGCCGAACACCAGACCGCCGGCCGCGGACAGCGCGGCCACCAATGGATCAGCCCCGAAGGTGAAAATCTGACCTTCACGATGGTCGTCGAACCGCGCTTCCTGCCCGTCGGCCAACAGTTTCTGCTCTGCGAGGCGCTCTCGGTAGCCCTGACCGACACCTTTGCATCCTTCGGGATCGAGACCCGCATCAAGTGGACCAACGACATCTATGCCGGTGACCGCAAGCTCGAGGGTGTGCTGATCGAACACAACTATTCGGGAGCCAACCTCTCCCGCTCGCTGCTCGGCATCGGGATCAACGTCAACCAGACGGCGTTCGACCCCTCGCTGCCGAATCCCGTCTCGATGGCACAGCTCACCGGCCGCCGCTACGACCGCCGCGAGGTGCTCGAAACCTTCGAACGCTGCATGCTCGCCCGCTACGAACAGCTCGAACACGGTGACCGCGAATCGCTCCAGCACATCTACCGCGAACGGATGTACGCCCTGGGGCAGATGCGGCCGTTCCGACGTCCGGACGGTTCGCTCCTCCGCGGCGCCATCCAGGGTGTGCGCCCCTCGGGCGAACTGATCCTGCGCCACGAGGACGGTTCACTCGGCGAATACCTCTTCAAGGAGATCGAATTCGTCCTGCCGCACCACCCCCTCTCCGAATAACCGTACCGGGACCCCGTACAGGTTCAGGCCCCATCCCGTCCGGGCCTGAATCTTTCTGCCACTTTTGTGTGAATTTTATAACAAAATCTCTTGCTGTTACAAAAATAACAGTTATATTTGCATTGGAATAACCCTGTTTCACAAACAAAAAAGCAAAATACAATGAATGTACCTGCAAATCTGAAATACTCGAACGACCACGAGTGGTGCCGCATCGAGGGCGACGTTGCCGTTATCGGCATCACCGACTTTGCCCAGAGCCAGCTGGGCGACATCGTCTTCGTCGACGTCCCGACGGTGGGCGAAACGCTGGCCGCCGGCGAAGTCTTCGGCTCGATCGAAGCCGTGAAGACCGTCAGCGACGCCTTCCTGCCCGTCGGCGGTGAGGTCCTCGAGTTCAACGCAGCCGTCGACGCCGATCCTTCGATCGTCAACAAGGATGCCTACGGCGAAGGCTGGCTGGTGAAGGTCCGCATGTCCGACCCGGCCGACTACGAAAAGCTGTTGAGCCCGGCCGACTACGAGAAACTCATCGGGTAAGACCCGGATCGATTTCAAATGGGGGCGGAGAAGTCCGCTGCCGGGATACGACACGTCCGAATCGCTGCCCCGGGGAAGAGAGAACCCCGCGGGCATTTCGAACCCCGGTGTTCGGAGCCTTGCGAGACGTGCAGAAAGAGAATGGGAGAAAAAATACGTGTCCCGGAAATACGTCCGCAAACCCGGCCCGCAGAGGCCCGGCTCTCCGCAGAAGACAAGCGGCAATGACCGAACGTGACGAGCGAGCGGAGAGGCAAAAGGACGTATGCTGGAAATGATGGAGAGAGAAACGTACGTGCAACACCGATTCCCGAATACGAAGTGCGGCAACGGAATCCGTCCGCAGATCCGTACTGCGGGAATGCGACCCGGATATCCCGGAAACCGAAACATCACGGGATTCGGACAGAAACGCGCTCGAGGACAATGTGTGAAGGATGCACGGCTCGACACGTGGAGAGGTGAATTCGTGAGATGGACCCGTGCGGGAGAACGGCCTGTGAGAGAGATGTGCGCCTGAATGTGGATTGGAAGGTGAGGAAAGAAGGATTGAGTGTGAGCAGTGAATGGCCGAAAGGGAAAGAATGTACCGGGAGCTTGAAAAGCAGAGCATGAAACAATGAGTGATTGAGCGTCGAGACCGTCGCAGAGCGGACGACTCCGACCCCCAAAATACAAATCGATCAACCCATTCAAACTATTACAGCCATGACAAAAGTTACCGTCGTAGGTGCAGGAGCCGTAGGTGCAACCTGTGCGAATGTGATGGCTTGCCGCGAGGTGGCAAGCGAAGTGGTTCTCGTCGACATCAAAGAGGGCCTCTCCGAAGGAAAAATGCTCGACATGTACCAGACCTCCACGCTGATGGATTTCGACACGAAACTCGTCGGCGCAACCAACGACTACAAAAAAACCGCCAATTCGGATGTCGTGGTCATCACATCGGGAATCCCCCGCAAACCGGGAATGACCCGCGAAGAGCTCATCGGTACCAACGCCAATATCATGAAAGGGGTGATCGGCAATGTCATCCGCTATTCGCCGCGCGCCATCATCATCGTGGTCGCCAACCCGATGGATACGCTCACCTATCTGGCTCTGAAGGCCTCGGGACTGCCCAAAAACCGGATCATCGGTATGGGCGGCGCATTAGATTCGGCCCGCTTCAAGTGCTACCTGGCCAAGGCTACCGGTGCCAACATCAACAACATCGACGGCATGGTCATCGGCGGCCACGGCGATACGACGATGATTCCGCTGCTGTCGAAAGCCTCGGTCAACGGGGTTCCCGTAACGCAGTTCGCCTCGAAACGAAAACTTCAGGAAGCCGTCCAGAACACCATGGTCGGCGGCGCCACGCTGACCAAACTCATCGGTACGTCGGCCTGGTATGCCCCGGGAGCTGCCGCTTCGATGATGGTCGAGGCGATCCTCCACGACCAGAAGAAGCTGATCCCCTGCTCGTGCTACCTCGAAGGCGAGTACGGCGAATCGGATCTCTGCATCGGCGTACCGGCGATCATCGGCCGCAAGGGTATCGAAAAGATCGTCGAGGTGGATCTGACCCCGGAAGAGGCCAAAAAGTTCGCCGCCTCGGCCGAAGCCGTCCACAAGACCAACCGGGTCCTGCACGAGATCAACGCGCTGTAACCCGCACGGTGCGGTGCGGTCCGACACCGGCCGTAGCTGCCAACAGTCTCCGACTGACAGAAACAACAAAAAGGGCTCCGACTTGAAGTCGGGGCCCTTTTTGTTAGTAACGGCCTCGGAAACCGGGCCGTCGGTCAGAAGCTGATCTTCGCCCCCACAAACCAGCTGCGCGGCAGCGACGGACCGTAGATATACCCCGAATCGCGCTCCACACCGCGGTCGAAATCGCGCTGATAGGCATTGAAGAGATTCTGCACGCCGGCATGGAGCTGCAGGGTAATTTCACGATAGATACGCCAGTCGTAGGCCACCTTGAGGTTCACGTCGCAGAAGGCCGGCGTCGTCACCGCCACATCCCGGGCAACCCCCGAACCGGCCTTGTGCTGCACGAGCATCTCGCCCGTACAGGTTCCGCTCACGTCGGCCGTCAGGCGGCGCCAGGGCTTGAACGAGGCCGTGAAGTAACCGTAGAGATCCGGCGTGCGGAACATCCGACGCACGGGAGGCACGTCGGGATCCTCGCTCCACGCCTCGGGCTCCGCATAGCGGCTGCGCTGCCAGGTCATGCCCGCCTGCAGTTCGAACCAGCGCGTGAAGAGCGCACGCCCCTCGACGTTCATTCCGGCAACCGTGGCTCCCGAACCGTTGTAACGCTCCTGAAGTCCCTCCTGGCCGCCCGTGCCGGGAAGATCGCGCAGCGCAAAGACATCCATCAGACGCGTATAGAACCCCTCAACGAGGAGGTTGGTCCGCACCTGGCCGAAGTCGCGGTAGAGATCGGCCGAAAGGCTCACGCTGTGCGAACGCTCCTCGCGCAGATTGTCGGCCAGACGGATCCGGCGCCGTTCGCCGCCGACGATGGCAATGTGCAGATCCTCGTCGAAGGCCTGCGGAGCCCGATATCCGGCAGCGTAGCTCACGCGGAGATTCACCGCCTCCGTGGGGTTGAAGCGCACGTTGACCCGCGGGCTGAAGATCAGATGATCGACCAGATTGTGTCGGTCCAGACGTCCGCCGAGCAGCAGCGACCAGCGGGAGGTCTTCCACTCGTTCTGCAGGTACCCCCCGACGATGTGCACCTGCTGCAGGGTGTTGATGTCGTAACCGATCGAACGGTCGTGCAGATCGTCAAAGCTGTACTCGACCCCGAGTGTCAGCTCCGCCGGCATGAACCACAACCGGTCGAAGGCATGGACATACTGCGTGCCGGCCGCCACGACCAGATCACGCGTCGTTCCGTAGGCCAGCGAATCCTGCCGGCTGCCGTAGTAACTCTTGCGCGCCGTGTTCTGGAACGAGGCGTAGACGTTGAAGCGGTCGCTGCGGTCGGGCGTCGAGAAGTCGAACGAAAGGCTGCCACCGTCGATCGTATGATCGGCCTGCTCGGCGATATTGGCTTCGTGAGGAGGCTGTCGCAGGCGGTCACCGCCCCGGCGGTACTCGTTCAGATGGTGATACTGGGCCGTGAGGCGCGAATAGGCCCCCGTGCGGAAGTGAGAACGCATGCCCAGCGAGCGGCTGTCGAGCAGCGGCAGTTCGGTGAAGCCGTCGCCGTTGTGGTCGTAGCCCGAACGGTGGCGGCTCTGGCCGTAGATCCCCAGGGCGGCCCGCCCGCTCTCGGAGACGATCGAGGCGTTGAGCATCGTGGTGTTGTCGTAGGAGTTGCTGCCGCCCAGCGAGAGCAGCGAGTGCGAAAACTGCGCCGAACTGCGTGTCGGTTCGCGGGTGATGACGTTGATCGTCCCGCCGATGGCCGACGCCCCGTAGAGGGCCGAACCGCCTCCGCGCAGCACCTCGACCCGTTCGATCATGTTCGAAGGGATCTGCTCCAGTCCGTAGACGCCCGTCAGCGAAGAGAAAACGGGATGCGAATCGATCAGAATCTGCGAGTAGTGGCCGTCAAGACCGTTGATGCGGACCTGCGTGAAACCGCAGTTCTGGCAGTCGTTCTCGACCCGCACGCCGGGCTGAAACGACAGCCCCTGGGCCAGACAGGAGGCATTCGCACGCTCGAAAAGCCCGGCATCGAGGACACTCACCAGTGCCGGAGCCTCGCGCCGGAGCGTCGCCGAACGACTCGCCGAGACGACCACCTCGTCCATCGAGATGCCGCTCTGTTCGACTTCGAAATTCAGTTCGCGGGTCGCTCCGCGCGTCAGCGTGACGGAAATCTGCCGCGAAGCGTAGCCCAGGGCGCGGACCTCGACGGTCCAGGTTCCTTCGGGCAGGTTTTTCAGAAAATAGTGGCCCGAGGCATCGGTGGTTGTGCCGAGAGCCGTGCCGACCAGTGAAATCGCGGCATAGGCAATGTGTTCATGGGTCACGCGGTCGACGACATGACCGAAAAGGTTTGCATCGGTGGCTTTCGGAGGAACTTCGGCACCCTGCACGCCGAAGGTGGTCAGGCACAGCGCAAGCAGTGCCGACAAAACAAGTTGTTTCATGATAAAGTCAATGGTTTGGATGAATGATTCCGGTCCGGCCGCAGACAGCGGCGGCTCGGTCCGTTGACAAACGACGATCCCCGATTCCCGCACGGACAGGGAGCGTCTCCGGAACAAGATCCGTTGTTCCGGTCACGGGCATGGAATCATCGCCGGGGAGGAGCCCGCAGCGAAAGGACCGTCGCGGGTTGTGCACAGCAGCACCGCGTAGCCTCGGGCTGCAGCACGGCCAGCATTTCGGCATGGAAATGCGGAACCGGACAGCTCGCCGAAAGATACGGAAAGAAATGATAGTTGTCGACGGGGCAATGCTCGACCACCTGGTGCCGGGCCCCATTGTCGGGCAGCAGATCGCCGCAATGGGCCGCAAAGTGAGCATGATCCTCGAGGTAGATATGCACCTTCTGCCCCGCCTGCGCAGCAAGCAGGACGAACAGCAGGAACACGGCTGTAAGGCGTCGGTGTCGGAGGTGCATCTTCATCGAGGACGAAGGTACGAAAAAAAAGGACCGCAGCAAGCGGTCCCAGCAAAAATACCTAACAATGAGTAGGTCGTATGTCTTGATCGGGTTCGGCTCCGGCAGGCTCCCCGGATCCCGATTCGGCCCCGGATTCGGCCCCTGGCTCCCCGGAACCCGATTCGGCCCCTGGCTCCCCGGCCCCGGAGGATCAGATCGAAATGTCGAGGATCTCAAAATGGATCGTTCCGGCCGGAACATCCACATCCACACGGTCGCCCTTGCGGTGGCCGAGCAGCGCCTTGGCAATCGGTGTTCCGATAGCGAGTTTCCCTTCGCGCAGGTTGGCCTCGTGTTCGGCGACGATCGTATAGGTCATCTGTTTGTTGTTGTTGTGATTCAACAGCGTCACCTTGCTCAGGATCTGCACCTTGCTCTTGTCGATCTTCGACTCGTCGATGACCCGCGCATTGGCGATCGTGTCCTCGAGCTTGGCAATGCGCATCTCGAGCAGCCCCTGGGCCTCGCGCGCCGCATCATATTCCGCGTTCTCCGAGAGGTCACCCTTGTCGCGGGCCTCCGCAATCGCTGCCGAGATGGCCGGGCGCTCGACGGAACGCATGTGATCGAGTTCGTCCTTGAGTTTCTTGTAACCCTCGGCGGTCAGATAAATAGTCTCTTTTGCCATAATTGAAAATTCTCCGGGAAGCCCGTCGCGGACGGAATTCCCAAAAAATAAAACATAAAAAATAAGAATCCTGACCCGCAAAGGCCAGAACTCAGTTTTGTCATATAGGCAAAGATAAGAAGGATAATCCATATTTCCAAATCTTTGCCGGCAAAACTTTCCGGCACCGAACCCGTCCCGGAACCATGGCCGCAACCTCCTGCAAAGGCCCCCAAAAACGCCACTCACGGCAGAATCCGACCGACGAACTCCTCCTTCGGAGCTTTTCACACCTGCAGTCCGATTCCGACCGCCGCCAAGGCAATAATTTTTTTGGCAAATCGTTAATTTATGCGTAACTTTGCGCGATAAAGCGCCGTAAAAGATTCTCAAATGAAGCAGACTTTCTCATACGCTCTGTGCATGGTGGCCGCAGCGCTCTTCCTGAGCGGATGCTCCGGCATGAACGCCCTGCTGAAAAGCGGGCAGCCCGAACTGATCTACAGCAAGGCGCTGGAGTATTACGACAAGGGCAAATGGCAGCGCGCCATCACACTCTTCGAAGGCGTCGAACATTATTACCAGGGCACCTCGCGCGAAGACACCGTCACCTTCTACAAGGCCCGCTGCCGATTCAAGAACCGCGACTACGAAACCGCTTCGTCCGAGCTCGACGACTTCCGCCGTAAATTCGGCCGCAGCGCCTTCATCGAGGATGCCGAAGGCATGTACGCCCTCTGCTTCTACTTTCTCTCGCCGGCCCCCTCGCGCGACCAGACCATGACCGGCCACGCCCTGATCGCCATCAACGAGTTCATCTCGCGCTACCCCGAAAGCAGCCGCGTCGAGGAGTTCAAGAAAATCAATGCCGAACTCACCGAACGGCTCCACGAGAAGGCCTATCTGAACGCCTACACCTATTACAAGATCGGCCGATACAAATCGGCCATCACCGCACTGAAAAACGCCCTGAAGGAGTACCCCGAAAGCAAACACCGCGAGGAGATCATGTATCTGATCGTCGAGTCCAGCTACCGCTTCGCCAGCAACTCGATCGCCGACAAACAGACCGACCGCTACCTGGCCATGCTCGACTCGTACCTCTCCTTCAAGGAGGAGTTCCCCGAATCGACCCATATCCGGGAGCTCGACCGCATGGCCCAGCACGCCCGTGACTACCTCGACCGCAACAACAAGGACAACAACATATAAGATGGAAATCAAGAAGAACATTCCCAACAACACCATCACGCGCAAGTTGGTGGATCTGGACAAGGAGACCGGCAACGTCTACGAAAGCATCAACATCATCGCCCGCCGCGCCAATCAGATCGCTACCGAACTCAAGAACGAACTCAATCGCAAACTCGCCGACTTCTCGTCGCCCTCGGAAAACACCATGGAGGAGACCTTCGAGAACCGCGAGCAGATCGAGATCTCGCGCTACTATGAGCGTCTGCCCAAACCGACGATCATCGCGACCGAGGAGTTCCTCGACCACGAGCTGGTCTACAAGGAGGGCAAGGACGACACGTTCAAGGAGATCTAATTCCTCCATCACGATGGCTTCCGAAAAGGCTGCGTACGCCGCATTGGCGGGACGCCATATCCTTTTGGGCATTACCGGCAGCATAGCGGCCTACAAGGCTGCCATGCTGTGTCGTTTATTGAAGACGGCTGGTGCCGAGGTCCAGGTGGTGATGACCCCGCTGGCCAAGCAGTTCATCACCCCGCTGACGATGGCCACCCTCTCGAAGAACCCCATTCTGGTGGAGTTCTTCAACCCGGAGAACGGCGCCTGGAACTCCCATGTATCGCTCGGCGAATGGGCCGACTGCTACCTCGTCGCCCCGGCCACGGCCAATACGCTGGCCAAGATGGCAACGGGTGTGGCGGACAATCTGCTGCTGACGACCTATCTGTCGGCTCGCTGCCCGGTGGTCGTGGCCCCGGCCATGGACCTGGACATGTATGCCCACGAGGCCACACAGGAGAATCTCCGCACGCTGGCCCGACGCGGGGTGCGGATCGTCGAACCCGGCACGGGCGAACTGGCCAGCGGTCTGAGCGGCAAGGGCCGCATGGCCGAACCGGAGGAGATCGCGGCCTTCGTCAATGAGCTGCTCGACGGGGGCAGAAAGACTCTCGCCGGGAAGAGGCTGATCGTCACGGCCGGTGCCACGATCGAAGCCATCGATCCCGTGCGCTTTATCTCGAACCACTCGTCGGGCAAGATGGGCTACGCCATCGCCGGCGAACTGGCTGCGCGGGGTGCCGAGGTCACGCTCGTCTCGGGGCGTACGGCACTTCCCGTACCGCCGGGCGTCAAACGCGTGGATGTCCTCTCGGCCGACGAGATGTATGAGGCAACGGTGGGGGCTTTCGATACGGCGGACGGCGCCGTCATGTGTGCCGCCGTGGCCGACTACACCCCCGAAAGCGTTTCGCAGACCAAGATCAAGAAGGGCGACGGCGAGATGTACATCCGTCTGCGCCGCACACGCGACATCGCCGCCGAACTGGGCAGCCGCAAGGGCAACCGCCTGCTGGTCGGATTCGCACTGGAGACCGACAACGAGGAGGCCCATGCCCAGTCGAAACTCGAAAAGAAGAATTTCGACTTTATCGTGCTGAATTCGCTGCGGGATGCCGGAGCCGGATTCCGGGGCGACACGAACAAGGTGACACTCATCGACCGTGCGGGCAGCGAGGAGCTTCCGCTGATGTCGAAACGCGAGGTGGCCGACCGCATCGCCGACCGCATCGAGGGGCTGTTGACCCGCTAACGGCCGATTCCCGCGATAGCCAATCACTGAACAATCAATTCCGAAAAACTATGCTGCGTCGTCTGTCGGTTGAAAATTACGCGCTTATCGACAAACTCGAAATGGAGCTGGACCCTCACCTGAACATCATCACGGG